>Ga0163150_10002578_pt1 | contig 27394 bp, 23 predicted proteins | sample OliLakLV19P2IB_FD_148628 | JGI IMG/M metagenome (GOLD analysis project Ga0163150, IMG submission 148628) | Freshwater microbial mat bacterial communities from Lake Vanda, McMurdo Dry Valleys, Antarctica - Oligotrophic Lake LV.19.P2.IB | ecosystem: Environmental > Aquatic > Freshwater > Lake >...
CTCTTGCAAAAGAAAAAGTTACTATCCACGGCAGATGGTTTTTAAAATTTTTATTGATCGCATTCAAATGTGCTGCCGCATCTTCTGGGGATTGTCCGCCTGATAAAAATGCAATAGCAGGCATAGCCGCCGGGACAGAAGACAGTAAACAATTTACGGTAGCTTCTGCAACTTCATCAATAGTATTATGTGACGCACTTTCCGTTCCCGCAATTACCATGTTTGGTTTTAGGATCATTCCTTCCAGATCAATTTTATATTGATAGAATTGATAGAAAAGAGTTTTTAAAACCTGCTCAGTTACATCATAACATTTCTGCATGCTGTGATTCCCTGTCATGAGCACTTCGGGCTCTACAATAGGTACAATGCCTGCCTCCTGGCATAAAGCTGCATACCGTGCAAGTGCATGTACATTGGCTCTAATACATGCTGTTGTTGGGATTCCATTGCCCATTGTGATCACGCCACGCCATTTGGCAAAACGGGCACCCATTGTTTTATATTCCTGCAAACGCTCCCTCAAGCCATCCAATCCTTCCGTAATTTTTTCATTTGGGAAGCCGACCATTGGCTTGGCACCTGTATCCACTTTAATGCCCGTGATAATTCCGGCATTACGCAGCATATCTGTAAACAGAACCCCGTCTTTGGTTTGCTGCCGTATGGTTTCATCATACAGAATAGCACCGCCAATACTTTCACTCAAACCGGGCGTAGTAACAATCAGTTCACGATACTTGCGCCGCATTTCCATTGTTTGCGGAATGCCGGCGGCGGCAAAGCGTTTGTTGCAGGTGGAATTACTTTCGTCCATTGCAAGTATTCCTTTGTTTCCGGCAAAGAGCTGCGTTATTGTATCCTTTAATATTTGTTTATTCATGATTTCAGTTTTTCCATTTCCAATCACGTATCTCCGGCATGTCCATCCCATTCTGCCGGATGTAATAATTGTGTTCAATAAGCTTATCCTGCATCTCTTGTTTCAGGTATGCAGTTTTATCCTCTAATTGCGGCAACCTGTCAATGGTATCCATCACCAAATGAAACCGATCAAGGTCATTCAGCACGGTCATATCAAAAGGTGTGGTAATGGTACCTTCTTCTTTGTAGCCGCGTACATGCATATTGATATGATTTGTACGCCTGTAGGTTAGTCTATGAATAAGCCAGGGATAACCATGGAAAGCAAAAATTATAGGCTTATCTTTAGTGAATAACGTATCAAAATTTGCATCACTTAATCCGTGAGGATGTTCACTTACTGGTTGTAATTTCATCAGGTCAACTACATTCACTACCCGTATTTTTAAGTCAGGCAATTTTTCTCTTAATATAGAAACTGCAGCTAAGGTTTCCAATGCAGGTACATCACCGGCACAAGCCATGACTACATCAGGTGCTACACCCTCATCATTGCTTGCCCATGTCCATATTCCAATTCCTTTGGTGCAATGAACAACAGCTTCTGTCATAGAAAGCCATTGAGGAGCTGGATGTTTACCGGCTACAATCACATTCACATAGTGCCTGCTGCGGAAACAATGATCCATAACAGATAAAAGGCAATTGGCATCCGGTGGCAGGTAAATTCGTATCACAGATGCTTTTTTATTCATTACCACATCTAGAAATCCCGGATCCTGATGTGTGAAGCCATTATGATCCTGCCGCCATACATGTGAAGCCAAAAGAATATTGAGTGATGCGATTTTCCTGCGCCAGGGGAGTTCTGATGTTACTTTCAGCCATTTGGCATGCTGGTTGAACATGGAATCAATGATATGGATGAATGCTTCATAGCAATTAAACAATCCATGTCTTCCTGTTAAAAGATATCCTTCCAGCCATCCTTCACATTGGTGTTCGCTCAACATTTCTACGACGCGACCCTCTTTTTTCAAAAATTCATCCGTATCAATGGTGGGTGCTTCCCACTGGCGGTCCGTTGCTTCAAATACGGCATTCAATTTGTTTGACAACGTTTCATCGGGGCCAAAAACACGAAAGTTTCTTTTATCTGAATTCAATTTTATTATATCCCTCATAAAAGTCCCTAAAGCCAATGTATCACCCGGGCCTTTTTCTCCACGATTCTTTAGGGCATTTCCATAATCACGAAAATCGGGCATGCGAAGATTGTGAAGCAATAAGCCACCATTGGCGTGCGGATTGGCACCCATTCGCCGGTCACCTTTTGGAGCTAATTCAGCGAGTTCAGCAATGAACCGGCCACTCTCGTCAAAGAGTTCTTCGGGCTTGTAACTTTTTAGCCAGTCTTCTAATTGCTCTAAATGTTCAGGGTTGGTAGCAGGGTCTGTTATGGGCACCTGATGCGCACGAAAATTGCCTTCAATCTTTAGGCCATTAACATATTTTGGGCCTGTCCATCCTTTGGGTGACTTCAAAATGATCATTGGCCAAATGGGACGTTCAGCATCGCCGTTTTCAACTGCATGCTGTTTTATTACTTTTATTTCTTCAATCACTTTATCCATCAACTGCGCCATTTTTTGGTGCATTTCCATTGGGTCGTCACCTTCAATCAGGTAAGGCTTCCAGCCATAACCTTTAAACAGTTGATCCAGTTCTTCGACGCTGATGCGGGCAAGAACCGTTGGATTAGCAATTTTGTAGCCATTCAAATGAAGAATGGGCAGCACCACACCATCGGTAAGAGGATTCAAAAATTTGTTGGAATGCCATGCAGTGGCTAACGGCCCCGTTTCTGCCTCGCCATCGCCTACCACGCAACTCACAATTAAACCAGGATTATCAAAAGCCGCCCCGAAAGCATGGCTGAGTGAATAACCAAGTTCACCACCTTCATGTATAGAGCCAGGGCACTCGGGCGATACATGGCTGGGAATACCACCTGGAAAAGAGAACTGCGTAAATAATTTTTGCAGGCCCTCTTCATCCCGGCTGATGTTAGGATATACTTCACTATAAGTTCCCTCCAGGTAAACATTGCCTACAATAGCCGGCCCGCCATGGCCGGGGCCTGATATGTAAATCATATCGAGGTCATATTTTTTTATGATACGATTGAGGTGCACATAAATGAAATTTTGCCCGGGTGTGGTGCCCCAATGTCCAAGAAGCATATTTTTGATATTTTCCGGTTTTAGGGATTCTCTTAACAGCGGGTTTTGGTGCAAATACATCTGCCCCACTGAAAGGTAATTGGCAGCCCGCCAGTAGGCATTCATCTTATTTAAAAGTTCAGGGGACAATTGTTCCTGCCCGACTTCGTCATTCAGGCGGGATTTGTCTGTTTCAATAGTTCGTGTTTCCATAATATTATTTTGTTTCCAATTAAAAAATTTAAATTCTTTTGTTGTGATTGTGGACTTCATCGTAGGCAAGGCTCATATACCATTTCTCTGTTAGTCAAATGCTTTGTCAAGAATTACCAGTAACGAATACGGTAAGCAGAAAAAAACTTTCATCTAAAGCCAGTATACTATGTGGAATATCTGCTTTTAAAGCAATCATTTGTCCTTTTTTAATCGAAACCGTTTGTTGCTCTGTGCAGAAATTTATTTCCCCTTCTAGTACCTGCACCTGAATGTATCCATACACAGTGTGTTTTTTTAATTTAGCGTTTTTATGCATTCCAATCAGCACTATAGTGGTGTCGTCTGATTTGAAAATGGTGATGGAGTTGTGATCGGTTGTTGTCCATGTAATTTCATCTTTTATCTTGACAATAAAATTATTTAGATCCATTTCCACCAATAGAGCATCTAGTACACGGTCTCCTTCAGGTCTCAGTGCAGTAGCTTCGTTCGACTTATTTTCAACTTTTATATTTTCAGTTGGTGCCTTTTTAAGGGGATTTTCAGGATGTGTTCTTAATTTTGAAACTAAGGCATCAGTTTTTTCATCTGAGGAAATTCCATAACCATTTACCAACACTCCTTTCACATTAAATTTTGGAGAGGAGATAGCGTATAGTATTGACTGATCATCAGGATTTGATTGACCTTCAAACCGGTAAACCTTATCAATCTCAAAATCATCGGGAGATAAGGTCATATTTTGGTTATCACAGAACATAAATTCCCGACTGAGATTAAAGTCCTTCGTATAACCTTCCTTTTTTAAACCGTTAATAGTTTCTGATAATGTGCCATAGCTTTCTTTCATGTTTTGTTTTAGTATATTATTAAAATAATCAACAAGAGAATTTGCTTTCTTTCACCTCCCCATACATTGGGCAATTAGGACTAGCAACCTATATTGCAAGTGCATTTCTGCGGGTCCCAGGCTTTTTCCTTTGGTTTAAGGCGGTGAGCGGGTAGCGACGAAATAGACAAAGAGCTGGCTTGTTGTAACCTTATTATTATTTTTCATTTTTATCATTTATGCTTTTTTGATATATCTCACCAGTCATTTTGGCAATCATTAATTCTTCATTGGTTGGGATAACATACACTTTTACATTGCTTTCTTCATTTGAAATCTGCCATTGATTTTTATTATTTATTTCTTCATTCAAATGAATGTTTAGATACCCCAAATCATTACAAATGCGTTTACGAATTGCTGGTGCATTTTCTCCTATACCGCCTGAAAAAATCAGCATATTTAGTCCACCTAATGCTGCTGTATATCCACCGATGTATTTCTTTATCTGGTAACAGAAAATATCAATTGCCAATGCCGCACCTTTATTCTCTTTTTCCAGCCGAAGCAGGTCTTGCATATCAGAGCTGATACCTGAAATTCCCAGCAATCCTGATTGATGGTTGATCAAATTATTGAAATCTTTCGCATTCCTGCCCGTTCCGTCAAGGCGGGCATTCACTTTCTGCATCAAATACCAGGCGACGCCGGGATCAAGATCGCCACTTCTTGTGCTCATAGGAATGCCACCGGCAGGCGTAAAGCCCATGCTGGTATCTATACATTTACCAGCTTTCACTGCTGCGAGGCTGGCCCCGTTACCAAGATGGGCCAGGATAATTTTTCCGTTTGCTTCTGCTTCGTTTTGCTTTTTTAATTCCTGAATTAAATAACTATAAGAAATGCCATGAAAACCATATCGCTGAATACCTTTATCATAATAGATTTTGGGAATAGCAAAAGTTTTTGCTACAGCAGGAATGGTAGTATGAAAAGCTGTATCAAAACAGGCTACCTGCATTAAGGACGGAAATTGATTTTTAAACAATCTTACCATTTCTATTTCTGCCGGAAGATGATCGGGATCGTAATCACTGATTTGATTTAATTCATTCAATAAATCTTCCTCAATTATTTCAGCCTGTGTATGCTTCATGCCATGAACGATGCGATGGCCTATACATATCGTCTGCTCAAAATCCTTTTGTTTTGTTAACCATTCAATTAAAACTTCAGCAGCTTCTTTAAAATTTGTTGCATCAATTGGTATTTCATTATTTTCTTGTGTATTACTGATAATTGTAAACTCAGGCCCGCTCAACCCAATTCTTTTTATTTGTCCCGAAAAAATGATATTTGGATTTTCATCCATACTATACAAGGCGAATTTGATGCTGGACGAACCCACATTTATTACTAAAATATTTTCATTTTTGATTTTCATACCGTTGATTCAAATCCAAACGATATCAATTTTTCACAGGTTGTTTCATAGTTTACATGCCAAATTCCTTTTATGCCCATACGTTCAGCAATGGTTATAAATACTTCCGTGTCATCAATATATAGCACTTCATCCGGCAGCACGTGAGCCATGTCAAGTGCCAGTTTAAAAATGTTCTTGTCGGGCTTGCGTATATGCACATACGTGGAGGAAACAAAAAAATCAATAAAGCTTGCCAACTCAAATTCATCAATCCTGTAGGTATTTAAGTCCCTCGCTTCATTACTTACTGCAATGATCTTTAAACCATATTGTCCTTTAAGCCTCTTTATTAATCCGATCATTTCCGGGTAAGGCTTAGACTGGCTAAACATGAATTGCCGGAATGCCTCTTTGGTGAAATCCCTTGGTTCATAAAAAACAGCAATGTCTAAATACTCGTCCGCCGTAAGTTGGCCCATTTCATAAGTTTCGAAGGCAATGGCATGCCTGGTATTGAAATCGTTGTAATCAAGGTTGAATTCCTCTGCAGCTAGCTGCCGCGATTCATGTCCCCAACCGTTTGTAAGCAGCACTTCGCCAATGTCGAGAAATATTGTTGTTATATTCGTTGATTTCATTTTTTCTATTTTGTATTATTCAATGTTGCCAGCGTATCAGGTTATATAGTGATAGGTCAATTCAGTATGGAAAAGTTAATACGACCGATCCTTACCGTTCTCTTTTAGCATCTGAATCAAACAAAGCGTGTTTGATTCTTGATGAACTGGTGATGCTTAATATTTGTTTATTCTTTAGTTTCATAAATTTATTTTTGACAAAGGCTGGAGTATTCAAAGGAATCCTGTATTTCAAATTGTTATAACCAACCTCCGGTAAAATCCGCTCTTCGCAAACCTGTAGCGATGTATGGACAATTTCTCATCCATTTCCACAACAGTCCGGTACGATAGTTTTCAATCATTAAAGCAATCGGGCCCTGATTTAGTCCGAAATGCCACGGCGATACCCACCATCCATAAGGATTACCCGGCTCACCCGGATGAGTCGGGTTAAAAGAAGCTTTGAAACCGTAGGAATTGAATTCTGTCAGTTTAGCTTGATGAATACAATAGTCAAGCGCAACCAAAACAATCTCGGGTGCAAACGGTAGCGATGCGGCCATAGCCCACGGCGCAATGGTACCGTCATCAGGTCCATCAGGTACGCCGCGTGCCAGGTAATCAAAAAACTGCCGCTCTATACCATTTATTTTAAGGGTTTCCGGGCCAGGTCCTTCGCTTGCAGTGATTCCCCAGCAGTATGAAGCATAGCCAACAAATTTGAGTGGGTTCTCCATAGCATACTGTTGTTGCATATGTGTGGCCCGGCGACTGTTCTCAAAATAATCAATACCTTTGCTTCGCATAAAGGTATCCTGAATACCCCTAAAGTCAATCCACACATGCGATAATTGATGTATAAACAATGGTCCTGCGTATAGATATTCATATCCATAACTGCGTTCCCATCGGTAAGTAGAAGTCCATGCTGTATAACTGCTCTCCGGTAGTGGATGAGTTGGTGAGCCAAGACCCAGCATGTATAATAGCATCGCCTCATCGTAGCCTTTCCAACGGTATTTTAGGAACCCGCTTTCAGGCTTCCAGCCGTGAGTAACCGTTTCACCTTCGTTCTGCGCCCATTGCCAATCTGCCCGGCGATACAGCGCATCTGCTAGCGTGCGGATTTCCTTCTCTTCTGAAGTATCAGCATCAAAATAAATGCCCGCCGTCAACGCACCTGCCAGCAGAAAGGTGCTGTCTATGGTTGATAGTTCGCACTGCCAGGCACGCCGTCCAGTCTGCATGTCAAGAAAATGATAATAGAATCCTTTGTAACCAGTGGCATCAGTTTCAGTACCCTGTGGGCTATTCCAGAAAAAACGCAGCGTATTCAAGGTTCGTTCTATTGCTGCGGAACGTGACATAAATCCTCGTTCAACACCCACGGGATAAACTGCCAATGCCAGACCAGTGGCCGCAATACTTGCAGGCCAATCTGCTTCAGTTTTGTCAATCACCAATCCATTAGCTGGATTCGTTTCATGTAAAAAGTAATTAAAAGATTCGTGTTGGAGCTTTTCAAGTTCGGCATCGCTCATTTTTTTTCCGCTGCTCATGCTTTTATTTTATTCGTTTGTCGATATTACTTTCTTTGCTTTTTCTTTGGAGTATTACCAAGTACCATATAAGCATGTAGTATTTCATCTAATTTGAAATGGGATTCAATTTTTCCCGATTCGTTGATCCTAGATTGTTTCATCTTTATCAGCTATTACTAATCACCTTGTTCAATTTTGCCTTGACATGTTCTGGTATAACTTTTAACACAGGAGTTTCCACTACTTGCCTTGATTGTACAGGATCAATTGCCGCCACCTCTATCTTACCATCAGGTAATTCCTGTTCAATAACATTGCAAGGCAACAACATGCCAATTTCTTCGGTTAGAATATTTCTAAGAATGTTCATCTTATTAAGTTTAGTAAAAGCATTAAAATCTCCATGTCAATCCACCTCCCCCACCGAAACGGTTATCATAACTTCCTGTGAGGGAAAAATTTCGTGATAGTATGTAATCAATACCTGCATTCCATACCTGCTCTGCCTTATAATTTTTGCCGGTCTCAAGTTTATTCACCGCACCAAAATCAGAGCGGTATTCATACTTCCCAAAAATTGCCACTCTCCGGAAAATCAGGTATTCAGCGGTAAATCTTGCCTGGGGACGGAGCTGGTTGTCAATACTTAAATCTGCATTTATAAAATAGGGTAACAAATACCTGATACCAACCTGAGCAACTGTTTTAAATTGATTTAAATTACCTGCGGTTTCATTTTCAACATTAACCCCGGCATAAACTCTGAAATAGTCGCTTAAATAGCTTTCGTACGAAAAATCTGATTCAACATTTTTATTCCATCCATACGCTACCCCGAAATTAAATTGATTACGAACATTGGAGGAAGTTAATTCTACCGCTGTCATATGACTTGCCCCGTATGCAATACCCCATGTATAATATTTATTGGTTTCTTTTACTAAAGTGGAAAGCGGATAGCGATTTAACTTAGGATCCCTGGGAGTGCCATAGCTGAATACCCTTGCCATACCAGCTTCCAAATGATATAAAATATGGCAATGAAAGAACCAGTCGCCATATTGGTTGGCATCAAATTCTATGGTAACAGTTTGCATCGGCGCTACATTTAATGTATGCTTTAGCGGCGAATATTCTCCGTTCTTATTAAAAACTCTGAAGAAGTGACCATGCAAGTGCATTGGGTGATTCATCATGGTTAAGTTTTTCAATGATATGCGGACAACTTCACCTTTTTTAATTTTTATTTTGTCAACCTCTGCTAAAATTTTACCATTCATGCTCCATATATACCTCCACATATTTCCGTTAAGGTTGAGTTCAATTTTCCGAACGGGTTTGTCTTTTGAAAAAGTGGTTTTATCGGGAGATTTTAAAAAATCATATCCCTGGTCGGGGCCCATTCCTGCTCCAACCAGCACAGATTCCTTACTGGAAGAATCCATATTCGTTTTTTGACCAGGCATTTGCATTCCTTTCATATTCATACCATCCCCTCCTTTCGGACGGGCGGGCATTTTCATATTTTGTTTGCTCATCTGCATAGCCATAGTATCTTTCATATTCATTCCTTTCATATTCATCGTATCATGCTTCGCATGATTATCGCTCATTTTCATTTTAGGCTTATTACTATCCATCTGCATTTCTTTCATATCATCCGAGTTCATTGATTCCATACTGCCCTTCATCTTCATGCCATACTTTTTCATTATTTCCAGTCCGTCATTCTGTTTAGGCCTGTAAATCATGGCAGGTGCGCCCATCTTCATATCCATTTTTGCTATTGATTTCATAATGCCGATATAGTCTGGTTTTGCAACATCTTTTGCGGGTATGGTTGTCCCCGAACCAATAAATGCCGAAGTTTTTCCTGCACCATCCATAGAAGTTGCCCTTATTTCTAACTTGCCATTTGCAGGAACTGTAATCAGGAAATCATAGGTTTCTGCAATAGCAAATAATAATTTATCTTTTTTAACAGGCACTACGTCCATGCCATCAGCAGATACAAGTGTGGGTGTTTCGCCGCCAAATGTTAACCAATAATAAGTAGAGGCTGATACATTGATCATTCTTACTCGAATTATTTCGCCTGGGTTAAAATCGGGGTAATTAATTTCTTTAGCACCGTTTGTCAAAAAAGCATTGTAGTAAACATCTGCAATATCAGCCCCCGGCATTCTTTGTTTCCAAAACTTAAGCTGTGCGCCTAAACCTCCCCGGCTAATTACTTTTGCCAGGGGCGTTACTGTGTTTCTCTTGATAGAATACCATTCATTTTTTCGCTTCAGGTTTTTTAATACATGCATTGGGTTTTCATCTGTCCAATCAGAAAAAACCAGTACCAGATCTTTATCATAACTCAACTTCTGCTCTTTGGGGCCGATGACGATTGAGCCGTATATACCTAATTGCTCCTGAAGTCCGGTATGGGAGTGATACCAATAGGTTCCACTATGGACCAAAGGAAATTCGTATTTCTGAGTTTCGCCGGGCTGAATAGGAGGTGTAGTCAGGTAAGGAACTCCGTCAAAAAAGTTAGGAAGTATTAAGCCGTGCCAATGTATAGAAGTTTCTGTTTTTAATTCGTTTTTTACATAGATAACAGCATAGCCACCTTCTTTAAAGCGCAGGGTTGGCCCGGGTATTTGCCCATCAATTGTTAAGGCTTTTCTGTTTATTCCGGTAAGGTTTATTATTTTTTCACTTATGCTGATTCTATAAACTGTCGTGTCTGACTGGGTATAGCTATTAATTGAATAAAGTAAAATAATGACCCAAAAATATATTCTCCTGATAATTGATTTCATTTTTAAATTTCATTTTTTACTATACCATACTACAAGGCTACAACTGCTCAATTACTTTTTGTAATCTTGCTCTTATTTCTTTCGCAATAGCAGCAAGCTCATCATTTTTTATTGCTTGCATAGAGGCTACCGGATCAACAGCAGAAACCTCCACCAGGCCGGATTCATTTTCCTGCACAATCACATTACAAGGCAACATGGTCCCTATTTTATTCTCTGCCAGTAAAGCTTTGTAGGCATAAGGTGGATTGCAGGCACCCAGGATTTTATAATTGTAAAAGTCTACATCAAGCTTTTTCTTTAATGTTGCTTTTATGTCAATTTCTGTCAATATTCCAAAGCCCTCAGCTTTGAGCGCTTCTGTAACATTTTGAACTACATTGTCGAAATTACCGGCAATTGTTTTACTGAAATAATATTCCATTGTTTTAATATTTAGCGATCAATAATCGTTTTTGTTCTTCATATTCTTCTTTGGCAATTTCGCCCTTAGCGAACCGGTTGTCCAGAATATCCATAGGATTTTCCCTCTTCACTGTATTTTCCCTATTTCTTCTATAGGACGGAAATATGACCAATACAAGCACAACCGGTATCATTATCCACCACCACATCATCATAATTGTATAATTTTAATAGTTAACTAGATGTTTTCATTTGTAGTTACCTCAATCTCTAGAACTGGAATTTATTATCCTTTATTTTTCATTTTCCCTTTCATTTTCCCTTTCATTTTCTGCATCATTTCCGGATTTATTTCCATCATTTTCTGCATCATTTCTTCCATCATATCAGGATTTTCATTCATCATTTGAATCATCTTTTCTTTCATCTCTTTTTTCATCGTATTGCTGGTGAAGATTTTATCCATCAGCATTTTTCGCCCCATTTCACTCTCCATCATTTTATCGAGCATTTTAGATTGCATCTTTTGCTCCATTTCCGGATTTTTATCCATCATCATTTGCATATGGGATTGCATTTTTTCCTTCATTTCGGGATTTTTGTCCATCATCATTTTATCGAGCATTTTAGATTGCATCTTTTGCTCCATTTCCGGATTTTTATCCATCATCATTTGCATATGGGATTGCATTTTTTCCTTCATTTCGGGATTTTTATCCATCATCATTTTATCGAGCATTTTAGATTGCATCTTTTGCTCCATTTCCGGATTTTTATCCATCATCATTTGCATATGGGATTGCATTTTTTCCTTCATTTCAGGATTTTTATCCATCATCATTTTCATACTTCCAGATTCCATTTGTTCCATATGGGCCTTCATCAATATCTTTTTGGCCTCTTCATTTTTTTGTGCCTCGCTGATGAAATTGGTCAACTGAACAGGATTTGAAATGATTTCTTTATAGATGGCATTTCTATTTTGTTCAACCTGCAAGGTTTCAGTGGCATTGAAAGTTGTTTTGCAACTAATCATTGTTCCCATTAAACTAATTGCCATTAAAAAATTTACTGTTGTTTTCATGCTTATCATTTTTAGATTTTTAAATAATTATTTAACCTGATTTTATTTATTTTTTGAAATCGATTAATTTATTCGATTTTAAAATTCCTCATCATACCCATATCCTCATGTTCCAGGTTATGACAATGGTAGAGGAACAATCCTTTAAAATCCTCAAAGCGCATTACCAGGTCCATGTACATTCCCGATAACAAGTACACACTATCCTGCCATCCTTCATTTATAAATCCGTCTTTAACGGCATTCCATAGGTTTCGGTCAACGTTTTCGGAATTTCTATTTACAACATTGAACTGCAATTGATGAATGTGTACAGGATGCGGCATCTGCATCATATTTCCCATACCTCTGTTGTTTCCCATCATACCGCTTCCATTATTTTGATTTGCTGTGGAGATTTTTCCTCCATTGTTTATTCGCCATACTTCGGTGGTATTAAGCTTCACAATTTCATCATCCACCACTTCGTTCCCTTTGTATGTTCTTCCGTTTATCGTCCATTGCATCATTCCCTCCATTCCAAAATTGAATGTTCTTGGGGAAGTTCTGTTGACAGCATTGGCCGCATCCAAAGCCTGTGAAACCGACAACCTGTCCGGCAGTTGCGCATCATTCTTCCTTGAAACTCCTACATGGATGTTGAGGATATCGAATTGACTATTGTAAGGAAGCGAATGATCACTGTTGTTTCTCATCATTCCACCACCCATCATTCCACCACCCATCATATTGTCCAATGGTATGGGCAGGTGAATTAACTTTAACTCCTCGCTTTCCGATTTCTTTGATAAATCGAGCCAAACGTCGACCCGTTGGGCAGGAGCCAAGATTAAATAGGGTAATGTTTTTGGGCCTTCCAAAAGCCCACCATCAACCCCAAAAACGGTCATAGGCTCTTTGGTATTCCAAGCCAATTTGTAGGCACGGGAGTTTGAACCATTGAGCAGTCGTAACTGATATTTTCCATCTTTGTTCAGGGATAGGGTATTATCCATTTTTCCATTGATAAGTATTTGATTCCCCAAAAAGCCCCGCATTTGGTCCATCCTTCCATTGGACAAATAGACCAATTGGTTACTTTCATCAAAAGTTTTGTCTTGAATGACAACAGGAATATCATAATCCCCAGTTGGCAAGTTCAAAGCTTTTTCCTCTTCATCCGTAACGATGAACAAACCTGCCAGCCCTTTATAAACCTGTTCTCCTGTGCGACCGTGGGGATGTGGATGAAACCAATAGGTACCCGCCCTGTTCATAACTTCAAACTCATAAATATAAGTTTCCCCTTTGTCTATTACGTGTTCTGGATGCCCGTCATTTTTGTGCGATACATGCAGCCCGTGCCAATGGATAATCGATTTTTCAGCAATCTCGTTTTCAAACCGTATCCGCACCCTATCTCCTTTCTTTACCCGTATTATGGGGTCGAGAGCACTTCCTTCCAACTGTTGTAAGGTCTGTTTATTCCCCTTTATTAAAGAACCCTTGTACGAATAGGTATACGTATTTTTGGTGTATAGAATTTTAGTACTTGACTGTACCGCCTTTAATTGTATATCGACGTCGGCATTGAAATCGCTATTGACAGTAGTTTCAACTTTTGGAAGAGCGGAAGACGGAACCGAATTACAGGAACTAATTACTGGCATCACATAAAACCCGGCAGTGACCAGGCTTGCTGTTTCAATGAAACTTCTTCTATTGTAGTTTTTGTTTTCTTTCATTACCTAACTTATTTGAATTATTTTGTAGTTTTCCATTTTTGCAATCTATAAAATATTAATTTTTATCTGCTTTGTTTCTTAGTGATAAGGCAACTTGGCGGTAAATGTATTATTTCATTCAGCTTGAAATGATCAGCTATTAATTTAGCCGGAGCTATTTTTCCTGATGAACCCTTTTTATACATTATTGATTGTATCGTCATAATTGCTTAAGTTATTAAATCAGCTAGCTAAGGTAATTTCTCAAGTTTCATTTTTTGCCTATTTCCTTTCTCAATAATTGCGCATTTATGGCTACGATTATAGTGCTTAGGCTCATAAACACCGCACCAATTGCAGGACCTAAAACAAAACCCGCATTATACAAAACACCTGCAGCCAGCGGTATTGCAATCACATTATATCCGGTTGCCCAAATCAAGTTTTGAATCATCTTTTTGTAAGTGGCTTTTCCAAACAAAATAAGATTGGCAATATCATGTGGGTTGCTGTTTACCAAAATAATATCAGCGGTTTCTGCAGCCACATCGGTGCCGGAACCAACGGCAATTCCTACATCTGATTGTGCCAATGCCGGAGCATCATTTACACCATCGCCGGTCATGGCAACAAACTCCCCTTTGCTTTGCAAATCCTTTACAATCTTCACTTTTTGGTGCGGAAGCACTTCTGCAAAATATCCATCCAGGCCTAACTGATCGCTTACCGCTTTTGCTACTTTATCATTATCGCCGGTTGCCATCAATACTTTTATGCCATTCTTTTTAAATACTTTAATAGCTTCGGCGCTTTCTGGCCTTATCTCGTCAGCCAAAGCAATATATCCGGCAAGTTTTTCACTTATGATAATAAACACTACCGTCTCTGCTTCGCTACTATAGGCATCTTCAGGAACAGCAATGCTTTTATCTTTTAAATAACCGGGGCTTACTACTTTTATTTGTTTGCCTTCAACTATTGCTTCAACACCTTTGCCTGTTATTGCATTAAAATTTTCGGGTTTGGGAACGCTGATCTTTTTATCTTTTGCTTTACGTACAATCCCAACAGCAATCGGGTGTTCTGAACTTTGTTCTAAGGCCACTGAAAGCCGTAAGAGTTCATCTTCGGGAAATTGTTTGTCAAGTGATACCATGCGGGTAACACCAAAATCTCCTTTAGTAAGGGTGCCTGTTTTATCGAATAAAAGCGTCGTTATTTTTCGTGAGTCTTCAAAGGCAGTACGGTTTCGTATTAACAGCCCGTTTTGTGCGGATACTGCGGTTGAGATTGCTACAACTAATGGTATGGCAAGGCCCAATGCATGCGGACAGGCAATAACCATTACGGTGACCATACGCTCCAATGCAAATACAAACGGGAAGCCCATTATTAACCATGTAGCTAATGTGCCAAAACCTATTGCTAATGCAATATAAGTAAGCCATTTAGCCGCCTTGTCACTCAGGTTTTGCATTTTGGATTTTGACTTCTGCGCTTCTTCTACCAGTTTGATCACTTTATTGAGATAGCTGTCTTTCCCCGTATGCTCTACTTTTACTTTAAGCGAACCATTGCCATTGATAGAGCCGCCTATTACTTTGTTTTCAATCTCTTTTTTTACCGGTTTAGATTCTCCGGTTAGCGTAGCTTCATTCAAATAACTGCTTCCTTCTATTATGATACCATCAGCCGGAATTTTTTCACCCGGCTTGATCATAATTACATCATTTTGCGCCAGCACTTCCAGTTTTACATCTTCTACCTGTCCATCTGCTCTTACCCTATGAGCTTCGGCAGGCATCAAGCTCACCAGTAATTGTAATGCTTTAGAAGCGCCAAGAACAGATTTCATTTCCAGCCAATGACCCAATAACATAATTACGATCAGGGTGGCAAGCTCCCAAAAAAAGTCAACACCTGATAAACCGAATACGGTGGCAGCACTATAAAAATAGGCTACTGAAATCGCCATGGCAATCAGTGTCATCATCCCTGGTGAGCCTTTTTTTATTTCGCCCCAAAAACCTTTCAGAAATGGCCAGCCACCCCAGAAATAAACAAATGATGACAGTGCCAAAAGGATGTACTGATTGCCTGGCAATAAAAAATTGTATCCAACGAAATCCTGGATCATTGGTGAGAAAACAAGAATGGGAATGGTAATAATTAAACATACCCAAAAACGTTTTCTAAAATCCTTGATCATCATTTTATGATGGTCGTGCCCTGCCATACCCATCGGTATCGCTCCATGATCACCATGATCCATTTTACTATGGTCCAACTTGGAATACTCCTCTTTGGTCATGTCCATTTTAGACTGATCCATCTTGCTGTGGTCCATCTTAGCATGTTCCTCTTTGGTCATATCCCTGTCTGACGACAAGGCAGGCATTTTCTTCGAGTCATCTTTCTCTGAGGATTCATCCTTTGTGGATCCTTTTTCCGAAGAAGTTTCTTCTTTCTTTTCTTCTTTTGGCGATTCCTCTTTTGGAGTTGCGTCTTTTGGTTGCGCTTTCGGAGTTTCCTCTTTTGGAGTTTCCTCTTTTGGAGTTGCTTCTTTTGGAGTTTCCTCTTTTGAAGTTTCCTCTTTTGGAGTTTCCTCTTTTAACGGCTCTACCTCAGGAGTATCCGCGTTAGCATTTTCCGTCGTAGTTGTAACCTTTGGCTCATCGCCGTCCGTGTTGATATTGATAGTAATTTTTGCCACAATAGTCTATTTTATACTGTTTACACTTCTAGGTTAATCCTTTTTTGAACCCATTTTTGCATGCTCCTCCTCGGTCATGTCCCTGTCTGACGACAAGGCAGGCATTTTTTGAGACTCATCTTTCTTTGCAATTTCATCCTTTGGAGATTCTTTTTCCGAAGTCGTTACTTCCTTGGTTTCTTCTTTTGGAGTTTCCGCCTTTGGAGATTCTGTTTTTGGAACAACGGTTTTAGCATTGTCAATTGTAGTGGTGACCTTGGGTTTGCTATTCTTCGAACCGGTTTTAATGTTGATAGTGATGTCTGTCATGTTTGCAAATTTTATAGGTATGCATGATTGATTTTTCCATAATTTTTAGATTTTGATTGTTTTTGATTAGAATTGATTTCAATAAATCTGCTGCTCCTGCTGCTGAATATTTCAAGCAAACTGGAACGGCAAAGTTTTTTATGCAGCCATTAAACTCATGGCTCTGCGTTCTTTAGCGCACATGCGGCAAGCTTCTGCACATTTTTTGCAATGCGCCAAATTTGGATGGTTTTCACATTCAACTACACAAGCATCACCTTTTTCTGCACATTCCTCCAATAAATGAGCGGCATGTTCTCCCCCAATGCTCATCAGGTTAGCGACTGCGAAACAAATCGCAGCGCATTCCCGGTCAAGATGGATACACTTGGCGAGTGTTTTAATGTCGTTCTCTTGCAAACATTCTGTTGCACAATCATTGCATACTACTGCACATGACACACAGGCATCAATGCAGGATTGAAATTTTTGATGGCTCATTTTGCTCAAAATTTAAAATTTCTTCAGAAACACTGTTGTCCGTCCTTCAGTTTCGCTGTTGCCCAATTTTATTTTAAAAATATTTATTTGGCTAAATCATTTTCAATAAGTGCTTTATGCTCCTGATAATTTTATTTAGTTATTTGCCCAGCAGCAAAACGCTTTTTCAAAATGTCAAGTGGAGAATCTTTCTTTTTTCTCTGACCTGGAATGTCATAAGGTGTTGTGAAAATCCAAAATATAAACCCAACCCAAATAATCCACCATATAAGGTGCATTCCTCCGAAGTGTTAACCATAATACATGTACGGCATAGTTGTAAGTTTTAGTATTAAAAATTTTATTTCTTTTATTTTAAACACATCCTAGGATCAGCAAATCGAAGTGCCGGAGAGCTATCCGATGATGAATTTGTTTTTTCATTTTTGAAACTGAAACAACCTAAGACAAGTTAATGTCTATAAACTGCTAAACATTATACTATTATGCAAATAAGTTATAAGAATCACATGTTTTAGAAGTTGTGCTGACGCTTTTATTTCTATTGAATGCAAAAGAATTGAAAGCCTCTGAAAGCCTCTGTATCTAATCAAGATAATATTTGCTCTGTATCATTCATCCTAAGTACATGACATTAATTAAAAACGTTATATGTTGTAAGTTGAAAATCATGGTTATAAACTCAAATCTCTCAAATATGGCGAGTAAGAGAAAGATACCAAGTTCATTGACACATTTTGTACTTTTTTCTTTGGTTTTAATAGGGCAAGACTCAAATTGTTGATTCTGGTGATACAAGCCTTTTTAGGTAAATACAGCTACCGCCTTAAAGCCGAAGGTAAATCCATCCAGCAATTACCGTAGGATTATACGATTCATCCATTCCGTCAGTAGTGATCCATAATATTTGGCTCCGTTTTTATTACGTTTGGCGGGTCCTGAGGGCCCAAGTGCGCTTACCCTGGACAGGACGAACTGGCAATTCGGCAAGGCCAACACCAACTATTTAATGCTCAGTGCGATGGGTGATGGATAGTGTATTCCCGTAGTATGGAGTTTTTTTTCTAAGAAAGGGAACAGTACCAAACAAGAAAGGATCGATCTGTTGATCCGATGCATCGGATCAATTTCTTGCCATTTCTGGAATGTATAAAAATTTTAATCTTGTGGCGGTTATAAAAATTATTGGGGATACCTGGTTGAGATTTTTGAATGAGCACAGAATCCCTTTTGACGCTCATTTGCGGGAGAATCTTAAAGTGTGGTATAGGGGGAAATTGATTCATGTATTTAGTCTTTTCAAGAACTTGCCTTTTGGCAAAAGCAATCCATAGAGAAGTCTGTTATTTTGGGAAACACTGAATTGTACTTACAAGGAAGTAGTATAATAAACACGAAAACAACCAAGCCTGAATATTTCATTATTGGAACCTGGTATATAGAAAACATGTTCAAAGACATGAAATCAAATGGATTTCAACTGGAATGTACTCATAAAACAAAACTTGATAGATGTAATACTCTTATTGGAATACTGTCCATAGCATATGTCTGTTTTCTACGATTTTCTTCTACTTTTGGGTAGTAAGGGCATTATTAATGCTCCTTGTTTGCCGTTTAAATTAATGCTCCTTACCACGAGTCGTGGAAATACTTTTCAAAAAAGTAGGCAAGAAGTCCTCCTAAAAAAACAGGAATACCAACCAGAACTGAATATAAAATTATTTGTACTACATCTTTCATGTACAAAATTTTATTGTTATGCCTGATGATTGTTAAGCTTGCCAATAATTGTATCTAAGGATGTCGCCAATTTATGAATTGCACCACCTACTGCTTGGTCATGCGTATCGGCCTGATTGTTAACGGCTATGGGCTGGCGGCCCTCCAAGCGCGCTTCAATCATACAATGCATGGTGTTCAATCCATTTTTATTGCCATCCTGATCTGAAAGATGAACTTCAATACGCGTAATCTGATGACTATACCTGCTTAATTCATTTTCTATCTGGGCTACATAAGGAGCAGTAAATTCCTCGTTTCCGTTTATGTTTTTATCTGTACTAAATTGAATGGTCATGTTTTATATTTTAAAGTTATAATTATAGTTCAATAGCGAAATATGGCTGCAAGACCTGTCTGCGCAGGCATTTGCTCTTTAGGTATAATTACTACAGAGCCACCCATTTTAGTGACTAATTCACCTACATTATCCAGTTGATCGTCCAACACGGGTTGTGTTAAATCAGTCATTTTAAATGTACCTGTAACTTTATTTCTTAGCCTACTGGCAATAACACGATGTGCTTCAATAAGGAGTATATCCACTCTACCGGCTTCCGCTGCTTCGATCACCTCATCAATATTGTCGCTGCCCAACCTACCAGACTTTGCCTGATTAAATTTTGCTACTAGCTTATCCAGCTTTTCTGCATATACTGGACGCATCGCCTCCCAGGATAAGTGTGCCAGTTTTTCAATTGAAACAGATTGAGGATTGATTTCAATTCCTTTGGGCAACACGAATGGATTTCTATTTACCTGATTAAAAAGATTATGGTGTTCATGCAACGCTGCCAGTAGTAGCGGCAAAGCACCATGCTTAGAATAGCGTTCATAAACCGAAGCGGCAACCACACGAAAAAATCGTTCAGCATCACTATCCACTTCATCTTTTTTGCCACCCTGCCCATGATGCATGTTTGTGCTGTCGCCACCCACTCCGCCATAAGAGGCTACCGTAGAATGTTTCTCGGTCAATTCCTCACCCAGTGTTTCTTCAATTGTTTTTGGAAAATCATCAGGCAGCTTGATTTCAACAAGGGAATGACGATTGCCTTCAAAAAGATGGATAGCATCCAGGGATAACGCCAGCACCTGATAGCGATCTGCCGATTGCAAAAAATGCCGAAGCGGTTTTGTGTGAAAGCTATCCGACACAATCACCAACTCCTCAACAGGCATGTGTAAACGAATCACTTCGAAAAGTTCGGGAGAACCCAGAACACCAAGGCCATCGCTCGTATGATTCCAGAATTCATTATCGCTGGCAAGCGTTTCGAAAGGTTCCAGTAATTTATAAATTTCGGCTGTCGGATATTTTTCTATTAAAGATTCCTTCACTTGTTTGACGAGATTTTTGTATCGAATGGTATCCTGTATATTTTCAGGGTGACTGCGATGCGTAGGCATGTAAAGAGAGATGCAGGGCACTTCCGCCACTGACAGCAATTTGTCAATTAATTCCTGCGTAAGCAATTTTTCTGTCATATTGGTTAGTATTTAGTATTGTAAGGTATTTGTTAACACGGGTGATTCCGTCATTCGCTTATTAGCCTCTATGCACCAAAGTATTTCGTTAATGAAAATGCTTGCAAGATTATCCACTATATCCTGATCGACAGCAACACCTTCCTTATCAAATACTTCCGTTACGCTGGCAATCGGCAACGTAGCTGGCACAGTCCAGGCATGCATTTTCCAAAGAACAAATTGTAAAGTAACCAACGCCTGTGAGCCACCGAATAGACCAGATGAAACTGTGGATATAGCAATTGGCTTGTGGTGCCACTCATCATACAACAGATCAATCACATTTTTTAAGCTTGCCGGAATACTGCCATTATACTCAGGCGTAACGATGATTATCCCATCTGATAATTTTATCTGCTCGGCAAATTGAATCATCATTTCCGTTGGGTTTTTCTGTAACCTCAATCGCTCATCAAAGACTGGAAATTTGTAATCTCTCAAATCAATGATTTCAGATTCAGCCAGTTTATTTTCTTTTATATAATGCTGCAGATAGAGCGCCACCCGATGACTCTTGCGTCCAATTCGCACGCTTGAGGATAGTATTGAAATATTGGCCATGCTTTTTAAGTTTTATTGATTCTACAATTAAAATGGATCTCATAATCCACTTACACGGATGAGTTTTTTATTTGCAAATTCCTGTTTGCAGCTACTAAACTCATGGCTCTGCATTCTTTAGCGCACATGCGGCAAGCTTCTGCACATTTTTTGCAATGCGCCAAATTTGAATGTTTTTCTCATCCAACTGCACAAGCATCACCTATTTCTGCACATTCCTCCAATAAATGAACGGCATGTTCTCCCCCAATGCTCATCAGGTTAGCGACTGCGAAACAAATCGCAGCGCAGTCCCGGTCAAGTTGGATACACTTGGCGAGTGTTTTAATGTCGTTCTCTTGCAAACATTCTGTTGCACAATGAATGCATACTACTGCACATGCCTCACAGGCATCGATGCAGGATTGAAATTTTTAATGACCCATTTTGCTCAAAATTTAAAATTTCTTCAGAAACGCTTTTGCCCGTCCTTCAGTTTCGCTTTTGCCCGATTTTTTACTGAACAAATATTTTGAATGGGTCAGAATAAATTTAATTAAGCGGCCTCTTCAAAAAGATAAAACTCATTTTATGTTCCAATGGAGAAGTCAAATACCACTTTTGAACCATCTGGTGCAATAGCAAGTATTTGAATCACCCCACTTTGAGCAGATAATAATGCCACATCAATATCTTCCGGGTTGTTTATTGGTTTGCCGTTGATAAAAACGATAATAGTACCTGGGGGAATACCGGCCTGGTCAAAAAAACCATCCCTGAGGACCTTAGTTACCAAAACACCAGCATTTAGATTAAATTGCTGTTTGATATCAGCAGTGAGCGGGGTGAAAGTGGCTCCAAGCCTGTTGTATATTTCATGAAGCGCTCGAGCACTTTTAGTTTTATTTTTTTCATCTTTTGCTACATCTTCATTTTGCAGAGTAGCAGTGGTTATAGCGGTATCGCCTTTGCGCTGGTAGGTTAATTTGATGACGTCACCGGGTTTGTGTCTTGCTATCCTTTCAGAAAACTCAGTTGACGAGTTGAGCACAATGCCATCTAAACTTTGAATAATGTCACCTTCTTTAAGGCCGGCCACAGCAGCAGCACTTTCATTTTGCACACCGGTTATGTAAACGCCTTTTACCAAAGCAGGATTGAGGCCCAGTTGTATCAGATACTGGTCTTCCGCAGCGGGTGCCGGAAAGGATACACCCAATACACCTCGCTTAACCACTCCAAAGATTTTTAAATCATCCAAAATCTTTTTTGCCAGGTTTACAGGTATGGCAAAAGCATAGCCCGCATAACTGCCAGTTTGCGAAGCTATGGCTGAATTAATGCCTATCAATTCTCCATCGGTGTTCACAAGTGCACCTCCGCTATTGCCAGGGTTAATGGCAGCATCGGTTTGAATAAAGGATTCAACAGTCATATTACCTTCAGGTGCAGCATTATTTTGCATACTATTGCTGCCTGGCCGGTTTATGATTCCAATGCTCCTGGCTTTAGCGCTTACAATGCCTGCAGTAACGGTTGTATTAAGTGACAGCGGAAAGCCTACAGCCAAGACCCATTCGCCTATTTGTACATTATCAGAGTTTCCTAATTTAACAATAGGAAGATTGTTAGCATCTACTTTCAAAAGCGCTAAATCAGTATTGGGATCACGGCCAATTAACTTTGCGGGAAAGGTTCGTTTGTCAGGAAGTATAACGTCAATAGCGGTTGCGTTTTCAACCACATGATTATTTGTGGCTATAAATCCATCAGGGCTTATAATAACACCTGACCCTGATGCTCCATGATCAGCCGAGCCATTGAAACGAATTTTTATATGGACGACTGCTGGCATCACCTTCTTCGATGCCGTTATAAAATTTACATTGCCATTTGAAGTGTTTATGGCAGCACCAGTTTCTTTGAGTGGTGCTAGCGTGTCTTCCATACTGCCACCATTATTTGTCCTTTGTTTACCGGTACAATTAATGGGAAGACTTTGCAGTATTATAAATAAAACCGGAAGCAGGATGTTGTGCGAGTTATTCATATTTGACAGCATTATTTTTAATTATATATAGAAAATTTACTTATGAGTAATAAACCGTCCATAATAGTTTTGAAGATTGGCCTCGTACTCCGGAGTTAGATGTTTTGAAGCATCGTACTCCGGGCTGCTCTTCACTTGCTCTATAGTAGTATTGATAATCACGGCACCGGTTTCCCAATCTATTTCTTTTATCCTGTCTGGTGAAATAAGCACCTTCTTTCCCGAAAACCAGTTGCCGGTTTCCACAACAAGAAAATGGATTTTCCAGGTTACATCGTCAATTATAAAATCATCCACTTCACCTATGTCACCGTCCGTTGCATGAATATCATAACCTGTAACTTCATGTGTGCTTCGCAGATGCGGGTTGTCATTCGCATGCTCTGTCGCTTTCATTTGATTCATTTCCTTTTCTTCCGCACTTTCTTCAATTGCCGGATAGCCCCACATGCCAAGCCCCCAGTATCCGTACATCCCGTATCCGTAATAGCCGGGCCAGGAGTAATATCCTCGCATCAACTCTTCCTGCTGTTGCGAAACAGGTTTATCCGTGTCAATATCGGGGCTGTTTTTTATTTTTTCCTGTTTAAGATTTACCGAAAATATTTTTGATTCCCATTCAGGTTTTTGAAATGCTTCGGGCGAAATCAAAACCTTTTTTCCGGAAAACCATCCTCCCGTTTTTACAACCATATACCGGATGGTAGAGGTGCGGTCATCGAAATAGAACTCCTCTACTTTTCCAATTTCACCATCAGTGCCTTTAATGGTGTAACCTAATAAACTGTTTATGCTTCGTTTCATTTTATTTGAATTTTAATTTGGAAATAAATTCTTAGAATTATCTGTTTATTCATTGTAATTATTTAAAAAAAAGATTTTCACCTGTTATATTTTAATGCTGCATGTCAGGCAAAAACCTTTTTTTCGATAGTTAATAATTTAAAGAACTCAGGTTGAGTGCTTAGTTGAATTATTCTCTTAAAATTTCTTCTGTTCCTGTGGAGGAGGATGGAGCATTCCTATTCTGTGGAGCTTGCTTATTAATCAGACTGAAATGCTGCCAAGACAGGATTGCCGTGAAGCCCGGAATTTTGGAGAAGAGATTGGATTATCGGGGAATACTTTACCTCACGTTATACTCCGGATTCAGGGGAAATTGCTTGTACGCATAATGGATCTTTCATCAGATAGTGTCATTTGCAGCAAACGTTCTTTATTATAAATATTGCTTTGAAGATTTTCCGGAAGAATTGCCGTATTGATTTTAGTATAAACTTCATTTACTTACAAGAGTCCTTTTACGGGCAAAATTGACCTTAAAAAAATTGCTAGAAAAACTGTTTTATTCTTCAGAATATAAATTTATGATAACAATCAGAAGTAGCTACACAAAAACCTTGGGCTGCTGGTTTTAGATTTTTATTGGCTTAGCTTTTCAGCCTTAAACCCGGCTTTGTTTACTATTTCCCGGATCATTTCATCAGAAAGAGTATCGGTTTCTACGGTTAAGACTTTTTGCTGATTTGCAGTATCTACTTCCCAACTTTTGATTTCGTTATTGGCATTTAGATGCGGCTTAATAGATGCCACACAACCACCACAATTGATATTTGTTTTATACTGATATTTCATATTGTTTCTTTTTTGTAAAGTTCCGGCTAAATCACCGGTATGTTGTTATACTATTATGGAAAAGAGTTACATTTTAGTGTTATTATAGTCTCAGCGATTTCAGCCGAAGACTGTTGGTTACCACGCTTACGCTACTCAATGCCATAGCAGCGCCGGCAATCATCGGGTTCAATAAAAAGCCTGTAAAAGGATACAAAATGCCTGCTGCAATGGGTATTCCGATGATGTTGTAAATAAACGCCCAAAACAGATTTTGCCGTATGGTTGCAACAGTGTGTTTAGATAATTTTATTGCCTGTGAAATTTTAGAAAGGTCGGATGATATAATGGTCATCTTAGCTACGTCCATAGCGATGTCGCTACCTTTGCCCATTGCGATACTTACATCGGCTTGTGCCAAAGCGTTGCTGTCGTTAATACCATCACCCACCATGGCCACAACTTTTCCCTGCTGTTGCAATTCCTTTATGAAATCTGCCTTGTGTGCCGGTAGCACTTCTGCTTTGTAATGATTGATGCCTACTTGCGTTGCAATGGCTTTGGCAGTATACTGATTATCGCCTGTGAGCATGTACACTTCAATGCCTGCTGCCTGTAGTTCCTTTACTGCTTCAACCGATGTTGTCTTTATTTTATCGGCAATGGCAATAGCCGCCAACGCATTTTCTTTATCTGCAAGCCAGATAACCGTTTGCGCTTTGTACAGCCATACGTTGGCTATCGTCTGCAGAGCAGGTTCTATATGGATGTTTTCGGACTGAAGCAAAGCGGGGCTGCCCAAAAAATAGCTGTTGCCTGCATACATTACTTTCACGCCTTTGCCGGTGATGCTTTCAAAATGGTCAAGGGTAAAAGATTGTACATTTTTTTGTTGGAAGTATCGAACGACCGCCTCTGCCAAAGGATGTTCAGATTGTTGTTCAATACTAAAAAGTAAATCAGAAAGTTCCTTTTCGCCTGCACCCGATTTCCATTGTATAGAAACTACTTCTGGCTTACCTTCCGTGATCGTACCTGTCTTATCCAGCACAATGGCATTCACTTTTTTAGCCATTTCCAGGCTTTCTGCGTCTTTAATCAAAATGCCATTTTCAGCACCTTTACCCACACCCGTCATGATTGCCGTAGGCGTTGCCAAACCCAGTGCACATGGACAGGCAATTACTAACACTGTTACCAATGCTAACATACCATGTGTAAAACCATTGTTTCCACCCAATATTACCCATACAATAAGGCTAAGCATGGCAATCAGCATTACAACAGGAACGAAGATACCTGCAATTTTATCCACGAGCTTTTGCACGGGTGCCTTGCTGCCCTGTGCCTCCTGCACCATTTTTATGATCTGCGCCAATACGGTGTCGCCTCCCACTTTATCTGCCATAAATTGAAAACTTCCTTTCTGGTTGATGGTTCCGGCAAATACTTTTTCGCCATTTTTCTTTTCCGCCGGAATGGGTTCACCACTAATCATACTTTCATCTACAAAGGAATTTCCGGATTTTACAATTCCATCCACAGCAATCTTTTCTCCCGGCTTTACCAACAAGGTATCACCCACCTTTACAGAAGCAATCGGCATTTCCATCAGATGCCCTCCTTCATGAACTACTGTGACGGTTTTTGGCTGTAAGCCCATAAGCTTTTTTATAGCGGATGAGGTGCTTCCTTTTGCCTTTTCCTCGAGCATTTTGCCCAGTAGAATAAAGGCTATTACCACGGCTGCGGCTTCAAAATAAACATGAGCATCTAAGCCTTTGCTATGCCAGTATTGCGGATAAACGGTATTAAAAACACTGAATAAATAGGCCACGCCTGTACTTAAGGCTACCAGGGTATCCATGTTGGCAGAACGATGCTTTGCCTGCTTCCATGCACCAATGAAAAACTGCTTTCCGAAGAAAAGCACAACAGGAGTTGCCAATGCCCACATGATGTAATTGGCATACGGAATATGCATGAAAAACATCCCTATCAACACCAAAGGAATGGATAGGGCAACCGAGCTAATGGTTCTTCTCTTCAGTGCCTCAAACTTTTTACGGTGTACTTCTTCCAATTCATCTTTTGCTGTTTCACTTTCATCAATCATCAAATCGTACCCAATACTTTGCATAGCAGCCTGCAATTTTTGAGTGTCGGTAATGGTGGGCACATATTCTACCTGCGCCGTGGCATTGGCATAGTTGACGGATACATTCACCACACCGGCTGTGTTTTGCAAAATACTTTGCGAACTGCTGGCACAGGATGCACAAGTCATATTGAGCACCGGAAATGTTTTCTTCACTGTATCTACATCATAGCCTAAATCCCTGATGGCTTTTACCGCCTTCGGTATCGTTTCCAGTTCATCATCTGTTGTAATAACTGCCCTTTTGTTGTTCAGTTCTACTTTATGGGTATTGATACCTTTTATCTCACTTAATCCTTTGTCAACAATCAGGGCACAATGTTCACTTTCCACACCAGCTAAGGGAAGATTAATAGTATTTATCTCTTTATTCATCTTTCATCTTTTTAAACGATTCAAAGGTCCGGCATAAACATAGGTTTACTGTTACAGCATTTTGGAAAAGATGTGCAGATAATTGTATCAGGGATGAGGGGTGAGGGGTGAGGGGTGAGG
>Ga0163150_10002580_pt1 | contig 27390 bp, 24 predicted proteins | sample OliLakLV19P2IB_FD_148628 | JGI IMG/M metagenome (GOLD analysis project Ga0163150, IMG submission 148628) | Freshwater microbial mat bacterial communities from Lake Vanda, McMurdo Dry Valleys, Antarctica - Oligotrophic Lake LV.19.P2.IB | ecosystem: Environmental > Aquatic > Freshwater > Lake >...
GGGATGGCTCCGATGTCCAAAGTATTGCCACAAAGTCTTTGATCGGACATGATGGTTGTGCCGGGAGAAGCGGAAGCGGGCTCTGCTGGGAAGCAACTCGCTGAGGAATATCTCGGTCTCCGATGCGCCAAAGGCGCTCGGCAACCCGCCGGACTGATCGTCTGGTGGGTTGTTTTTCTTCAACTTTGGACATCGGAGTGATGCCTCAAAAATCCAATGCGAAACGGGTGTCCGTTGAAACTTCGGTTTTCTATTCGTAACGCTAAATAGTCAATTTTGACCCACAGATTCTGCGGAAGAGCGAAAGGTTTAAGCGAATGTCGATATCACTCACAATTGTCGGAGACCAACTCTGGGAAAAAATTGGAGCATCCATGGATCGAGTTGAACTACGACTACGAAAGACGATCGCTATTCTTGAAACCGCCAAGATTCGCTTTGCAATTGTGGGTGGTAATGCCGTACGGATTTGGGTAGCGCAAGTCGATCCAGGGGCGGTTCGAGCGACAAACGACATCGACGTGCTAATTCATCCGGAGGACTTAGAAATTGTTAAAAATGCTATGGCTAAGCATGGTTTTCGATATCGAAAAGCAGCAGGATTAGACATGTTTTTGGAAGGGGAAAACGACTCCGTGCGATATGGCATTCATGTGGTTTTTGCTACTCGAATGGTAAAACCGGACGACTATGAACCCAACCCTGATGTAGAGCCAACCGAGTATGGAGATGGTATCCGGACTCTTCCACTTGAACGTCTTGTACGCATGAAATTGAATTCGTATCGACTCAAAGACCGAGTACACCTTCTCGACATGATTCAGGTTGGACTTTTGGACGCCGGATGGATCGCAAAGTTTCCAGTTCCTCTTGCTGAAAGACTTAGATCGCTTATCGAAGATCCGGAACAATAGCGCCTTGCGTCAGGTAATAATTGTTCTATTTAGTCCTTGAAGTACAACTAATTCTCAACCATGACCAGCAATCCGAATTATGTCGACCGGAAGCGCTTGCTCCGGCGATTTCTCGAATACGTTCAAATCGACACGACAGCCAATACGGATAGCGATACATATCCAAGCAGTCCCGGCCAATGGACGTTGGGGAGGTTGATTCTTTCGCAACTCCATGAACAAGGTATCGCCGATGCAGAGCAGGACGAGCATGGGCTTGTCTGGGCGACGATCCCTTCTAATATCGACGGTTTGTGCCCAACAGTATTGTTCAACTCGCATTTCGATACGTCACCAGAAGCACCCGGCAATAACGTTCGTCCTCGAGTCATCAATGCCTATCCTGGCGGCGATATCCACTTAGAGCACAACAATGCTAAAATCACGCCCGAGAACTCCCCCGAGCTCGAAGGGTTGCACGGCAAAACGCTCATTGTCACCGATGGTCGAACGCTACTTGGTGGAGACGACAAAGCGGGACTGGCAACGATTATGGAATTGGTTTCTTGTTTGATCGAGCATCCAGAGATCCCACACGGCCCTATTCGCATTTTGTTTACCTGCGATGAGGAGATCGGATGCGGGACGCAGAAGATTGAATTGAAAAAGGTCGCAGCGCACGTCGGATATACGCTCGATGGCGGCGGGATCGGCGATATTGACGAGGAAACTTTTTCTGCCGACATGGCACTCATTCGGTTCATCGGAAAGAACATTCACCCCTCGATTGCAAAAAACCGAATGGCCAACGCCGTTCGAGCTGCTGGATTGTTCGTGTCGCAATTGCCTTCGAATCAACTTACACCCGAAACAACCGACCATCGCGATGGATTTCTACACCCGTACGATTTGCAAGGCGGCGTTGGAGAAGCAACGTTGCAACTGATCCTTCGCGACTTTGACACGGCGAAGCTGGCCGATTATAAGCAGCTTCTTGTCGACTTGGCAAAGAAAGTTGAATTGCAGATACCCGGTCTACGGATAGAAATGGAAACGCGTCGACAATATCGAAACATGGCAGACGGGTTAAAAAAATTGCCGCTAGCCGTCGAGCTCGCCGAACGAGCCTATGCCAAGCTCGGGATTCCATCGCGACGGAGCATTATTCGAGGTGGCACCGACGGTGCGATGCTGACAGAAATGGGGCTTCCTATGCCTAATCTCTCCGTCGGACAATTCAACATACATAGCGTTCTCGAATTTGCTTGTCTGGACCATATGCATTCGGCAGCCGACGTGCTGATTGAACTCGTCCAACTTTGGGGGCAGCAACGCGCTTGAAACCGAAATATCGCTTAGCCGTTCTCGGCAATCCAGATGGCTGGTATGTTCGCGACTTGCACCGTGCGGCCGCAGTTATCGGCGACATCGAGATAAGCGTCGTCTCATTCGGCGACCTACGTGTCGAAAGTCGTTCACATGATGAGCTGCATGTTTTCAGCAAGCTTCTTCCGAAACCTTCGACTGGGTCGGAAGGTCCTTCCGAGTGCCAAATCGATCGCCAATTCGATGGACTTCTAGTTCGAAGTATGCCGCTTGGATCGCTCGAACAAGTCATCTTTCGAATGAACGCGCTTCACGTTGCAAAACAGCAAGGGCTGGCGGTCGTCAATTCGCCTCGATCGCTGGAGATCGCGATCGATAAGTGGCTGACGCTCGACTATGCTCGCCAAGCTGGACTTGAAATACCGGCGACGATTTGTTGCCAAGATCGCGATTCTGCGATTCAAGCTTTCGAACGGTTTGGTCGAGACGTCGTCGTCAAGCCGCTCTTTGGCGGCGAAGGGCGTGGGCTGATTCGAATAAACGATCCCGATATCGCTTGGCGCGTTTTCAGTACGCTCGAACAGATCTCGGCGGTGATCTATGTTCAAGAGTTCATTGCGCATCAAGGTTTCGATTTGAGAATTCTAGTTATCGGCGATGAGCATTTTTGTGTGGCGCGCCAGGTTGCCAAAGATGATTGGCGAACCAATCTTTCGCGAGGTGGTAAAGCCGAAGCCTATACGCCGACCGAAAAGCAAATCGAGATGGCGCGAACGGCAGTCAAGGCCATCGGAGGTCAAATTGTCGGCGTCGATATCCTGCCCTCTAAAGACGGTCGCGACATTTTATTGGAAGTCAACGCAGTCCCGGGTTGGCGAGGTACCGCAAAAGCGCTGGATGTTGACGTCGCTAAAAAGGTATTGCAATACATGCATCAATAGCGTTGATTTTATGTTTCTGACATTTCTCGATGCTTGCCACCACGAAAACGCTCGTTCTCAAGTTGTCAAAGGTCTCTACATTCGATCGACGGTTTGGATATTCAGTAGATCGAGCCCGTGATTCAATGTCTTGCCGGTCCAAGAAACCAAAAGTCGACGCGAGGCTTGCTGCGTCGGAGTGCTTGCTCGGAGTACCGGACACTGTTCGAAAAACGAAGCGAATAGCTTTGCCAATTCGTAAAGATATTCGGTAACAAAATTCGGCAAATAGTCGACCATACTGCTTTGCAGCGCATCCTCGAATCGCATCAATTGAATCGCTAAAGCTCGTTCCATCGGATGTTCGAAGGCGATACCGGATGTTTGTAAATCGCCCGTATTATCGCTGGCGATTTTTTCGGCAAGCTTACGAAGAATGTTTTGGGTTCGCGCGTAGGAATACTGAATATAGGCGGCCGTATTTCCTTCGAGCTGAACCATCTTGTCGAGATCAAACTCGTAGTCGTTTTCTCGATGGTGCGAAAGGTCGGCGTACTTGATGGCGCCAATACCGACAACGTTAGAAATATGAGTTTTTTCATCGTCGCTAATGTCGAGATCGCTCACAATCTTGAAGGCTCGGCTGACGGCTTCGTCGAGCAACGGTTCCAATCCGACGACACTTCCCGAACGCGTTTTGAAAGGACGACCGTCCTTGCCCAGCACCGTACCGAAGCTGATATGTCGAAGCTCGGCGCGGCTCAGTCCGGTTTGCGCTACACATTTAAAGAGCTTCTGGAAATGATCACTTTGTCGATGATCGACGACATACAAAATCGCATCGGGATCAAACGTCTTCGTCCGATACTCGACGGTTGCCAAGTCGGTGGTTGCGTATAAAAACGCGCCATCTTGTTTACGAATGATCATCGGCGCGTCAAAGCCATCTAAGAATACGCATACCGCACCTTGACTCTCGACCGCCACGCCGCGATGCAAGAGTTCGTCGACGGTAGGTTCTAGCATTGTATGATAAAAACTTTCGCCGAGCTCGTAATCAAAATGAATTCCCAACCGATGGTAGATTTGCTGGATTTCAGCTTTGCAGTGCGGGAGGAACTCGTGCCACAACCGAAGATTTTCCGTATCGCTCGAATGCAGCTTGGCGGTCTCATTGAGTACTTTGGCTTCCAGCGACGTGTGCGTCGAGGCGATCGCTAGCAACGATGGATTCTGTTCAATCGCGGCGATCTTATTCTGCAATTCTTCAATCGATTCGTCGGCGTCCTTGATTCCGCGTTCGATTGACTTGAGTTGCTTGGCTAGTTTTTTTTCATCGGGGCTTTTTTTATCGGCGATCGCCTTTAACAGTGCTTGTGTTTCCGCCAATCGTTGCTGCAGGAGACTAAGGTCGCGACGCGACGGTTCAAGCTTTTCTTTAGCTGATTGATAGCCGATGATCTGCTGTACGAGTCGATACTGACGGCTCAGTTCGGCAACCGGATTTGCGGTAAATGCTTGAGCATCATTGAAATTCTTGTAGCCGTAGATCACCATACCGAACTGAGTTCCCCAGTCACCAAGATGATTATCGGAGATGACGCGATGCCCTAGGCAACGCAATATCCGAACGATGGCGTCGCCGATCACGGTCGAGCGAATATGCCCGACATGCATCGGCTTGGCAACGTTCGGCGAAGAATAGTCGACGATGTACGTTTTTGGATGAGTCGGTTTCGAAAGAGTTAGGTTGTCCGAAGCCTCCAAGGCAGAGGCTTGATCAACAACCCAAGCGTCGCTCAGTTGCATGTTGATGTAGCCTTTTCCGGCAACATCTACCGACGCGAATATCGGATCGAGCTGGAGCGACGCCGCGATTAGGTTGGCTAGTTCGATTGGGTCACGACCGAGCTGTTTTCCGAGGATCATCGCCAGCGAGAGGTTGGCTTGATAATCGCCAAATTGAGAATCGCGAGTCGCAGTAATGCGATGCAGCAAATCGCTCGTGTCGCTAGTCAGTGGCTTGAGGGCCTTTTGAACATGCAAACGAACGGTATCAAGTAGGCGCATCGGGCTTTTTCTTTTTTCGCGATTCGTGCCCCGGAATCGGCATCGGGCCGCCATAGGCATCAAAGATAACTAAAATATTCAACAGTCCTGCGACCATTGTGTAGAGCGTTCCGAGATCAAAGCCTGCCGACGACTGAACTTGCCAATCCGAAAGCACATCCAAGCTTCGCGGTTTAGCCATAAACCCATTCAACCAGAGTTTACCGTTGCGATTCAAATCATTTCGATCCAAATACCATTGAATCGCAGCCGGTGCGGCCGGCAATCCAACACTCGCTTGAAGGATATAGTGCCAACGATAATCTTGAGGAATCCACGAAGCGTAGACACACTTACCGCCGCCAAGGATCATGCCCATCACGAATAAAATCAAGACGCACGAAGAAAACAGTCCGGCTTTCCCAAGTCGACCTTGATACCAATGGCCAGCCCCCGGAAAAGCCAAGGCTAAGCCCGCCGCAGCGATACGGTTCTTGAGATCGATCGATAGCCCATCTACCTGAACGACATTCGGCGGCTGCGTGGATTGAGACATGAACGGACCCTGGCGGAAGCAGTTACGAGAAACTCCACCAAATTGTAATGCCCCACCGGCTGAATACTATCCGGGGCCCCAACGGCTCACATTGGTAGGTTTTCATCAGGCTGGCTTTCGGCGATAGACCGTGAGCCGTAGGCGCTAGCCTCGGGCATCAGCGCGCCGATGATGATTCCGACGAAAACCTAGTTCAGCCGATGGCTTCGCATTCCCAAAAAGCCTAAGGAAACCGAGATCGTAGCAACGATTCCCCACTGAGTAAGGTTCATGTGGTTGATGCTGTAGTCGAGACGGCTGCCAGCATCGCTAACGAGGCTCGAAATCCAACTGGTCACGGTTTGCATGGTCGAATTCACTGCTCTTAAAAGGAAACGGACTTTCTGCGAGAAAAGGTTAGTCCCGGCTGAGCGTCCATGCCCGAAATATAAGTGGCTCGGAGCACCGAATCTCCGTCAAAGCCTGCCGTAAATGCAAGCTTTACCGATTTTTACGCCGATATGCCGACGATTTTGCGAGCCAACATGCCGTTTCCTCGACTCTTCTAGTGCAGGTAGCCCTTGCGAGCGAAAGTCCGAGGGCTATACTACCATCGATGATTTTACGGTTCCCAACGGGCCTAACTGACAGAAAATGTCAGTTATTTAGTTCCTCAAAGAACCGCCTAAAAATCAAAAGCGAGGGGTCGTAGCTCAATTGGTTAGAGCACCGGACTGTCGATCCGGAGGTTGCGGGTTCGAGCCCCGTCGACCTCGCTTACAAAAACCCTGGAATTCCCAATGATTTCCAGGGTTTTTTCGTTTTCTGAGGCAGTTTCCGAACACTGCTTTACGGTGGCTTTCTTGCCAGTAAATGACACGTTTAGACCTGTGTGGACAGTGGTAGGTGCAACAGTTGGTGCAACAGTTGGTGACCGATTCTGTCCCGGTAAATTTGCGGGGACAGAATTAGCGAGCGGTGCAACAGTTGGCGACCCGCTTTCCGTCCCCGTTTTCGCCATTCGCTCAAATTTTGGAATCATCGCCGAAATAGTCGGCAGCGATTCAACCCCCGAAACGATGTCGAGTGCAATTGGATCGGTGTAGACGTTCATCGTTAAATCGATTCGAGAATGCCGCATAGCTCTCCTTGCCCAACCGACGCAGTCAAGAACTCCGACCGAAATTAACAGTTCGCAACGATTTATACATCGTATCTCAACCTTTCCAAACGCCTCCTTCGCTTGAGCCCGGACGCGTCGCGATTGTAGGTTGCAATTCGCCTTTACGCGTAAATCTAATTGGTTATGTCAGTGCTTTAGAGGATTTTGGAATTTTGTGAAAGTTTTGTCCGCAGAGTAGACGATTTCCGTACCTCTCTGTTGTCAGACGAATCGATCAGTGGTGACTGACGACGAATGACGCGAAAGGAAACGTCAGTGTGTGGTGCCGCTTTGGTGCCACTGACGGAGCCGAGTACACAAATCCTGTGGAGATAGAAAAATGTTCAGTCGAATCGTAAGTCTGCATCGCAATGAAGCCGGTAACGAGTCCATGCAAACGGTTATGATCATGGCCGTCGGGGCTCTGATCATGTTGGGAGTCCATGCACTGTTCAAGTCTGATATCGGTGGTGAAGTTCAGAAGCATATCAAAGGCGTCCTCTCGAGCGGCTTTGATTTCAAAGGTTCTGGCGCCGGATTGGGTAAGTAGGGCACGTGTGCCTCAGCATGCGATTTGGTAAATAAGGCCAGCCCAGTTGCGGGCTGGCTATTATTTTTCGATCGTCTGCATCGGAAATCGACGTCACGCCGTTCCTAGGAAGAGTGACCGCTTCATGTCTTGGTATATAAACCGGCTGCACACTCGGGGTCTAAAAATGTCAACGACCGTCACAGAGCAACATTCGCAGATGAGTCGCCTTCGAAATTCGTTTGTTTCGCGACTAGACATAAGATTCTTATCGATCGCTACCTTTTCTGGATGTGTGCTCGTAGCGCCGGAATTTGCCGGATGGTTGATGGGCGCAAGTTTGGCGGTTGCGATGTTAACTGCGTCTTGGATCGATACCAAGACGCGATTGATACCCAACCGATTGACTTACCCTCTCATCCTATTCGGGGTTGTTGGCAATCTTGCAATGTCGCTCTTCGTCAGTGATGAAATCGCAGGCGTGGTTGGCATCGAAGAATCGCTTAAGGGAACGGGGCTTTGTTTTTCGCTGATGTTGCTGCTGTTTTTGTCGAATGCGACTGGTGGTGGCGATGTGAAGTTGGCGACTGCGATCGGAGCGTTTCTCGGTCCACAAGACGGGATCATGGCGATCGCTTGGTGCCATGTTTTGGCAGGCATATTTGTTTTGGTATGGATGCTGAGCCGTGTGCGAATGCTGCAAGGGCTGCGAAGTGCGTGGGCATACGGTGAAACCTGCATCCTTTCGAGAAGGCTTCAGCCGATTGCTTTGAATTTTGGTTCGGTGGCACACAAACGTATCCCCATGGCAGCGTTCTTTGCTCTTGGCGTTCTGTTGACAACACTTGGCTTTCGACTTTGGTAGGAATCGAATCATGAAAAATCGAAAATTTAGCCGATTGCGATGCGGAATGGCGTCGATGGACGTGGTGTTTATCATCGGCACGCTCTTTCCAATATGCATGGTGCTGTATTACATCGCCGAACAGTGTTTGGCAAATCTATACGAGATGATCTCGGTCATCATCGGCTGCCCGGTGATGTGAATCTCCAGAATCATTTGTCCGCAAAAGAGGACGATTCCGCATCTATTTAGTAGGCAAGTCACGGTGGAGACCATCGTGCTACAGTTCAAACTCATTTCGAAGGCTGAATAGCCATGCAAATCTGGAATCAATACATCGCTGGGGTTGAAGACATCTGTTGCCTTCTCGGGGCCAGTGTTTTCCTTTTGGTGTTCGTAACTTGGCGGTTTTTGCGCAACTTCCCCTTGAATCGAATTGCCAGAATCCATCGAGAGCAAACGGGAGCGACGTACATGTTGCCACTCGTACTGACGATGCCATTCTATGTACTGCTGATCACAATGATCATCGAATGTACACTGATGCTGACAGCCAAAATCGGCAGCGTTGGAGCCGCATACTCAGCAGCTCGGGCAGCCGCGGTTTGGTTGCCGTATGAAAGTGCGATGCCGAAGACCGCCCCCGACTACACGCCGATTGAAGATCGCGAGTTGATGGTCCGACTAGCTGCAGCAAGATCCATGTGGCCTTATGCGAGTGGTTCCAAGTCTCATGCGTCTGACGAACCGCTTGACGAGTTTATCGACGCTACGATGACTCAACAGATCGAAGCTTTTCGGACGTATTCTGGCCATCAAAAGTTTGACGCGGAGTATCTCAAACGTACGGAGTATCTCAAACGTAAGTTTGCCTACGCATTCAACGCTTTGACCATTGCTGTCGATTACTTCGATCCCATCACGCGTGTAGCAACAGAAAAGCCCGCGTTCAACGCGAAGCTCCAACTGACGCTTCACTACGAAGCCCCCATACACACATTCGGAATCGGGCGACTGTTCGGCGAGAAGAGCCAGACGGGTAAGTTTTTCGTGCGACCTGTGGTTACGACCGTCCTTATCGAAAATGAAGGCGTTAAACCAAGCCTTGAAGGCAAAAGGATCAGTCCAGACAAACTGAGCAAGTCCCTTGGAATTCGATATTACGATCTTCTTGCGTACAGAACAGTCAATCCATTGCACAACTCGAATCAGGTACCATTAACAAAAGTTCCTAGTACCGTAGTTCTCTTTGGTGGAATTGACTATGGACACAACGATCGCGATACGCACGATGCAGGCAGAGCGCTAGCCGCGAGTCGAAACGCTCGTGAAGGGAGAATCGGATCTACAATAGATCTGTCTCCATTCGAAAACGTAGTCATCAACGTGCACTCGGGATTTACTAATCGAGGCGGAGTTCCCATGATCGCCTACGACGACGTAAAGGGGGAGGCAAGAGGGATGACCGCACACCAGCTCGCTCTGTACCTTCGAGAAAACGGGTTTCAGGGGAATTATCTGGAATTGGTCGCATGCAACTCCACTGCATTCGCTCAGGAACTCGCGGACGAACTGGGCATGTCGGTAAGAGGGTATCCGCATCTAATCACGGTGAGCCCCTCTGATGGTGAAGTCGCTCGCTTCTTCTACTTCGCAACATCCCCTGAGGACAAATCTCCAAGAAATAACGTTTCACGTTAGCGAATACCATTCTACCAACGCCAGATAAACAGCGTCATTTTTCCACTTTGCAGATCGGTTCCATCATGAAATTCAAGATTCTTTCGGGCAACCAACAGGGCAACATGACCGTCATCAACATTGTTGCTGTCATGCTTTGCACGGTTCTCACGACATTCATCTTCAACACGGGCAATATCGCTTCGCGACGGGTCGAGCATCAGGATGTGGCTGATGCGGTAGCACTGAGTGGCGGCTACTGGATGCAGCGGGGGATGAATGCAGTTACTGCGACCAATCATGTAATGGGCGAATTGACGGGGATCGTCATCGTGCATCATGCCCTTGGTGGCGATCTGCTTGACGATGGTGGTACGGCCGAAGACGCTTCATCGCTTAAGTCGCTGACCATCAAAAAGGGGAGCGATCTGAAGTCGATCAACAATCTTCTGGACTTGGCCAAGACTGGTGCTGAGGCACTTGGCTATCAAGAGACCGAGGTTTATCGGCTCGTTCGCGAGAAAGATGGCGTCCATGCTGAGGCCGCGATTCTCGATGGCAAAGTAACACTCAAGCGACGCCTGACGGAGTGTTACATGTCGATTATCGCGGCCAAGATCATGCAAAATTTTCCATATACGGCGGCGGCAGGTGTGGCGTTGGAGGAGGCAATGGTGATTCTCGAACAATGGATTGGCGTTGAATACCGCGTAATGAATGCGGCTGAGAGCGCCGCTAAAGGGTTGACGTCGCTCAAGCAAACCGTTCGAGACAAGATTTTGCCTGATGCAAAGAAATACACCGACGATGTCGTCAAGTACATTCCACGCATCGCTGAACAAGCGGCGAAGGGAATTGCGGATAGGAACGGCGCGGTTGGGACAACGTTTCCAGTCAAGCTCATGTTGCCGCTGAAACTCGACCCACACGCTGAGGCCAATAGCATAGTCCGTGATCCGAAGTATCCGCCCGTAAAAATACCAGCGAAGGAGTCCTGCAATTGTAACTGTCCGTCGGTTAAGACAACTGTCAATCGCGACCAGATCAACAAGACCACGCAGTTGGCTCGGGCGACGTTTCCATGGGTGGTTTATCATCGCGAGCCAGTCATCAAGGCATTGAGCGTGGCTCCGCTGTCGCAAGCATCGCACTTCTATAAGGATCATAGTGATGGCTACAGCAAACGCATCACGAATGCTCTTCAAACCACAACGACCAGCAGACGTAGAGAGAAGATACAACTCTATGTTCTGGAAGATCACTTCGCACCGGACAAGGGTTTTGAGTCGTTCACCGATAATCCGGTAACCGCTGACAAACTGTTTGCGGTGACGGGGCTCGCTTATTGGGAAAAACCATCTGTCATCGGGCAGCCGTTGTTTAAGCAGTATCACGCTGAAGGCCAGGTCGCGTTGAGTCAAGTGCTGATTTACAACGCGAATGAGCAAGTCATTCCTGAGCATAAGATAGATTTGACTTGCAAACGACTACGCCCCAATCGCCAGGCGGACGTTGGCTGGGATACGCTGAATTGGAAATCGGGAACGCGACCATCGGAGTTGGTGGCCAAGTGGGATAACGGCGGTGCTCCAGCGGTGATCTATCCTGAAATTCAAGTCAATTGGCAGTGCAAGCTGGTTCCCGTCAGCAATTCGCAATGGAACAGTATGCTCGAGAAAGCTGATGTACCGAGCCCATTTGCTGAAGTCCTCGCGAAACTGGTTTCGCAGACGCAAGGCTGCATGAATACGCACTGAATAATGAACGTCAGCCTTTCCAGGGTGACCGTCGATGAAAATCCTAAGAACAGTTTTTAGAAAGCCTTGATCAATCATGAACAATAGACTTCAGTACAAGATTTATCGACGCCGTCGCCATTCACTCCGCCGAGGCATCGCGCCGCTTGAACTGGCTTTGGCCCTGCCGATTCTTATGGTGATGATGTCGATCATCTTTGGTGTTTGCAGCGTGACGGAAACTAGGATGATGACCACCACGGCGGCTCGTAACAATGCCTTCGAAAAACGGCATAAGCCCTGGGAACACGACGCTCAGACACTTGAGCTTTCGGAAGTTCAGAAGGTTGAGAAGATACTTGGACCAAGTCCGGTCATGCCTGCGAAAGGTGGCTTGGTCTCAGGTATCGCGGCGAGCGCTCCGACCGGGATGTTCGGGCCGCTAAGTAAACTGACCCTCGCAACACAGAGCGAGCGCTTTGTACTGGGCGGAGGCTGGGATTATCAAGAGATCGAGTTCAAGAAACATTCTCCATTGATTCTGACAGACAAAGCAAAATATTTTGGAATGAAAGCGAGTGAAATCAATGCCTTCAAAGGTCTTGGCAGTTTCGGTGCTGGGTTTGGCGGCAGCGGATCGATTGGACAAATGCAAGGGCAAGTGCAACAGTCATTGCAGGACGCTCGCCGGGAAGTCACGGCTCGCTTGGCGGAAATTCAACGCCAGATGAAGCAGTTGTCAAGTCAACTTAGTCTGGAGAAGCATCAGCAAGCAAATCTACGGAAGAATCCAAACGCCGATCCTAACTCGATTCAGAAAGCGGATAAGCAAGTCAAAAAGACGCAGGCAAAGATTGACGAACTCAAAAGCGAGCAATCTAAGCAGCAGCAGGCTAGTGGCAGTATGGGCGTCGATTCCAAGTTGCCAGCCGCTGGGCACGTGTCCGCATCCGAGGAGCTTGGGAATTAACGCCTTAGAAGTTGTCGGTTTCGCCGAAATTTGGTTTGTTCGAGTGCAAAAGTTTGACTATCTCTAGCATGTCCGGACATGTCAGGTTCAGTCCCCATGCACGAGGTGATGCCCTTGCGGTTCAATGAATCTCGACGATTTATGTCCGCTCGTAAACTCATTTCCGTACCTCCTTTCCAGAAGCGATTCGACAGCCGAATTGCAACGGATCGAAGGGACGAGGTGTTACCATGCGGAAAAAGAGACCTATCCAATCAAAATCAAGCCCAAGCAACATGCGTGCCTGGTTGCCAATTGGCATCACTGTGTTTCTTGCGATGGTGGCTTTCGCCAAGTGGTCACTGGCCAGTTGGATAGGAGCCGAATCGGGACGTGATAAAAACGCAAATCGCATGTCGCTTCGATCTATTCGCCCTGAAATGCTTTTTGGCGAAACGGACTCGGCGATCGATCAAATGGTGCAAGGTGGAGTTTGGTCAGTCGCCGATTCGATTTGGCTTTTCGAGAATCAATCGGTCGATTCGCAACAGCTTGGTTCGGAAATTCGATTCGCGTCCCAAGCCGTTACCGCTATCGAGAGCGATCTTCCAGAACACCTGGCGATTCTCGATCTTGTTCCAGCCGAACGGGCACTTGTCCAGCAAGTTGGCGAACAGATAGTTCGATCGATCGACTTTGGAAGTGTGAAAGGCAGTGTCTGCTACCGCGAAACGGACGGTCATAGATTTGTCATAGGTGCCAAGGTCGCTAACCGACAGCAAGACGACGAACATTGGCAAGTCATCACATTGACCCCTCGCCGAACCGCCTCGTCAAAGAACGACCATCTTTTGCCGGACATCGGATCGAGTTTGACAGCGTGCCAACGATTCAGCAAGTCAGGTTCACTTCAATGCGAAATTATCGAAATAGACCGACCTTTTGCCGACCTACTCAACGGTTGGCGGTCAAGCGGTTGGGTCGTTGAAGCGCTTTCATCGGATGAATCACAAGGAAATGCGGTTTGGAGCTGCATGAAAGGAGACTGTTTCATTCACCTTCGAGCAACGCTCAGTCCAGATCATTCGAATGTGACCTTGGTGCTTACTGCTCTGGATCGGATTTAAATTAACCGTGTCACTACTACAACTTCTGCGGCTAGCCCCGTCAGCTCAACTCTAACTCAGGGAATTCAAAATGAATCATTGGCAAAAACTCGGTCTTCCGGTCGCATTGGGTATTTGTGCAGCCTATTTGAACTGGAATAGTGTCACTAGCAAGTTGGAACCGCGAGACTATGTGGCGGCGAAAGCAGACGTCAAACCAGGCGAAAAGCTGACTAGGGAATCGTTCACTCGAGTCAGCATCAGCCATACCTCGCAAGTTGGTTTGGAAAATACACTCGTTCCATGGAGCCAAGTCGACGCGATAACGATTCGTTACGCCCAACGCAACATTCCAGCGAAGTCGCCGCTCACGCAGTTTGATATTTTTGATGGGAATACTGGCGTAGTTAAAACTGGCGAGCGTGCTACCACAGTGACGCTAAAATCAACCGAATTTACAGCTTCTTTTGTTTTCGTAAATGATTGGGTTAATGTAAGCGATCAGTTTGGCCTGGAACTAATGCGATGCCGGATTATTTCCATTACGCGTGGTGACAAAGAAACCTCCGTCTGCATGGCTGGCGAAAAAATTAAGGTTCGAAAGTTTGAACTAGGCAGAAACAGCGAATCGCGGTTTCAGATCAATGCATTCGAACACACTGCAGACCAAACTTTGAATGGAAAGCGATCATGATGCTCTTATGTCACAACGTCCTTGCTGGTCAGCGAAGTGCGATCACGCTCACGGGCGATACGATTACGATCGGCCGTGGTGGCCATAACCAATTGGTTCTCGATAGTCCGTTAGTTGGATATGAAGCGGCGGTGTTGCATCGCGAAAAGAATACATGGCGTTTGCAGTCGTTGGGTAAGAATGGTTGTAAGGTCGGCGACGTGCAGGTTGGACGGGGAAGCCAAGTTGACCTCCATGACATCCGACGCATCGAACTATTCCCATTCGAGATTACGATCGAAGATTCCACGAGCGACAAGCGACCGACCAATCCGAACGATGATCGCTCTTCGAACCTGCTTTGCGAGATTCATCGGCGACTCTTGGCCCTAATGGACATCGAAACCGATGATGCCGAGCGACGGGACAACCCTGAGTACCAATTGAATCTAGAGCACATGATCGAGCAGCTTGCTATTGAAGAATCGATCGCGGAACCAGAAAACATAGAACTCGTGCGTTACATTGCTGGCCAAGCCGTCAGACAGGCATTGATTGAATCGGTGTTCGAGCGTTGCGGCAATCAACCAAGCGGGCTATCAGCCGAAAGTATCGGCTGGAGTCGATTTGTTTCAGCGGTCTCGCATCGCGAGCGAGATCTAGAAGATATCGTAGAGAAAATCGGCGACCAAATCGAGCTATTCGCGAGCCACGACTTGAGTGAGCAGATGGACACGATCGATCACAAGTTCGACGTCGTTTGGGCCACTGAATGTTGCGAACAACTTCATGATTTCTTACTGTACTTGGCGATGCGAAGTCTCAAGAAACAGGTTAAAGACATCGTTTTTGGCTACGGACCACTCGAAGACTTGCTACGCATTCCGACGATTAGCGAAATCATGGTTGTTGATCGCAACCATATTTTTATCGAGAAGCGAGGCGTGGTTGAAGACTCGGGGCGTCGATTTGTAAGTGACGATGTGACGCTGGCGGTGATAGACCGCATCGTTTCAAAGGTTGGACGACGCATCGATAAATCACAACCGCTGGTCGATGCAAGATTACTTGATGGCAGTCGAGTCAACGCGATTATTCCGCCTTTGGCCGTGAGTGGCCCGTGTATCACGATTCGCAAATTTCCACTTAATCGCATGAAGGTCGACAGCCTGGTGGCTTGTGGGGCGATTACTGAGTCGGTCAGCGAGTTTCTTAAAGCTTGCGTCTTGTCGCGCCGCAATATTCTCATATCCGGTGGAACGGGAACCGGGAAGACAACACTGCTCAATTGTTTGACCGATTTTATTCCCACCAAGGAACGTATCGTTACGATCGAAGACACGGCAGAATTGCAAATCAACAAGGAACACGTCGTTCGCTTGGAAGTCAAACAGGCTAACGTTGAAGGTGCTGGCGCTTACACGATCCATGATCTGGTGAAAAATTCACTACGAATGAGGCCTGATCGCATCATAGTTGGCGAATGCCGAGGTGGCGAAGCACTCGATATGTTGCAAGCGATGAATACGGGACATGAAGGCTCGCTAACGACGATTCATGCCAACACGCCGCATGATGTTCAGTTGCGACTTGAAGTGATGGTACGCACCGCAGCGGACTTGCCCGTCGATTCGATTCATCGACAGATTGCCTCGGCGGTGGATTTAATTGTCCAATTAACGCGTTGTCGTGATGGACGGCGTCGCGTAACGCAAATAACCGAAGTTGTTGGAATGGACAATGTCGCAGGCGGTGTTCGGATGAAAGACCTTTTTCATTTGGAAGGTGAAGACGGACAGGAGCAGTTAGTTCCAACTGGGCATCTGCCAACATTTACCGACCGACTTCTGAACGTGGGTTACGATCTCGGCAATTTCTATTGCTGAGCGGAAAAATCGCTGGCACGCTCATTGGGCTACACCAGATCGCTCGAAACAGTCTGATAACAATTCCAATAATCGCTGTCTGCCTTTGCTCGTTAAACCGTATCTACTCTTCAGACATCCCCTTACCCCGGACCCCACTCCCCCGAGTACAGGGGCGAGGAGGGCCAAAATGATGAAGCATGTTTTCGGATATCAACCATGGATACATACTCAATACTCCTAGCTCTTGTGTCTTCCACTCTCACGCTGGTTGCGGTCACTATTGGTTGTATTCGAGTGCTCCCGTTCTGCGACGAGATGGCGCAACTTCGTGTTGGCGGACTGTCGACACAAGCCAAGAGTCTACTGATGAGCACAGAGCAGCTTCAGGGCTGGCTGCGAGTTTGGTGTGGACTGTTAATCGGACTGCCGGTCGTTGTCTGGTACTACGACATGAAGTTGCTCAGCCTACTTGCAGTCGCTCTGGTCTATGTCGCTCCTGAACACATTATGCGTTATCTCATCCATCGTCGTCGTACGATCCTACGTGACCAACTCGTCCCAGCAATCCAAGGACTAGCCAATGCGGCTCAAGCAGGGCTAACGCTGCATCAGGGATTGGTCGAAGTCAATCGCGATACGCCCAAACCACTCAACATCGAAATCAGCCGCATTCTAGCCGACTTCGGTCGCGGACGACCACTTGGTGAAGCCATCGAAGAGGTCAGACAGCGGCTGTCACTGGAATCGTTCACACTTTTTGCGACTGCTGTGCAAACGTCATTGGAACGCGGCGGACGCATCAATGAAGCCTTACTACGAATCGGCAATAGCCTACGTGAGAACCAAAGGGTCGAACGCAAAATGGAAGCCGACACATCGGCCGGAAGACGTGAGGTTTTAATCTTGAGCTTATTTCCGCTCCTGTTTGGATTCATGTTGTATTTCATGAGTCCGGAAAACACTGGCAGGTTGGTAAACACGCTGGCAGGTCAATGCGTTGTGCTGGTTGTAGCAGGCCTTGTTTACTGCGGTGCTCGATGGGCTTTGAAAATGATGGACGTCCAGAACTAGGATATTGAACCATGACAGACATAACACTAATTCTCGCCACACTGCTCAGCGGAATCGCCACGTTTTGGTTTGCAAGCCAAATATCGAGTTTGGTCAATCGACCTCTGCAGCAAGAAATACAAGTTTGGCAACATGACGAACAGCGAAAGTGCATACTCCGGTCGAAGTCACCTCTGTATCGTTGGTTTCAACCATTATGCGATGACCTGCTCGAATGCCGCTGGTTGCATCTGTTGGGCAACATTCGGTCCGTTGAAACCAGCCTAGCCCAAGGCGGCTCGGAACTACCGTGGACGGCAGCGGAGTATCTCGCTGTAGGGACGGTTCGGACAACTTTAGCGATGGCGTTTTGTGTCGCGATCGCAAATCCCATTTTCGAGGTTATTGGTAGTTGCTTGATCGCGATTGTCGTTGGAATTTTGAGTATCGCGTTTATTCCACGGCAACTTGCCACACTTGCCAAGTTGCGAATGCGTCGCTTTAAGCAGCGACTTCCATTTGCGATTGACTTGATGGCGTTGATGATGGAAGCCGGAGGTGACTTTCGGCAATGCTTGTCCACCGTTGTGCACGAGAATCGTGGCCATCCGGTCGGAGTTGAGTTTGGTCTGCTTTCAAATAGTCATGCGGCCGGACAGCCGCTCCGCGATTGTCTCGATCAGTTGCAAGCCCGACTACGCGATGAAGATGTAAATGAGATTGTCTTCTCGATTAAAAACGCGGATGAATTGGGCGTGCCGCTGAGCAGGACCTTTTTGACACTGGCTGAGCAAATGCGACTCAAACGAGCTCAGCAAGCGGAGAAGTTAATCGGCGAACGCAAAACGATGATGGCCTTTCCCAGCCTAATCATCATGATTGCCTGCTTGCTCGTTGCGGTAGCTCCATTCGTTCTCGGTGCGATTTACAACAAATAGTCTCAGACTCAATCAATGCCTTCCTTCGCTAATCCTCGTGGTCATCACACCCTGTCGCGCGGGCCGATCATTACGCGGTTCAATAAAAACATACGTAGACCCACCCTTTAGCTTTACCAGGAACCAATCATGTCAACCACTCTTGAAGTAACTTATGATGGAACGGTCAGTGTTCAACCGATCACTCATGCAATCTGTCGCATCGGAAGTAACCCTAGCCTAGAACTGTGCATAACTGGGATCGCAGATCATGCCGCGACGCTCCGCATTCAGAACGGAAAGCGGTCGATTTACAACCGCTCATCGAGTCCAATTTCAGTTGGTGGCAAGCGAGTTCTACCGGATCAGACGTTGCCTTGGAGCGAAGGTCAACTGCTGCAATTAAGTGATGGCGTTCAGCTTAAGCTACTGAACGATAAGTTAAGCGGTGCATCAAGCATTGCGAATCGGCGTGAAGGCCATCAGGCGTTGTCAGCAAAAGACTCGAACATTGAAGCTACCTCAACGTCGGAGAAGAAACAGAGCCGTATGATCATCGCGGGCTTCATGCTTGTTTTTGCCACAATTCTGTTCTCATCTGAATCGAACGTCGCCGACCAAGCGATGAACGAAGAATTCTCAAAGGTTGTTGAAGGATTGCTGGTTGCTGAGCAACAACCTAACGCAGGTTGCTACCAACAACTGCGTATCGACTTACAAAACGCGATGCTGCAAGACGACAATGAACAAAAATCGAAGCTTGTCTCTAGCGTCATTGGAGTTCTGCGATCGAAAAGGTCCGTTGTGGAACCGAAGATCGACTCTCAAGTCGAGCGGTTTGTCCGAACCTTTCTTTGAGCAGCGAGCATCGTTCTTCAACTACGAATCTACTTCACCATCGTTATGTCCTCAATCCTAACTTTCACAAATAGCGGAAAATGCCTTATGCCATTCCAAAATCGTCGTCCACGTATCACACTTCTCGAAACGTTTGAGCCACGCGTTGTGTTCGCCACAAATGTATGGGTCGATCCAATTAATGGTAACGATGGTAACGATGGACTATCTCCAGCGGCTGCGATTCGAACGCTAAATAAAGTCGTTTCGCAATACGACTCTCTGAAGCCTGCTGGTCATATCGAACTCGCTCCAGGCGATACCGTGATTCTGATGCCTGGCGAACATCACTTTGCGTACCGATACGGCGAAGGCCAGTGGCAGGGGCTATTTCTTCGCAATGTACATGGAACGGCTGATAAACCGATCACGATTCGAGGCATGGATGGAACGAGGATCGACAATCGAGCACCGGATGGCACGGAAATGTCTACGATCTCGATAATTCAATCGAGTCATATCGTTATCGAGAATCTAGATGTTACTTCCTATGGATCCGCGATCAATGTCGGAGAATCCAGCGATGTGGCCGTTCGTAACAACTTTATCCACGACGTGGATGGCGTAGCAGCAAACAATCTTTCTGGAGTTTACCTCGCTGGTGTTCAGAACACGGTCGTTGAAAACAATCTCTTCACGGACAACTACGATCGATCTCGCCCAGGCAACGCGAATAACCGGCACATCGTCATCTTCGGTGGCGTCGACGTGAAGATCCTAGGAAACACGATGCGGAATTCGAATCCGCAGGCGGGCATGGCAGTGGACTACAAGCATCTGGGCGGCCTTTCAGCTAATCAAGTCGGTGACTATGAAGTCGCATATAACACAATCATCAACGCGGCTGGAACGGCGATCGGAACCGCCGCGCCAAACTCTTACATCCACCACAACCTGCTGATTGATTCGGGTTCTATTCGAGTCGCCGACCTTGGTGGTACGAATCAACTTGCTAATGAACGGATAGAGTACAACACGATCGTCAACAGTCTTGATCGGCTCGATGGTGGTGGCTTAAGCTACTATCCGAACGAGTATTCAGGTTATCCGCTTGGTGATCTCTATTGGTCACACAACCTAGTCGTCGACAATCGCCAATACGACCATTCCGAGAAAGCTACCGTTACAATCGATCGCTACGGACCGGATGACTTTTATCGCCGGGCGATTGACGGTGGACTATTCCATGCAGATGGCAACGTCTATCAGACCAAGGACGCAGCAACTTTCGATATTTATGGAGCCAACGGCGGGCGATACGGACAACTCGGATCAAATCTATCCTTTGCGGATTGGCAAGCGGCCGGCTACGACACGACAGGCTCCGTATCGCTCGTTGGGATCGACGCCAACTATCGCGATACGACTGGAGGGGCATCTAAGGCAGGAATTTATGCCGGAAATCAATCACGGCTAACAGTGCTACTGGACAAAATGGATATCGATGAGGCGGGACTGAACTCAATTGCAAAGCTTAACATCTCGCGTGGTGATGGTACGAATCAACAGGCCTTGCGTGTCACAATCACTACATCAAAGAACGGCGAAATCTTGGTTCCTCAAGAGGTTGTGATTCCCGCGGGCCAGCACTCGATCGATGTTACTATAGAAGGAATCGCAGACGGCAAATTGGATAATACTCAAGCGATTCGGATTGAAGCGATCGCTGCTGGTTTCGATCACGCTTCGGCCTGGGTGCGGCTTCATGATAGCCCTATAGTCGATCAACCGGCAGCCCCCGATAAACCCATCGATGGAGTCTTTAAAGTTCCTGGCCTAGCTGGGGAGTCTGTTTCGCTGCAATCATCGGTTTCGTTTCGCGGAGCCGAGTACAACAACGAAATGGGCGTCGCGTATGTCGACCATGCGTCAGGGCGAGTAGGCGATTTGATGCCTTCAGATCGAGGGTGGCTGAAAGCATTACTAGGACGTGGGCAGAACTTCACAGTACTAAACTCAGGTGTCAAGCAGGGCGATATCGGCCAAGTCCAACTAACCGCAGGTCGCCACTTTGTGTTTTATCTTGTCCAAGACAACTCGCTGGTCGAGTGGCAAATTAAAAACCCAACGAACGACCTGAGTTTGCGACCTCAAGTCTTCACTTCGATCGAATCCTCCAACTCGGATCGATTCGATCATGTCCACGAGTCGGTTTCAGTTCGAGCCATTGACCTAGCCTGGGAGGACATCGAGTTCGGGGGCGATGAGAGTTTTACCGACTTGGTTGTGCACAACGCCTTTGAGACACAGCAAAAAAACTATTGCGAAGCGGTCGATGACTTCTTTTCTCCTACACTTCGTACGGTTCCCGAAGGCAAACCGATCGAACTTGACGTACTGAAAAATGACAAATTTTTCGGACCGATCAAAATCATTGCCGTCGATCAGCCATCGACGGGTACGGTAGTAATTTCGGAGTCTGGAACGAAACTGATCTACACACCAAGCAAAAATTATTATGGCGGAGTAAAGTTGCGATATCAGATCGAGTCCGAAGGCAGCACTTCCTTTGCGTCGGTGGAGCTTACTCTTCGCAAGCCTTGGACGAATGAGCTGAAACCAAGTGATGTCAATGGCGACGGCCGCGTGACGCCACTGGATCTATTGTCGGTCATTAATGCACTGAGCAAGCATCCCAGCGTATCGTTAACCCCATTCCCCGTGGACGATACTCGACATCTTACCATGATCGATGTCAACAGTGACGGCATTCTCGACGTCAACGATGCACTCGCACTGATCTTAGCCTTACTCTCCGATTCGAATGAAACCGATTGACCCTCTTCCGTCAAATCGCAGTACTTGACGCTTCCTATTCTACCGAAACCTACTTCATGGACGCGATTTTCGACTTTTCAGCAATTGTGAAGTTTTTCAAGAACAGCGTCCGATTAGATGCACCATTCCGTATCTCCTTAATGTATCCAATAACAAACACCTCAAAAGGAGAAATGACATGATCCGTTTAACTGGGAAATATGCAGCATTTTTCGTGGCAACAACTTCTGCAAGAATCTTGATACTCGCTGCTATGATTGGTCAGGCAAATCTAGATTCGGCGAGTAACGAAGTCTCTGCAAATCCGTCTGGATTCGCACAGTCGGATACCTCGGTTTCTGAGAATGCTTTCGATTCATTCTTTCTCGATATGCCAGCGGACTGTTCGGAGTTAGTGAAACTTGAATTGGTTGGAGATTACGCGTTCGATCTGCGGCCCGAGACTGTCCAGATACCTCGAACTATCGATCTCCCTAGCTTGAATGCGAGAATTACGTTCACGGACGAGAATCAGGTAGAAGTTGTTAGCAATGTCGCGCTGACATTCCCGACACTGGATTTTTAATGTAGATCGATGAGTTGCACGCAGAAATTTTCTATAAAGGCTTATGATTATGAAGATTCGAGGGAAGTCGCTTATGCCCAGCGAGCATGGCAATGAATCGATGCAAACCGTGATGATTATGGCTGTCGGTGCCTTGATTTTGCTTGGTATAAATCGCCTGTATCGTCAGGTATCTCCATCGATTCAGCAGTACGTTCAAGCGGCAGTGTCTGGAGCGCCATTCGATCAAGGTGGTAGCGGTGAACGATTCGCAATCGGTAGCCAGCCCTCGACGGCTCCCAAACCGGGCCAATCAGAAGTCCAAGGATCTTCATCGCAGAACGGGTTCAGCGATGACGTGCAAAAAGCAATGCCGAACTTTCTGGCTGATGCAAGCAATGCCATTCGTGATGCAATCGCAAAGGAGCTGAAAGGGCACCTTGACGTAACGCTGCCGACCGAGGCTGCCTATTTGGACGGAGTAATTGATGACTTAGTCAGGGTGCGTGACGCGATTAACCCACTTTCAGAAAATCGTCGATTACTGGACGAAGAAATCTCGGCAATTCGGCGGCTATCGAAAAAGGATCTACAAAACTTGATGGAAGGGATTGAAGGGCGACTCGCGATCAACAGCTCGCTTTCCCCGATCCTCAACCAGCTTGGAGCAATGTTCAATCTCGACTCCATGCTTGAACAGGACCGAAAAAATCAGGCCATCGGACGAGACCCATCGGCGACGAATGAGGATGCGTACGGAGCTTACTTAGATACCTTTCGAATCAGCAGCGGCATGTTGACCGATGGAATCATCAACGCGGCAACCCGAGGTGGTACTAACTCAAGCGGACCGAGCCAAATCGTCAACAAACCAGCCGTCCAAGTTGCAATCGGATTGGCAGCAGATCGAGCTGGCTTGGCGATAGCTCAAAGTGCATTTCCGGGATTCAACGCCGCAGCTTACTGGTTGTACGACAACGGTTATTCGCCCAGGCCGCCTCGATTCCCACGCGACTGGACTCCACCGGAAGTCAACAAATAGTCCGATGAGCAATTATTGCTGCTCGTGCTGGGATCATAAATGTCAGGAGTAGCGGTCTTGAACTTTCCTAGGTCGAAAGCGAGAATTTTACGCATGGTCGTGAGGCCCCAGGCAGTAAGGAATTGAAACGGAACAATTTCAATAGCCTACCGAACTTGGCGTTCGGCTGCCCGACTCACGAACTACATGGATTCTGTTACCTTGTACCAATGGTTCATCGGTAGCAAGATCACGGTTAGTTTTACGCTTCGGCGACTGACAAGGCAAATAGCTGCTGTAACAACCAAAAGGTAATCTTCATGAGTGATTTTTTTTAACGTTCACAGATCCAGAGTCGCCGTGGCGATTGTCTAGACTAATCAGTTGTCGGCCCGAAGAGTTTGCCGAATCGCTCGAGGAATTTTTACGGCAGTCGCCAAACAATGAGGAGCTGCACTTTCTTGTAGAGTGGTGTGTTCCAGCTCGGTTCAAGGCGGCTGAATTGCTCTTCTCGCGAGAACCAAGTCCAATCCATTTAGTTAGCATAATGAAACATGTCGAATCTCTGCGAGAAGTCGCATGGAACAGCTTTTTGAAAAGCGAACAATGCGTTGATTCACTGGTCGATGTAATTTCGGCTGTTGAACCGCTCCGCAGCGAGGCATGGCAAGTTCTCCTTTTCCGCGGACCATCGGAACAGGAATTACTCAATGTAATTTCTCGCGTTGCAGAATTGCAATTGCAAGCCTGGACTTTAATTCTTGAACGCTTTCCGTCCGATGAATATCTAAAGCATATCATCGTTGCAATCGAACCCATGCGCACTAGTACTTGGCAACTCTTACTTGCAAATTCTCCAAGCCTAGAAACTGTCGTCAGAATAGCGGATAAAGTGAGTGCTTTGCGCGATTCCGCATGGCAACTAATACAAAATAAAGTGACATCATGGGAAGAATTTAGAGCGAGTTCGACGCCGACCTATGATTGGCTCCTTGAGAAGCTAGTTAAAACTACAGGGATTGACGATGTCCCAGACGATTATTTGCTTTGGCTAATCTCCTGTTCTGAACAACCTAATCGCAGCCTAGCAATAGATGAATTGCTCAGAAAGCCCAATAGCAGAGAGATGCTTTGGCGTGTTCTTATTGATAATTCTGGGTCATCTGAATGGAGAGACAACGCGGGCTTTTGTATCGATCAGTTTCTTGCAATGAGCCCGAGCAATGATGAGTTGGTTGAACTTGCATATAACTATGGCGAAGTAAGTATGCGATTCGTAAGTTTATTTCTAGAAAACGGTCCGAATGATTCAGAAATTGCGGCTGCGTTGAAACGCTTTCATTTCCCAGGAGCACGCCAGGGTGAATGTCACGCGTTACTTTTGTACTTGTACGAGAAGTGTAAACAGCGTGGCAACTGGCAGCCAATGTTCGAATTAATTATCGACGACTCATCACCAATCTGCACTTTAGGCAAACAATTTTACGTTGAACTTGGTCGAGGTGGTTCGTCAGCTCGACGTTATGCGGCGAGGCTTAGTAAGTCTTTCACAAGCGTTTCCATTTTCGGCGACTCATGCTCGGGACCAAGGGCTGCGAAAAATCTTTTCCTCAGCATTTCCTGCGAGATCATGCGTCGGCGATCGGCGTGCGATGGACGACGATCGGGATTGTCCCATGGACGCTCGCTGCGGTCTACCAGCGTCGTGAATTCGGCGTCCCATGACGCCAGTTCGATCATCGTATACAACCAGCCGTTTAAGTTCCAGCATGCGATGTTCGACCAGATGTTGCGAACTTGTTGTTTGCCTGCTCCCCAAATTTCCTTAGCATCGTGGAAGTATTCTTCAATCGCCCACCGGCCGGCTACCTTTTCTAGAATCATCTGAACCGACATATCGACATTAGTGCTGAAGTAGGCTGCTGATTGACCGTTACCGAAATCGATGATGACTACGCGAATGGGAGTATCGACAAGGCTTGTCGTCGCTAAAAACGTCTTGTAGTGACGAAGGACCGCGACGCCCCGACAGACGTAGCTGATCGACAGCCAGTCCGTGCGATCATTGACGCGTTCGGACAGACTGATTCGGTTCGTGCCGTACTTGCGAGGACGACCGCGTTGACCAGGTTTTCGCGAATCAGGAAGATTAAAAAGCTTGGCATTGCTTCGTAGTCGACTGATCACGACGATTCTTTGGTCGAGCAGTGGTTGCATGAGTGGCCTTGCAGCGTAGGCTCCGTCGAAGACAACCACCATCTTGGCTTTGGAACCTAAGGCTCGCAATATTTGGACGACGCGCGTAATCATCTGCAACGCAAGTTGATGTTTCGTTTGGAATTTCCAGCCATATTTGGCATCCAGAGCTGCGATGTCGCACTGACGCACATACAACATGGAGAGTATCGGTAAGGCGATGACGCCCCATAGCGGATGCGTCATCAACATGGCTAAACAGACCCAATTGTGACCGTAAAGCCAATCGCCATCGGCCGGCCCCGGAGTCGGATGATGATGAATATTTGCACCTTCGACGTTTCGTCCGAAACGTTTGGTAGGACTATCGTCGAGGGCCATTGTCCAGTAGCCATCTAAGCCTGGATCAAAACGTGCAACGATCATCTTGAGCAATGGCGTTGCAACCGAAGCCACTACCTTACCGATCGAAATCAACATCTCATAGAAACGATCCCAATCGTCCTGAACGCCAGCCGCTCGAAACCAAGAGCTTGCCGTCCGACGGCCTTTGGCCAGAATCGCTCCGGCCAAGATAATCGGCAGTCGAAAAGCGATCCTCCCATGAAGCACCTTCTGCATTTCACCGGCTATCGCGGCTACGTCATCGGTAAGCGGGACTTTCGCCTCTTCGGTCTTCTTTCGTGACGGATTGGGAGTTCGCAACCGCTTTCGCTTATCGTGCTGCGATCGCGTCGATTTTTCGCCATGTTGAAGTTGCGGTGGCTTCGAAGATCGTTTACGCTTGGCCATCCTTGGCTCTCCTGGGTTTGGTGTCGTTTCGTAACCACCTTATCCCTTCAGAGCCATTTTTTTTGCAAGAGCAATCGAAAAATCACGCTACAATTGTTTGCCTAAAGTGCAGATAACCAACAATAACACCAACAAATATCTTCGCAGTAGAAATCATTAAATCCCATCCTAGTCCTCAATCAAGCGAAGCTTGATTGAGATTCTTTGATAGTTTCGTAAAAAAACCTGAAACCTCCAGGCGTTTTTGCGGTTTAACGTAGTAACTACAAAACGATTAAGCCACACACACGGAGGGTTTCAGGTGAAGACAAGTTTCGCAAAACGTATCGATTCACGCAAGAAGCAAATTCTAAAAAGACTCGCAATCGCAAGGGCCAATAGATTCACTCGTTGTTTCGCCGATCCCAATCCCGTTCTCGCTTCCAATTCAGTCAAATACGAGCTCGCTGATCGAACTCAGGCCATCAACTATGCAGGCGTTTCTGCCATGCTCAAGCTTGCTAAGCATGTCGGGTTGACCGATGCCATCAATCATCATCTCCAGCTCCTGAAGTGGCATGCACCCTACCATGAATCCGACCACGTCCTCGCGATGGTAATGAACGTGCTGTGCAACGGTTCGAGGCTCGAGCATATGGAACTTCTTCGAAACGATGCCGCATTCCTCGACGCTATCGGCGCCGATTCGATTCCCGATCCTACTACTGCAGGCGACTTCTGCCGTCGTTTCAAACAATCCGACATCGACTTGCTTATGCAAGCAGTCAACGAAGCCAGGATCAACGTTTGGAAAATGCAAGACGATTCTTTTTTTGATCAAGCCATCATCGATGTTGATGGAGTCATCGTCGCAACCACGGCTGAGTGCAAAGAAGGCATGGACATCTCGTACAAAGGGAGCTGGGGTTACCATCCGTTGTTGGTC
>Ga0163150_10002581_pt1 | contig 27379 bp, 27 predicted proteins | sample OliLakLV19P2IB_FD_148628 | JGI IMG/M metagenome (GOLD analysis project Ga0163150, IMG submission 148628) | Freshwater microbial mat bacterial communities from Lake Vanda, McMurdo Dry Valleys, Antarctica - Oligotrophic Lake LV.19.P2.IB | ecosystem: Environmental > Aquatic > Freshwater > Lake >...
GCAGATCCCCGAGATGGCGCAGCTCGAGGCTTGGAACACCCCACTCCAACCCTGAGAACCGAACCATGAGCAGAAAAATCCGCGTCGCGGCCGCGCAACTCGGCGCGATCAACCTCGCCGACACCCGGCCCGTTGTCGTCAAGCGGCTGGTCGAGATGCTGCGCGAGGCCGCCAGCATGGGCGCGAAGTTCGTGGTGTTTCCCGAGCTCGCTTTCACCACCTTCTTCCCGCGCTACTGGTACGAAGACGAGACCGAGGCGGAGAAGAAATTCTTCGAGGCGAGCATGCCTTCGCCCGAGACGCAGCCGCTTTTCGACGAGGCGAGGAAGCACGGCATCGGCTTTTACATTGGCTATGGCGAACTCACGCAGGAAGAAGGCACCGATGGACCAAAGCGGCGCCGCTTCAACACCGCGATTCTCGTCTCGCCCGATGGCAAGATCGTCGGCAAGTACCGCAAGATCCACCTGCCCGGCCATTCAGACCACAAGCAGGGCGCGGCCTTCCAGCACCTCGAAAAGAAGTATTTCGAGGTGGGCAATCTCGGCTTCCCCACCTTCCGCTTCATGGACATGATCGCGGGCATGCTGATCTGCAACGACCGGCGCTGGCCCGAGGCCTTCCGCGTACTCGGCCTGCAGGGCGCGGAGATCGTGACGCTCGGCTTCAATACGCCGACCGAGAACCTGCACTATCCCGAGCCGCCCGCGCTGCGCGTGCACCACCACCTCATCATGGCGCAGTCGATGGCTTTCCAGAACGCGGTGTGGCTGGTCGAAGTCGCCAAGTGCGGGTTCGAGGACGGCTTTCGCATGTTCGGCCACTCGGTGATCGTTTCGCCGGGCGGGGAGATCGTCGCCAAGACCAACTCCGAGGAAGACGAGGTCATCGTGCATAACGTCGACCTCTCGTACGGGGAGAACCTGAGGAAGACCATGTTCAACCTCGCCGCGCATCGCCGCCCGGAGCACTATAAGTTGATCGTCGAAAGGGTCGGCGTCGAAGTCACGCCGGCCAACTGACCCCCCCCTTTTTCCAATCTTTTGAAGGCACACACCATGAGCTTCGGTCTCGTAGTGAATATCCGCACGCATCCCGAAACCCGCACTGCATTCATGGAGAAGCTCGCGGCCAACGCCGCAGCGGCCCGCACGGAGGCCGGTTGCCTGCAATTCGACGTGCTCGTGAACCCTGAAGACCCCAACAAGATCATGTTGTACGAGGTTTACAAGAGCGAGGCCGCATTCCAGGAGCACCAGGGCACGCAGGCCTTCAAGACCTATCTCGCCGAGGCCGTGCCGATGCTCGCGGGGCGCGACCGGACTTTCATGACGCGGCTCTCGCACTGACGCGCGGATGGAACTCAAGCTCACGGACGTCTCGCCGGTCGAACGCTACAAGCTGCTCATCGGCCTGGTGATCCCGAGGCCGATCGCATGGATCTCGACCGTCAACGAGTCCGGCGTCAACAACTGCGCGCCTTTCTCTTTCTTCAACGTGCTGTCCGAGGAACCGCCGCTGTGCGTCACGAGCTTCAACGTGCGCTCCGACGGCCTCACCAAGCACACGCTCAAGAACATCCATCGCACCGGCGAGTACGTCGTCAACCTCGTGGACGAAGCCACGGCCGATGCTATGCACCTCTCGAGCTACGAATATCCCGAGGAGGACAGCGAGTTCGAGAAAACCGGCCTGACGCCCGCTCCCTGCTCTGTGGTGAAGCATCCGCGCATTGCCGAAGCGGCGGCAAGCTTCGAATGCCGGGTGTGGAAGAGGCTGGAGATCGGCCCGGGCCGCGAGCTCGTGTTCGGCGAGATCCTCATCGTCCACGCGCGTGAGGGCGTGATCGACCCGACGTCAAAACGCATCAGCGAGTCGAGCTATCAGCCGATCGGGCGCCTCTTCGCCGCACGCTACTGCACCACCCGGCAACGCTTCGACCTGCCGGGCGGACTGGCGAAGCTTTCACCCGAAAACTGAACACCTGATGGACATCGATTTCCAGACCCTCGACCCCGACATCCGCTACGAGTTCGAGAAAGCCGGCTTCACTCCCGTGCCTACGACGCGCGTGAAGCACCCGATGATCAAGGAGTCGCCGGCCTCGTTCGAATGCCTGCTGCGCCAGCGCACCGAGCTCGGGCCCGGCTTTCAGCTCCCCGGCCCGCAGCTTTGCGCTACGCGTGATGACGGGGTTGTCGTCGCTTACGGGCCCGAGCGTCTCGCCCCCTGAGGACGCAGCGCTGGTGTCGGCAAAGGCGCTCATGGATTGGAGACTACCGGAAATCCGGCGGCTTCGTCATGCGACCGGGACCCTAGTCCAGCCCCTGCTCGCGCGTTGCACGGCGGTAGCTCATCGCGACCGCGTCGAACTTCAGGTGGATCTCGGCGTGCGCATCGAAAGGTACGGTTGACGGGCGCTGAGACTCGACGATCCGCTGGTCCTGCGCGAAGATCGTCCGCTCGAATTCCTGCATCACCGCATCGGGCTGGCCGAAATTGTAGTTGCGCGCCACCAGGCAGTAGCCGATGCAATGGTCCTCGTCGACGGGCTGGGAAGCGAACAGGTACACGAGTCTGTCCGCGCCGCCCCAGTCGATATGCTCGACCAGCGTGAATGGCAGGTGAATCGCATAACGCGTGCGGCGCAGTTCGTTCTTGCGCTCGGCTTGGGTGAACACCGGAAAACTGTCCGTGTTCTCCTGGTCCGGGCGGCCGTAGCTGTAGCGCACGACATGACCTTCGATTTCGACCGTGTAAGGCGCCACCACCGGCTTGGCAGGGTCACCGAGCAGGCCCGGATGAACGAAGGCGAAGTGGCCGAAGTCGGTGAAATTCTCCAGCTGGCGCGAGGCGTCGCAGTTCCAGGCGAAGGGCCCGGTGCGTACCACCTTCCAGTCCGGGTCCTGGAATTCCGGGACCGGCGGCAACGCCCAGCGCGGTTCCTCCAACGCCACCCAGACGAGCCCGTGCAAATCCTGGACGCGAAAGCAATCCACGCGCGCCTTGGGCGGTACGCGGCCGGGATCGTCGAGTTGCGGGATGCGCGTGCACTGCCCTTTCCTGTCGTAGCGCCAGCCGTGATACGGGCAGACGATCTCGCCCGCCTCGACCCGGCCGAGCGACAACGCCGTGCCCCTATGGACGCAGGCGTCGCGCAGCACGCAGGCCCGGCCATTCGCATCGCGCCAAAGCACGAGGGGCTCGCCGAGCAGCGTGGCCGCGTGAGGCGCCTGCGTGATCGCGTGCCCGTAAGCGACCGGATGCCAGCAGCGGCGCAGCGCCTGTATTCGGTCGTATCCGCGGCCGCGCATTTTCTGATTCATGCGCCCACTCTGCCCTGCCTCCCGAGCGCATACAACTGGTTGAGGAACACCGCACCGACTACGATCGCCCCGCCCGCGAGCGCGGCGTCCGTTGGCCGTTCGCCGAGGATCATCCACACCCACGCCGGGGCGAGCGCCATCTCGAGCAGCCCGACCATGCCGAGTTCCCCCGCGGACAGGCGGTTGATCGCCTGCGACATCAGCGCCAGACCCATGCCGGTCTGCACCACGCCCATGGTGAGGATCACCGGCAGGTCGCCTGCCGGCCACGCGACGGGCCACGCAAAGGGCAGCACGGCCAGCGCCGCGAACAGCGCGGCCAGCATCGAGGTGCTGGTCGGGTCCAGCCGGGCCGGGGACCGGCGCAGGAGGATGTAGCTCACGGTGAAACTCGCCGGGATGCAGAGCGCAAGCAGGTTGCCGGCGATCACCCCGCCGCTGCCGATCCCGTCGGCGAACATCAGCGCGATCCCGCCAAGCGCCGCGGCAATGGCTAGCCAGGTTGCGGCGAGCGGCTTCTCGCCGAGGAATGCCCAGGCTGCGACGGTCAGCATGAGTGGGCCGGTGCTCATCAGCGCTGCCGCGTTCGCGACGCTCGTGCGGGTGACGGCGAAGATGAACAGGCCGAACGTCGCCCCGAGGAACAGCGCGGAGACCACGCCGGAGCGCCCGCCCTCGCGCACCTTGCCGGCCACGCCCCGGCCGTGCCGGACCGCCAGCAATGCAGCGAGGAACAGGAACATGACGGCGCAACGCAAGACCACCAGCGCGGCCGGAGGAGTGGTTTCGACCAGCCTCACCAGCAAACCGCCGGTCGAGAAGCAGACCGACGCAGCTACCATGTAGAGCACGCCCTTTAGCCGTTCGTTGCGAATCATCTCCCGAGTGTGTACACGAAGCGGCCGGAACTCAATACACCGGGCGAAACGCCCCGGGCCGTGCCGGCAGTTTCTGAATAGTGTGATACTCGGAGCGATGCGTTCGAATCCCCCGCTTCATCGCGTCACCCCCGGCGTCCATGCGTTTGCGCTCCTCTCTGGAATCGAGGCCGTCGTCCGGGGCACTGCGCTGGCGGTCTACCCGCTCGTGATGTACCGCGTCTGGGGCGATGCGGCGACGGTGGCGCAACTTTATTTCGCGGTCGGCGTGTGCTCGTTGCTGACCACGCTGGCGCTGCCGGTGATTGCACGCCGCATCCCTCGACGCTGGATCTACACCTTCGGCGCGATGCTTTACGTGTTCTCCGCCCTTCTCGGAATCGCCGGCGGCAAAGCCGTGACAGCGGCATTGCTCTGCCACACCCTGGGAACGGCCACGGTCTTCGTCTGTTTCAACGCCTATGTGCTGGATCACATCGGCAAGATGGATTTCGGGCGCCTGGAGTCCCTCCGACTGGTGTACGCCGGCCTCGGCTGGTCGCTCGGCCCGGTGACGGGAGTATGGCTCCTCGGCGTTTGGCCTGACGCACCGTTCGTGTTGATCGGAACCGCGGCGTGCGCCCTGCTGGTCGTGTTCTGGCGCACGCGGTTCGACGACGGCCGAGCGATCGCGCCTGCGGCCCCGTCCAGGCCGTTCACTTACCTGATCCGTTTTTTCTCGCAGCCGAGGCTGGTCGCGGGATGGACTTTTACGGTCATCCGGTCCTGCGGCTGGTGGGTGTACATCGTCTATGTCGGCATCTTTGCCGTGCAGAACGGGCTCGGCGAGCAAGTGGGAGGCATTGCCATGTCGCTCGCCAACATGGGCTTGTTCCTGGCGCCGCTGATGTTGCGCTGGATGCAGCGGCGCTCCGTGCGCCACGCGGTGCGCACGGGCTTCCTCGCGTCGGCGTGCTGCTTCATCCTGGCAACGCTCGCCTCGCCCCTGCCCTGGGTAACGGTGGCATTGCTGATCGTTGGGTCGTACTTCCTGATCCTGCTCGACATCTGCGGCGGCCTGCCCTTCATGATGTCGGTCAAGCCATCCCAACGCACCGAGATGTCGGCGGTCTACTCCAGCTTTCGCGATGTTTCGGGCATCCTGAGCCCGGCCCTTGCCTGGGGGATCCTGCATTTCTCACCGGTGGCCGGGGTCTTCGCGGCATTCGGGCTCGCGCTGCTGGCGGCCTGGGCGCTTGCGGGGCGACTGCATCCGCAACTGGGGGTACCCGGTCCGCACCGGGTGCGCTTGCGCCCCGGCGTGTCCAGGGGCACGGGCTGACGCGCCGCGCGACCTACTGGAGGTGCATGCCCCACTTGCGGATCGTGCGCTCTTCGAGCACGCGGAAAATGAGGCTCTCGACCAGCAGCCCGATGATGATCACGCTGAACAGCCCGGCGAACACCGACGGGATTTCGAGCGTGTTCTTGTTCTCGTAGATGAACCATCCGAGGCCCCCCGAACCGGAACTCGTGCCGAAGACCAGCTCGGCCGCGATCAGCGTGCGCCAGGCGAAGGCCCAGCCGATCTTCAGGCCGGTGACGATGCTCGGGAAAGCCGCCGGCACCAGGATGCGGCAGACGTAGTTCACGCCGGTCAGCCCGTAGTTTCGCCCGACCATGCGCATCGTGTTCGAAACCGCTAGGAACCCCGAATGCGTGTTGAGCGCAACCGGCCAGAGCACGGCGTGCACGAGCACGAACACCAGGCTCGGGCTGCCCAGCCCGAACCAGATCAGCGCGATGGGCAGCAGCGCGATCGCCGGGAGCGGGTTGAACATCGCGGTCAGCGCCTCGAGCAAATCGTTGCCCACCTGCGAAGTGACAGCGAGCACGGCGAACACCAGGGCTAGCGCGAGGCCGATCGCGTAGCCCTGCAGCAGCACCTTGATCGATACCCAGGCCTTGAGCGGCAGGTCCCCGGTGAGCGTGTGGTTCACGAACGACTGGATCGTGGAAGCGAAAGTCGGCACCAGCAGCGCGTTGTCGAGGTAAGACGCATACGCCTGCCACAGTGCGGCCAGCACCAGCAGGATCACGGCCTTTCGAACCATGGACTGGCCCCAAATGCGTTCCCAGGCGGTGAGCGGCTTTCTCACCACGCCGAAATTGCGTTCCTTGACCTGCTCGCGAACGTACTCCGCGCGAGGGGTTGGGTTGTCAGGCATCACCGTGCACCTCCTTCATCCCAGCCTCCTCGGCCTCGACTGCGTCGGCAAAAAGCATCTTGTGGATGCGCTCGGACAGCGTGCTGCCGAGCGCGGGATCGACGCTGTCGTCCCCGTCGCTGTTCAGTTCGGCCTTCACCTGCCCCGGGTGCGGCGAGAGCAGCAGAATGCGGTTGCCAATGCGCACCGCCTCGGGAATCGAGTGCGTTACGAACAGCACCGTGAAGCGCGTGTCTTCCCAGAGCTGCAAGAGCTCGTCCTGCATCTTCCTGCGCGTGAGCGCATCCAGCGCGGCGAAAGGCTCGTCCATGAGCAAGATATCCGGCTCCATGGCCATGCCGCGGGCGATCGCAACGCGTTGTTTCATGCCGCCGGAAAGCGTGTGCGGGAACGAATCGGCGAAGCGCGTGAGGTTGACCTTCTCGATGTAAGCCATCGCCCGGTCCCCGGCCGCCTTGCCGCGCAACCGGCCTGAGGCTTCCAGCGCGAAGACGACGTTCTGCCTGACCGTCTTCCACGGCAGGAGCTGGTCGAATTCCTGGAACACCATGACCCGGTCCGGTCCCGGCTTCGAGATCGCCTTGCCTTTCAGCTCGATCGCGCCCTCGACCGGATTCAGGTAGCCGCCCACGGCCTTGAGCAACGTCGACTTCCCACAGCCCGAAGGCCCCAGCAGCACGAAGCGGTCGCCGGGATGCACGTCGAAGCTCACGCGGTACGTGGCCGTGACCAGATGCTCCCGCGTCTTGTACTGCAGAGTGACGCCTTTGACGCGCAACAGGGGGGCCGAAGCCCCCGCGGTAGTCAACCCGGCGCTCAACTTCCGGGCTGGTCGTGGAGTTCCTGGAAAAACAGGTCCTGCCAGGCGGCCGGCCTGTTCTTGAGCGTGCCCACCTGATGCATGAACTGCGCATAGGGCAGCAGCCGCTCGGGCGAGAGCGTGTAGTTCACCTGCGGATCGGACATGATCTTGAAGATCTTGTCGACCGACTCCTTGCCGCCGCCCTCCTTCACGTAGATCTCGGCGGCGCGCTTCTTGTCGGCATTGATCGAGGCGGTGGCCTCTTTCATCGAATCGAGCACCGCCTTGTAGGTCTTCGGGTTGGCCTCGCGGAATTTGTTGGTCGACCAGACCATGAGGAAAGTGTTCCGCCCGCCCATGACGTCGTACGAGTTGAGCACGGTCGTGATGCCCGGGGATTCGAGGGCGTAGTTCTGGAACGGCGGCGAGGTGAACTGCGAGTTGATCTCGCCGACGCCCGACAACAGGGCGCGCAGGCCTTCGGGATGCGGCAACCCGACCATCAGCGGATTGAGCTTCTTGTAGTTCTCGATGCCGAATTCCCTGGATACCGCCATTTGCAGGTAGGTCGTCTGCACCGAGGAGCCGGCGCCGGCCATCGCGATACGGTCCTTGTCGGTGAAGTCGCGGATCGTCTTCACCTTGGGGTTGCGGGTGATCAGCAGGTTCGGCATCGACGACAACGCAGCCACGCCACGCACGTCGAGGTTGCCGCGCGTCTTGTCCCACAGGATCAGGGCCGGCCCGGTACCGCCGGAGGCGAAGTGCAAATTGCCCGAAAGCAACGCGTCGTTCGCCGCGGCCCCGGCGGCCACCGTCGCCCAGGTCACCTTGGTGCCGGGCATCCCGGCTTTCGCCAGGTGCTTCTCGACCAGCTTCTCCTGCTTCATCAGCGTGAGCTGCATGTAGCCGATGCCGTACTGCGACACCATCTTGACTTCATCCACCTCCGCGTGGGCCAACGCGGAAATCGCCGCCCCGGCGGTTGCAACAACCGTGAATCGCAGTGCCTGTCTCCAAGTTTTCATTTTTGTCCCTCCTTTTATGGGTACCGCAAAAAACTTCAGGGCCGCACACCGTACCTTGGCTTGCGCCCGACCGTCGTTCTCAGCCGGCCCTGCGCCGCGTCGATGAAACGGCAAAGATAAGGCCGTGTCTCGCGCGGGTCTATGATCTCCTCGACGCCGAAAGCTTCGGCGGTCCGGAACGGCGAGGCCAGCGAGCGCAATTCGGCTTCGATCTCCTGTTCGCGCGCCTTCGGGTCGGCCGCGGCCTGGATGTCCCTGCGAAATGCGGCGGCCACGCCGCCTTCGACCGGCAACGAGCCCCATTCCGCGGTCGGCCAGGCGATCTTCAGGTCGAGGCCGTTCTTGTCGGTCGCGCCCATGCCCGCCATGCCGTAGCACTTGCGGATCACCACCGTATACATCGGCACCGTCGCCTGCAAGCCGACGTAGACGCTGCGCATGCCTTCGCGCAGCGTGGCAGCGGCCTCGGCGTCCTTGCCCACCATGAAACCCGGCACATCCACGAGGAAGACGAGCGGGATATGGAAGCAATCGCACAGTTCGACGAAGTGCGTCTGCTTGCGTGCCGCCTTCGCGTCCATCGCGCCGCCATAGACCTTCGGATCGTTGGCGATCACGCCGACGACCTTGCCGTTCATGCGCGAGAGGCAGGTGATCACCGCCTTGCCGTACGTGGGCTGGATCTCGAACATCGAGTCGCGGTCGACGACGAGGCGGATGAGTTTCCTCATGTCGTAGGGCTGGCGGCGGCTCTCGGGAACGATTCCGAGCAGCGCATCGTCGCATCGGTCCATCGGATCACCGCAGTCGGCCACCGGCGGAAGCTCCCAGACGTTCTGCGGCATGTAGCTCAGGTACCGCCGGATCATCGCGAAGCACTGCGCTTCGGTGGCGGCCGCATTGTCGATCGTGCCGGCCGTGTCCACCGCGATGGCCGGCCCGCCGAGTTCCTCCTTGGTGAGCTTCTGGCCGAGCGAGCGTTCTACGACTGGCGGCCCGGCGGCAAAGACCTGGCTCGTGTTCTTCACCATCACCGACCAGTGCGAGAGGATGGCGCGGCCCGCAGGACCGCCCGCCGCCGTTCCGAGCACCGCGCAGACGACCGGAACCTCCCCCATCAGTTCCACCGATCGCTCGAATCCGTGCACGCCGGGAAACACCGAATAGCCGCGGCGCTGGATCGAAGTGACGCTGCCGCCAGCGCCGTCGATCAGGTTCACCAAGGGGATGCGGTACTGGTGCGCGAGATCCTCGACGAAGCCGCCCTGGCCGCCTTTCTTTCTCTCTCCGCTCCAGCTGATGCCGCCGCGCACGGTGAAGTCTTCGCCGCCGACGGCAACCGGCCGCGCGGCGATGCTGGCCAGGCCCATCACATAAGGCGCCGGCGCAACGCCGGTAAGCGCGCCCTCGGTGTAGCGGCCCTGGCCGGTGAGCTTGCCAACTTCCTGGAACGAGCCCGTATCGACCAGGCCAGCGATGCGTTCGCGGATCGTGAGCCGCCCTTGCTCATGGTGCCTGCCCACGGACTCGGCGCCGCCGAGCTTCTCCGCCTCGGCGCGACGCAGCGCGAGTTCGGCCGCCTCGGCCCTGCGTGCCGTCCCCGGTGCCTGCTCCTTCATGCTCATTTCCCTTTCAACCTTCGAGGATCGCCACGACCTCGCCTTCGGTGATCGACTCGCCCTCGGCATAGCGGAACTCGACTATCCTGCCGCCCTCCTCGGCGACGACCGGGATCTCCATTTTCATCGACTCGATCAGCATCACTGTATCGCCCGGCGCGAGTTGCTGCCCCACGGTGGTGACGATCTTCCAGACCGAACCGGTCACGTCTGTCTTTGCTTCCAGCCTTGCCATGTGCGACTCCCCTTTTTCAGTAACTCGTCGGCCAGGCGCGCATCAGGTGCTGGCCGACGCCCTTGGTCAAACGCAATTGGTGCACTTCGAGCATGCGGACCAGGTAGTCGCGGGTCTCCTGCGGCCGGATCACCGACTGCACCGCGAAGATCGACGCCGCATCCCAGACCTCGTTCGCGCGATCCATCCCGGCCAGGGCTTCGTCGAACCCGGCATCGCCAAGCTCCAGCCCGTGCACGACCCTGACCGCGAAACGCGAGTCCATGAAGCTGATCTCGGCGGTCGGCCAGGCGGCGACTTCGTCCGAATTGCGCCCGCCGCCCATGTTGAGGTAGGCCTGCCCGTAGGTCTTGCGCAGGATCACCGAGAGCTTGGGCACGGTCATCAGCGACAGCGCGTTCATCATGTTCATGATCTTTCCCGGCGCGCGATGCCGCTCGGCGTCGGTGCCGATGACGAAGCCCGGCGTGTCCACGAACATCACGATCGGGATGTTGAACGAGTCGCACAGCACGAGGAAGCTGGTGAATTTCTCGCAGGCATCGGTGTCGAGCGCGCCGCCCTTGACCATCGGATTGTTCGCGAGGATGCCCACCGTGCGGCCGTCGAGCCTCGCGAGGCCGGTGACGCCGACTCTCCCGAAGCGGGCTTTGAGTTCGAAGAAGCTGTCCTTGTCGACGATGGTGCGCACCACCTTGCGCACGTCGTAGACCTGGGTGCGGCTCGGTGGCAGCAGGTTGACGATGTCGCGCATGCCTTCGCCGGACCCGGTCGGCGCCGGACACACCGGCGGCACCTCGTTGTGATGGCTGGGCAGGTAGCCGAGAAAAACCTTGATCGCGTCGAGTGCCTGTTCGTCGGTGTCGACCACCATGTCGGCCAGGCCGGTGACCTCCGAGTGCAGGCGCCAGCCGCCAAGTTCCTCGGGATCGACCTTCTCGCCGATCGCGAGCGACGCGAGCAAGGGGCTGGACACCGCGAGCACCGCACCTTTTCGCATCACGCTGAAATCGGACAACGCCGCGTACCAGGACGAAGAGCCGTAGGACAACCCCAGCGTGGCCGACGCCCAGGGGATTTCGCGCATCCGCTGGTATTGGGCGCCGTCGTTGCCAAGCAGGGACCCCATGCCTCGCGCGCCCATCGTGTCCGGCATCCGCGCGCCGGAGGATTCACCGAGAAACACCAGCGGAATGCCGCGTTGGGTCGCGACGCGCTTCATGTGGCCGATCTTGCGGCCGTTGGTCGCGCCGCTGGAGGAACCCATCACGGTGAAATCGTTGGCGACCAGCCCGGCCTCGCGCCGGTTGATCTTGCCGAACCCTGCGATCTTGCCGTCGGCCGGCGTCTTGTCGCGGTCGGCGGGAAACGTTCCGGAAGTGCCGAACAGGCCCGACTCGATGAAGCTGCCCGGGTCGCACAGGTAGGCGATGCGCTCCCTCGCGTTCAGCACGCCCATGGTCTTGCGGCGCGCGAGCTTCTCGGCGCCGCCCATCGCGAGGGCCTTGGCCAACCTTACTTCGTAGGCGCGCAGAGTCGACTCGAACTGCGAGGGTCGTGCGGTTTCGGACCCGGTTTCAGAACTCATAGCGTGGTTTCCCCTTGCGCGGCCTCGGCGGCTTCGTTGCACACGACGACCCCGGACGCGACCAATTGGTCGATCCGCTCGCCGGAAAATCCGAGCAATTCGCACAGCACGCGGCGCGTGTCCTGCCCGACCCGGCGCCCGGCATGCCGCACGCGTCCGGGCGTTTCGGACAGCCTCGGCACCACGGCCGCCATCGCGACCTCGCCCAGTTCGTCGTCCGGCGCCTGCACGATCGAACCGCGGGCGCGATAGTGCGGATCGCCGAAGATGTCCGCGATGGTGAAGACCCGCGTCGCCGGCACGTTTTCTTGCGCGAGCGCGGCTTCGAGCGTCGCGATGCCGTGCTGCATCGTCCAGTGCGTGATCAGGTCGTCGAGTTCCTCGTACCGCTCGGAGCGAGCGACCGCAGCCGAGAAGCGCGGATCGTCCGCGAGCCCGGGCTGGCCCATCGCCACGGCCAGGCGCCGGAACACCGCTTCGCCCATCGCCGTGATGTGGATGAACTCGCCGTCCCGCGTCGGGTAGAGGTTGTTCGGGGTGCTCTCGGGCAGGCGCGAACCCGAGCGCGTCGCGACGTGCCCGAGCTTCTGGTAGGCCGGGATCCACGGCTCCATGAAGCTGAACGCGCATTCGTAGAGCGCCGAGTCGATGTACTGGCCGCGGCCGGTCTTCTCGCGCGCAAGCAAAGCGAGCGTGGCGCCGAAAGCGCTGTACAGGCCGGTGATGTAGTCGGTCATCGACACCGCTACCCGGGTGGGCGGGCGGTCCGGGTCGCCGGTGAGGTGGCGCAGGCCGCTCACCGCTTCGCTGATCACGCCGTAGCCGGCACGCTGGCTGTACGGCCCGTCCTGGCCGAAACCGCTGATGCGAACCATCACGAGGCGCGGATTGATTGCGGAAAGTTCGCGGTATCCCAGTCCCCATTTCTCCAGCCCGCCGGGTCGGAAGTTTTCGACCACGACGTCGCACTTGGCCGCGAGTTCCGAAATCACCTTCTGCCCCTCGGGACGCCGGAGGTCGACGCAGATCAGCGCCTTGTTGCGGAAGATGCTGGCCGCATAGAGCGACTTGCCGTGGAACCGCTTGCCCATGGTGCGCACCGGATCGCCGTCGGCCGTCTCGACCTTGATGACCTCGGCCCCGAAATCGGCCAGCAGGCGGCCGCAGAACGGCCCCGCGACCGTGGAGCCCATCTCGAGCACGCGATAGCCCGCGAGCGGACCTGGGGATGAGGGCGATGCAGCCATGTCAGAGCACGTATTTCTGGAAATTCTTCAGGCAGGCCTTGGCGCTGCGCATGTTCTCACGCCGCAGCGACTCTGCGGCGCCCGCGTCCCCGCGGCGCATCGCTTCGAGCACCGCCACGTGCTCGCGCAGGCCCTGCTGCGCCCGGCCGGGGAGGATGATGATCCGGTGGATCAGGACCTGGGTCTTTTCATAGATGCTGTCGAGCATCTGCGCCAGCACCGGGTTCTGGGCCGCCTCGATGCTGCGTGCGCGGAACTGCGTGTAGCCGGTGAGGAACGCGTCGAAATCGCTCTTCTCGACGTATCGCTGCATCGGACCCTTGAAGAGATCGAGCAGGTCCTGCCACGACTCCTTCGGCGCGTTCAGGGTCGCGAGCCGCACGCACAGGCCTTCGAGTACTTCGCGCGTGTCGTAGATGTGGAAAATGTGGGCCGGTTCCAGCCGCGCCACGATCGCGCCGCGGTTGGGGATCCGCTCGATCAGGCCGCGCTGCTCCAGCGCCGAGAAAGCCTCGCGAACCTGGGTTCGCGGCACGCCGAATTCGACCGAAAGCTCGACTTCTCCGAGCTTGGCCCCTGGCGCCGCCTCCTGCCTCGCGATGCGCTCGCGCAGGACGTCGATCAGTTGCCCGATGCGGTTGCGCCCGTGCCGGGCGCGTTCGCCCCGGGTCGGGCCAAGCGCGGCTGGACTCGCGGGCTTCGTTCTTTTGCGGGCAGTTTTCCTGACCATGGCGGGCAGATCCTAGCAGCTCGGGGAACAATCTTGTAAACACTTATGTATATTCTATCAATTACGGAATCGACCAGCCGTTTCGCCGCCCGGCGTGCGGTGCGATTGCCCTTGGCGCGCGCGCGCCCGACAATGCCGGGATGATTGGTTCCGAACCAAAGAGGCCGCCGTGAACAAACCCGCAGAAAACAACCAGCAAGCGCTGGCCGAGCCCTGGGACAAGGGCGATGCGCTCGTGTTGCAGCCGGACGAAGGCGAGTCGTACTGGCAACCCAAGCCTGCCAACGGCTACACCAGCATCAAGGTCAGCCCGCGCAACTGCCGCTCCAACCATGTCTCGTTCGGCGTGCAGATGATTGCGCCTGGCGGCTACGTGCGCGAGCACTGGCACGACTCGCACGACGAGTTGCTGTTCTGCTTCGAAGGCACCGGCACGTTCCTGGTCGACGGCGTCGCGCACAAGGCCGTGCCGGGCACGACGGTGTTCGTCGGCCGCTGGGTAAAGCACAAGATCATCAATGACGGTCCCGGCGAGTTCAAGATGACCTGGACCTACCTGCCGCCGGCCATCCACAACTTCTTCGAGGCTATCGGCCGCCCGCGCAAGGCCGGTGAACCCGCGCCGGAGCCTTTCGCGCGTCCCGAGAACACGCTCGCCGCCGAGAAGGCCGCGGGTTTCGGCCCGAAAATCGGCGAATAGAATAAGAAGAGACAACCCCGAATGAATGCACCGCTTCCCGCAGGCGTCACCACCCAATCGCTGCGCCGCCACCTCGAGGCGCTCGCGGCTGCGGGCATGCTCGAGCGATTCGACATGCAGGCCGACGTCGACAACGACGTCTCGGCCGTCTCGTACCGGACTTATGTGGACAAGCGCAAGGCCTGCCACTTCACCAACCTCAACGGATTCCCCGGGTGGGAGGTCGCCAGCCAGCTCGTCATGGATCGCGCGATGTGGGCGATCGCCCTGGGCGTGCCCGAAGCGCGGGTGGTCGAGACATTTGCTCAGCGTCTCTCGCGGATCGTCGCGCCGGTCCTCACCGAAGATGCCCCGGTGCAGGAGGTCGTCGAGGAAGGCGACGCGGTCGACCTCATGAAGATCCCCGCGATCTGGACCTCGGAGCGCGACCCCGGGCGCTACATCGCCTCGGGCATGTGCATCATCAAGGACCCGAAAACGGGAGTGCGCAACATGTCGGTCCATCGCGCGCAGATCCTCAGCCGGAACACCACCGGCTACTACATGCTGCCGCGCCAGGCGATGCGCATCCACCAGATGCACCAGCAGCTCGGTCGCCCGATGGAGGCCGCGATGGTTATCGGCGGGCATCCGCTCATCATGTTCGCGGCCGGTTTCGTGGCGCCTTTCGGCAGCGACGAGCTTGCGATCGCAGGCGGGCTGCTCGGTGAACCGGTGCGCCTGGTGAAGTGCAAGACCATCGACATCGAGGTGCCCGCCGATGCGGAGCTCGTGCTCGAAGGCGAGATCCTGCCCGACGAAGTCGCGCCCGAAGGCCCGTTCGGCGAAGTGACCGGCACTTACTCCAAAGTGGGCACGGCTCCCGTGTTCCGCGTCAAGGCGATCACTCGGCGCAAGAAGCCGGTGTTCTACGCGATGAGCTGCGGCATGCCGCCCTCCGACGCGCATTCGATCACCTGCGCGGTCGTCGAATCGAAGCTTTCGGATCACCTCAAGTCGGTCGATGGCGGCCTGCTCGATGTGCGCGACATCCGCTGTCCCAGCGGCATGTCGCCGCTGATCGTCGCGCTGCGCATGCAGCCCCGGTACGCCGGGCAGGCGCGCACGGCGCTGATGGCCGCTGCGGCGAGCCCCTATCTCCATCCGAAGCTGCTGGTTGCCGTTGATGCGGACGTCGACATCGCCGATCCGTGGCAGGTGCTGCGCGCCCTTACGTCCCGCTTCGATCCGGTGGCGGGCCTGACCCGCATCGATCGCGCGCGCGTGTTCACGCTCGACAACGCCTCGCCTCTCGACCCGGGCGCCGACCCGATGCAGCGCACCGGCACCAAGGCGCTCTTCGATGCGACGCTCGATCCGCGCATGGAAGAGGCCGAACGCGCGCAGTACAAGTGGACCGCTTCGCCCGCCGGGCGCGATGCCTGGGCTGCCGTGCTGGAGGTAAAGCCGGAAGGCTTCGTGTTCACGATGCGGGACCGGTCCGAGGCCCGCATCGCACCGGCTGATACGCCCGCGCCAGTGTTGCGCTCGACCCGGCTGGACGTACTCACGACCGAAGTGCGCCAGGTGTATGCCGGCGTGCTCGTGCTCGGCGACGCGCTGTGCCTCGTGCGCGCTATGCGCTCGGGCGAAGTGCTGCAGATCGTGCTCGACACGCCGCGCCTTGCCATGCTCCTCTCGCGGCGCCAGCGCGCGCGGCTGGTGATCGGTGCATCCGCGGGCGTTGTGCTTGCGGCCGCCATCGGTTCGCTGGGCGGCAATGCCGACTTCGCGCTCGCCGGCGCGCTCGCGGGCAAGCCGGTGCCGCTGGTCGGCAGCGCGGGCCTGCCTTACCCGGCAGAGGCGCGCGCGCTCATCGACGGCGAGATCGATCCCTCGGCGGCGAGCAAGACCGGCGCGATCAGCGGCATCGCGGGTTACGCGGGCGTGGCCCTCGATTCGGTGCGCTTCACTTTCGATTCGTGCCGCACGATCGCCGGGGCGACGGGCCCCGGGTTCGACGTTGCGGGCGCAATGGCCATTGCAAGCGAGATCCTCACCGCGCGCCACCTGCGCTCGATCGAAGGCGGCCTGGACTTGCGCGACGTGCATTGCCCCGTGCAGTGCGGCGGACTGCTGACGGTGGTGCAGATGGCGCCGCGCGTTGCAGGACAGGCGAAAACCGCGCTGCTGGCCGCGCTCTCCGGGCCCTCGACGCTCGCAAGACTCGCCATCGCGATTGACCCCGACGTCAGCGCGACCGACCCTGCTGAACTCATTTGGGCGATTGCAAGCCGCGTCCATGCGCAGACCGACATCGCGGTCATCGAACGCGCGAGCGGCCCGTCTTCGGATCCGCTGGCGCGGCCCGTTGGCCGCGGCGCGGCGTGGAGCAACAAGTGGATCTACGATGCGACGATCCCGCTCGGGCTGGCCGGCGGCGAAGGCCCGGACGCCTTTGCCCGGGCCACGCCCAAGGGGCTTTACGAGTAGCGGTTACTAAAAGGGGCCAGGCTCGCGAGCCTGGCCCCTTTTACTCCTTTTACTCTGGTGTTGCTGCCCGAATGCGGCTTTCGGGCCTGCGAGCAAGGCAGCGCCAAGCGCACCCAGGATCCTGCGTCGGGAGACGGCGCCGCTTTCCCGCGTATGGCGCTTCATTCGACCTTGGCGCCGGATTCTCTGACCACCCTCGCCCATTTGACGAGCTCGGTGCGCACGAGGTTTCCGAGATCCTGCGGCGAACCGCCGTTGATCGTGTACCCCTGCGCCATGAGCTTCTCGCGGATGTCGGCGTCGGCGAGCGCCGCGGCGAATTCCCGGTTGAGGCGCTGCACGATCTCCTGCGGCGTCGCTGCGGGCGCGAACAGCGCGAACCATGTCGACACCTCGTAGCCCGTCACGCCGGTCTCGGCCACCGTGGGCAGGTCCGGGAAAGCCGACAGGCGCTGCGCCGTGGTCACTGCGATCGGGCGCACGCGTCCGTCCTTGATGAGCGGCAGCGAAGGCGGCATGTTGGCGAACATCACGTTGACGTCCCCGCGAGTAACCGCGATCACGCCTTCGGAGCTGCCCTTGTACGGCACGTGGACCATCTTCACGCCGGTCAGCATCTCGAAGAGCGCCGCCGACATGTGCTGCGAGGTGCCCGATCCATTGGAGGAATACGTGATCGTGCCGGGCTTCGCCTTCGCCGCGGCAATGAGGTCCGGAATCGTCTTGTACGCAAGCTGCGGATTGACGATGACCACGTTTGGGATGCTCGCGAGGTTGATCACCGGCGCGAAATCCTTCGCCGCGTCATAGCCGACTTTCGAATAGAGCGCGGGGTTCACCGCATGCGAAGCCGCAGTCCCCATGAGGATCGTGTAGCCGTCGGCCGCGCCCTTGGCGACCTGCTCGCTGCCGACGCTGCCGCCGGCACCCGGCCGGTTCTCGACCACGATCTGCTGCCCGAGCGCGGTGCTGACCTTCGGCGCGATTACGCGGGCAAGAATATCCGTGCTGCCGGGGCCGTACGGCACGACCCAGCGGATCGGCTTGGTTGGCCATGCCTGCGCATTCGCGCCTGCGCACACCGCAAGGCCTGCCGCCACGACCGAAATCTTCAACATTTTTATACTAAAAATAAGCACTGGTGCGGCTCCCATGTCAGTTGGTATCAGCGAAAACGTATATCTCAGGCGGCTTGCCAGTTCAGCCGCACGCGCGCGATCGCCATGCCGACCGCAGCCTGCGAAGGCTCGACGATCGGCAGGCCGACGGCTTCCTGCAGCGGCTTGCGGTACCGGGCCATGCCGGCGCAGCCCAGCACAATGACGTTCGCGCCGTGCTGGTCGCGCAGCGCCTTGGCGACATCGACCATGCGGCCGAAGGTCTTCTTTTCGTCGGAAAGCTCGGTCACGCCCAGGCCCACCGGCAACTCCCCGGCGAGGCGGTCCATGACGCCCATCGCCCCCAGGTACCTCAGGTGGCGCGGGATCGATTTCTGCAGGATGGCGATGACGCCGAACTTGTGCCCCAGCGTGAGCGCCGTGAGCACGCCGCATTCGGAGATGCCGAGCACCGGCTTCGAAGTCGCCTCGCGCACCGAGTGCAGGCCCGGATCGCTGTAGCACGCGATCACGAATGCGTCATAGCCGGCTTCCTTCTCCCGCACGAGCCGCAGCATGGGCGCGATCACGCCGTCGACATGCTGCTGGGACTCGATGCCGGGCGGGCCTTCCTTCAGCGTCACGCAATCGATTCCCGGGCCGCCGGGAATGCGCAACGGCGCCATGGCTTCATCGATGCCGCGAGTGACGGCCTCGGTCGAATTGGGGTTGATGACGAGGATCCTGCTCATTCATGCACCTTCAATTGTGGGCGTGCAGTTGCTTGTGTTCGTAGCGTGAAAGCAGCCGCACCAGCGGCCACAGGCAGATGAGATAGATGATACCCGCGGCGACGACCGGCGTGGCGTTGTAGGTCACCGCCTGCGCCTGCCGCGCGGCATAGAGCAGCTCGGGCAGCGCGACCACGCTCGCGATCGACGTGAGCTTGATGACCTCGAGCGTGTTGCCGATGAGGTCGGGCAGCACGTTGCGCACCGCCTGCGGCAGGATCACCGCGCGCATGTACTGTGGCGCCGACAGGCCAAGCGAGCGTGCCGCTTCGTACTGGCCGCGCGCTATGGATTCGATGCCGGCGCGGAAAATCTCGCCGTAGTAGCTCGACGTGTTGAGCAGGAATGCGAGCGCCACCGCCACGAACGCCGGCAGGTCCAGGCCGAGGAACGGCAGGCCGAACGCCAGGAACATCAGCAGCACCAGCGGCGGGAAGGCGCGGAAGAAATCCACGTACGCGATCACGGCCCAGCGCATCCACCGCCTTGGCGCGCGCGACGCCAGCGCCACCACGAGCCCGCCCGCGATGCCGAGCGGGATCACGACCACACAAAGCAGCAGCGTCATGCCCAGCCCCTTGAGCAGGTACGGCCACGCCTGCTGAAGAATGCCGAGGTTGAAGAAGTTGAGGAGGAGGCTGTCCATGGCGCCTCAGCGCTTCCAGGCGAAGCGCGTTTCGACCCAGCGGCCGAACCACACCACGGGCAGGAACAGGATGAGGTAGGCGATCGCGCCGAGCGTCAGCGGCGAGGGGTTGTACGAGAACGAGTACGCGCCCTGCGCCTGGTAGAGGATTTCGCCGACCGCCACTACCGCGCCCAAGGCGGTGTTCTTGGTGATCGCGATGGTGCGATTGGTGAGCGGCGGAATCGTGATGCGCACCGCCTGCGGAAGCGCGACGTAGCGCAGCGTTTGGAGCGTATCCAGGCCGATGGAGCGCGCGGCCTCCCACTGCCCCTTGGGCACCGCCAGCAGGCCCGCCCAGAAGATTTCCTCGGCATAGGCCGCGAGCACCAATGACAGCGCCAGCCACGTCGACACGAACCCGGTCATGCGTATGCCGATCGTCGGCAGCGCGAAATAGAACAGGATGATCACCACCAGAGGCGGCAGCGCGCGGAACGCGTCGACGAACACCACGATGAAGAAATTGACGGCGCGTACGCGAAACGAGCGCACCACCGCGAGGACGAGGCCGCACGCGATGCCCGTGACCACCACCGCGAGCGCAAGCTGGATCGTGACGAAGAACCCCTCGACGATCTTCGGCAGGTACTGGACCATGATCGGCCAGTTGAAGAACGTCTCGGCGAACTTGCTCATCGGCGGGCCGCCTCCATCGCGCGCCCGCCGGCCTGCTCGAAGAGGGCCGCTTGCCGGCCCTCCCATCGTGCCACTACTTGCAGCGCGGCGTGTGGGCCGTCGGGTCGTAGCCGGCCATGCCCGGCACGCCATAGCCCGGGAAAGGCGTGACCGCGGCGGAGCCGGCTTCGGGCTTCGAGCCGAACCATTTCTCATGCAACCGGGCGACGGTGCCGTCGGCCTTCATGCATTCGATCGCCTCGTCGAAGGCATTGCGCAGCTTGTTGTCGTCCTTGCGGAACACCGCGGCCCAGACCAGGCCCTGGTCGACCTTGAGCGTGGCGATCCTGAGCTGGTTGTTCGAGCGCATCGCCGCATACGCGCCGGTGGTATTGCCCGTGAGCCCGGCATCGGCGCGCCCGGCGATGATCGCCTGCATCGCATCCGCATTGGTGCCGTACGACTCGGACTTGAACCCGTACCTGGCGGCGTTGTCCTGCAGCCACTTGTCGTAAGCCGAACCCTTGTTGGTCGAGATCGTCTTGCCCCTGAGCTCCTCGATCGACTTGAGGTCGGGCTTGCCTGCGCCGACCACGAACGAGTAGTAGGTATTGAGGTAGCCCTCGGAGAAGAGCAGGTTCGCGGCCCGCTCGGGCGTCACGGTGGTCGGCGCGCCGACGAAATCGAGCTTGCCTGCGTTCATTGCCGGGATCAGCCCGGAGAACTCGCCGGAGAACACTTCGATCTTGCGGCCCATGCGGCGGCCGGCCTCGATCACTAGGTCGACGTTGAACCCTTCGATGCCGCCGCCCATCTTCGGCATCGCGTGCGGTGCGAACGTGCCGTCGAAACCGGCCACGAGCGGCTTGTCCTGCGCCTGCCCGAAGGGCGAAGCGAGGAGGAGCGCCGCGGTGGCGGCGATAGTAAAGGCTGCGAACTTCGTCATTTTCATCTCCTGTTTTATTGCGGCTCGATCCTGGCGGCGCGAACCAGCTTGCCCATCTCGTCGACATCCTTCCTGAACTGCGCCGCGTAAGCCTCAGGCGTCGCGAAGGTCAGCGGCTCCATTGCCTGCTTGGCGAAAGCCTCGCGCACATCCGGCATGAGCATGATCTTCGAGATTTCGGCGTGCAGCCGGCTCACCACGTCCCTGGGCATGCCCGCGGGCCCGAAGATCCCGATCATCGCGCCGAAGTTGTAGTCGAATCCCTGCTCGATCATGGTCGGCACGTTCGGCAGCGCGCCGGCGCGCTTTTCCCACGTGGTGCCGAGCGCCCGCAGCTTGCCCGCGTTGATGTGCTGCAGCGGCGTCTGCACGAGGTCGAACATCATCTGGATGTTGCCTGCCAGCAAGTCCACCACGGCTTGAGACGCACCCTTGTAGGGCACGTCCACGATCACTACGCCGGTCTGGAGCTTGAACAGCTCGGTCGCGAGGTGAAGCGTGTTGCCGACGCCCGCCGACCCGAAGTTGACCTTGCCGGGGTTCGCCTTCGCATACGCGACCAGTTCCTTGACGTTCTTGACGGGCACGCTCGGATGCACGGAGATCACCAGCGGCGAAATGATCGCGTTGTTGATCGGCTGGAGGTCCTTGAGGACGTCGTACGGCAGCTTCTTGTAGAGGTGCGGCTGCGCGCCGTAAGTGGTGAGGCCGGCGAGCAGCAGCGTATAGCCGTCCGGCGGGCTCTTCACCACAAACTCGGTGGCGATCAGCGTGTTGCCGCCGGGCTTGTTCTCGACGAGCACCTGGCTGCCGAGCAGCGGACCGAGCTTCTCAGCCAGCAAGCGCGCGGTGAAGTCCGATGAGCCGCCCGCAGTGTAGGGCACGATGATCTTCACCGGCCGCGACGGGTAGCTTTGGGCGAAGGCAGTCGAAACGGCCACTAAAGCGGCCGACGCCGCCAGCACTGCGGCAATCTTGCGAAACATGGGAACTCCCGGTGGTTTTAGAGCGTGAGGCACGAAGTGTACCAACAGTGGTACCCGCAACGCGCGTGCTAGATTGCGCACCCATGGAAAACCACGGATTCCTCGCACAGGCGCTCATCTACCTGGCCGCGGCCGTGATCGCGGTGCCCCTGTCCAAACGCCTCGGGCTGGGGTCGGTGCTCGGGTTCCTGCTGGCCGGCGTCGCGATCGGGCCCTGGGGCCTCAAGCTCATCGGCGACGTCGAGGCTATGCTGCACTTCTCCGAGATCGGGGTCGTGCTCCTGCTCTTTCTCGTGGGGCTCGAACTGAACCCCAAGCGCCTGTGGAGCCTGCGCAACTCGATTTTCGGCATGGGCACGCTGCAGGTCGTTGCGACGATGCTGGTTGTAGCAGGCATCGGCGTCGCGCTCGGGCAGACGTTTGCGATCTCGCTGGTTGCGGGCATGGGCTTCGCGATGTCCTCGACGGCCATCGCGCTTGCCACGCTCGAGGAAAAGAACCTGCTGCCGACGCCCGGCGGCCAGGCTTCGTTTTCGGTCCTGCTGTTCCAGGACATGGCGGTCATCCCGCTCATGCTGCTGCTTTCGCTGATGGCGCCGACACGCGCCGGCAGCGCGGGGTTCGACCTGTGGACCGCGGCCCGCGCCGTCGGGCTCATCGTGCTGCTGATCGTGGCCGGCCGCTACCTGCTCCGCCCGCTGCTGCGCTATGTCGCGAACACCGGCCTGCGAGAAATCTTCATCGCGTTCTCCCTGCTGCTGGTGATCGGCATCGCGCTGCTCATGCAGTCGGTGGGGCTTTCGGCCGCGCTCGGGACCTTCCTCGCGGGCGTGCTGCTTGCCGATTCCGAATACCGCCATGAGCTCGAGCTCGACATCGAGCCGTTCAAGGGCCTGCTGCTGGGGCTCTTTTTCATCTCGGTCGGGACGTCGGTCGACCTCGGGCTTTTCGTGCGCATGCCCCTGGTCGTGCTGGGCATTGCCCTGGGCGTTGTGGCGTTGAAGACTGCGCTGATGCTCGTGATCGCCCGGAGTTTCAGGCTGGGCGGCGCCGACGGCGTCGTTTTCGCGCTCGTGCTCTCGCAAATCGGCGAATTCGCGTTCGTGCTTTTCGGCGTGGCAACCACCGAGCGCATCCTCTCGCGCGAAACGGCCGATATCCTGAACGCCGCCGTCGCAGCTTCCATGCTTTCCACGCCGCTCCTCATGATCCTGTACGAGAAGGTGATCCTGCCGCGCCTCAGGATCAGCGCGCCGCGCGAGGCCGACCTGATCGAGGAAGAGAACCCTGTGATCGTCGCGGGTTACGGCCGCTTCGGCCAGGTCGTGGCGCGCCTGCTCAATGGGCGCGGCATAGGCACCACCGTGATCGACCACGACCCGAACCAGATCGAACTCGTGCGGCGTTTCGGCCAAAAAGCCTATTACGGCGACATCACCCGGCTGGACCTGCTGCGCTCGGCGGGCGCCGCGAAGGCCCGGCTCCTCGTCATCGCGGTGGATGACAAGGAGGCTGCACTCTCCACTTCAAAGCTGGCCCGCGAGCATTTTCCCGGCCTTGAAATCATCGCGCGGGCCTACAGTCGCACCGACGCTTTCGAATATGTCGCGCTCGGCATCCCTGCCATACGCGAGACCTTCGGCTCAGCCATCGACGCCGGGGAATCCGCGCTGCGTGTGCTCGGTCATAGCGCCCAGGAAGCCCGCAATCTCGCGGCCCAGTTCCGCAGCCACGACGAGCAGATGCTCAACCAGGCCGCCCCTCACCGGGATGATGTGAAACAGCTCATCACCCTCGGCCGCCAAGGGCGTGCCGACCTCGAAAAACTCCTTCAGAAGGAGCGACCCGCGGCGCTTCCCGCGCCCGGCGAGGATGCCTGGTAGTACATAGGAATGGGCTATCACATCCATCTGCCTTAATGATTAGACACTATCGAGCTTCACCTGCACACTCGGCTCACTGAATTCGAACCCCAGCCAGGAGAAAAGCGATGTCCCAGACCACCAAGGAAGGCCAGAAAGTCCCGCAGGTCACGTTCCGCACGCGCACCGACACCGGCGAGTGGAAGAACCTGACTTCGGAGGAGCTCTTCAAGGGCAAGACCGTTGTCGTGTTCTCGCTGCCCGGCGCGTTTACGCCCACCTGCTCCACGACCCACCTGCCCCGCTATAACGAACTCGCCCCCGCGTTCTTCGCAAACGGCGTGGACTCGATCCTGTGCATGTCCGTCAACGACGCGTTCGTGATGAACGAGTGGGCCGCGCACCAGGAAGCCGACAGGATCACCATGATCCCCGACGGCAACGGTGAGTTCGCCGAAGGCATGGGCATGCTCGTCGACAAGGCCGACCTCGGCTTCGGCAAGCGCTCGTGGCGCTACTCGATGCTCGTCAAGGACGGCGTGGTGCAGAAGATGTTCGTCGAGCCCAACAAGCCCGGCGACCCGTTCGAGGTTTCGGACGCGGACACGATGCTCGCCTACGTGAACCCCAGGGCGAAGAAACCCGACCAGGTCGCGATCTTCACGCGTGAAGGCTGCTCCTTCTGCGCCAAGGCGAAGAAGCTGCTCAAGGAGCTCGGCTACGACTATGCGGAAGTCTCGCTGCCCAACACCAACCGCAGCCGCATCGTGGGCGCGGTGACCGGCCAGGGCACGGTGCCGCAGGTGTTCGTCAACGGCAAGCACATCGGCGGTTACGAGGAGCTGCAGTCCTGGGCGAAGAAAGCCGCCTAGGTGCGGACTCCTGGCGCGCGCGCTATTCCTGCGCGCACGGCCAGGCTGGACCCGGCTTGAGGCCCGCGGGCAGCTTGGTCCGACTGTCGCCGCACGCTGAGTCGAGCTGCGGCTGGGTCAGGCCCTGCGCGCTCGAGAGGTCGACGCCTTCGAGCCGCGTGCGGAACATGCGCGCATTGGTGAACTTCGTGCCCTCCACCCTGGCCTTGGCGAAGATGGTGCGAGCCAGCTCCGAGCCCGTCAGGTTCGCGCCTTTGAGCGACGCACCTTCAAGCGTCGCGCGCGGGAACTCGGCCTTCTCCAGGTTCGCGTTGGTCAGGTCGGCGCCTTTCAGGTTCGCGCGGATCATTTCCGCCTTGGTCAGGTTCGCGCCGACCAGCTTCGCGCCGCCGAAATTCGTCCGGTAGGCATTGACCTCCACCAGCTTCGCCCCCGAGAGGTCGGCGCCGCTCACGCGAGCACGCTCGATGCTCGCGCCGGAAAGGTCCGCGCCCGTGAGATTTGCGCTGGCCAGGTCGGTGCCCTCGAGATCCGCGCCCGTCATCTTGGCGCCGCGCAGGTCGGCCTTGCCCAGCATGACACGCTGCTTCTCGCACCCGTTCCAGTCGACCCCCGCCTTGGGGGCGTCCTTGCACGCGGCGTGCGCAGCAACCGGCAGCAGGCAGAAAATGACAATCAGGGCATTCGACCGCATGATTTTTCCTGGGATTTGCGACGCATTTGCTTCGGGGGCTGATTTCAACAGAACCCCTTGCCTGCCGCAATGAGCAAAGCGGGTCGCGGGACGGCTAGAGCTGGCCGGCAGCTTCAGCGATTGGGGGGAAGCGGCCGAAGTAAGATGCTCACTGCGGCAATCGCGGGCAGAGGACAAAAATTGAAGAACGGCATCGTGCGTAACCCACAGGGCGATCCCTGCGTGTTCGTGATCTTCGGCGGGACCGGCGACCTCATGCAGAAGAAACTCCTGCCGTCGCTTTTCCGCATGGCGCAGCACGGACTGTTGCCACGCAACTCCCAGGTCCTCGGCGTCGCCCGCGACCGGTCGCTCGACGATCACAAGTTCCGCGCCTGGGCTGCCAAAGCCCTCACCGAACTCGGGCTCACCCCCCACGACCCCGTGTGGTGCGACACCTGCCTGCACTACCAGGCCGCGGATCCGGCCCGCCCTGAAGATTTCGATGCACTCGTAAAACGCATCGCCGCGCTGGAGGGGAAGCGCGCGGGCAAAGGCAACCGGGTGCTTTACCTCGCCCTGCCGCCGCTCGCGTTCGAGCCGGTCATCCAGAACCTCGGCAAGGCGGGCCTCAACAAAAGCGGCGGCTGGACGCGGCTGGTAGTCGAGAAACCGTTCGGCCATGACCTCGAGTCGGCTCAGCGGCTGAATGCGATCGTCCACACCCACTTCGACGAATCGCAGGTGTACCGCATCGACCACTACCTCGGGAAGGAGACGGTGCAGAACCTGCTGGCCTTCCGCTTCGGCAATGCGCTGTTCGAGTCGGCGTGGAACCGGGACCATATCAAGAGCGTCCAGATCAGCGTCGCCGAGCAGACGAGCATCGGCACGCGAGCCGGCTACTACGAAAACACCGGCGCGCTGCGCGACATGGTGCAAAACCACCTTACCCAGTTGCTGACGCTCACGGCGATGGAGGTGCCGGCGGCATTCGCGGCCGACAGCATCCGCTTCGAGAAGGTCAAGGTGCTGCGCTCGGTGGCGCCCATCAAGCGCGAAGCCATCGTCTTTGGCCAGTATTCGCCCGGCCGGGTCGAACGAAAGAAGCTGCCGGGGTATCTGCAGGAGCCGGGCGTCGTGCCACGCTCGCGCACCGAGACTTTCGTGGCGATGCGGCTCGAAATCCAGAACTGGCGATGGCAGGGCGTGCCGTTCTACCTGCGCACGGGAAAAAGCATGCCGAGGCGATCGACGCGCATCGTGATCGATTTCCGCAAGCCGCCGGTCGCGCTCTTTCGCACTGTCGGGCGCCGGCCGCATCGCAATATCCTGGCGATCAACCTCCAGCCGGACCAGGGATTCGATCTTACTTTCGAGGTGAAATCGCCGGGCGACCGATTCACGCTGCAGACCGAGCGCATGCAGTTCCGCTACCCCGCGATCACCGACTCCCTATGGGACGGGTATGAAACGCTGCTGATGGAAATCGTGCGGGGCGACCAGACGCTGTTCGTGCACGCCGACGAGACCGAGGCTTCCTGGCGGCTTTATGCGCCCTTGCTGCGCAGGCGCTCGATGCCCTATCCGTACGCCGCGGGAAGCTGGGGCCCGGAGGCGGCGAACAAGCTCATGGAGGCTACCGGCGGGGAATGGACGACTTGACTTGAATTGACGAGTCAGGGATCGACAAAGACCGGCGCTCGCTTCTGTAGCGCCGCAGCTACGGCCTCCGCCTGATTGGGGCCGCCCATGACGCAGATCTGTTCGTCCGACTCGGCGAGCAGCAATGCAGCGCCGTCAGCCGATTCGGCCATCTTCTCGAGGAGGCGACGACCGGAGGGCGGGTTGCTCGAGCCCCGCGTCGTGTAAAGTCTTCGATCAATCCGAAGGAGATCAGACATGCCGAAGTATCCCCGCTCAGGGGCGAGGCAATGGGTCCGGAAACATTTTCTCGGATACTTCAGCGTGCTGTACACGCCTTTTCGCGCCGACGGCGAGATCGACGAGGCGGGGC
>Ga0163150_10002582_pt1 | contig 27379 bp, 20 predicted proteins | sample OliLakLV19P2IB_FD_148628 | JGI IMG/M metagenome (GOLD analysis project Ga0163150, IMG submission 148628) | Freshwater microbial mat bacterial communities from Lake Vanda, McMurdo Dry Valleys, Antarctica - Oligotrophic Lake LV.19.P2.IB | ecosystem: Environmental > Aquatic > Freshwater > Lake >...
CAGATGCAATTCGACCAGCGACTCACCGGTCAGGTCGGTAATATGAAAAGTCGCGGGCTTTTCACAATTCTGGCATTTCATTTCAGTTGCCTGTCGCGGAAAAAAGGGTGGGTCAATCCCCGGCTTCAGCATTGCCGCCAGAGACGCAAATCGCAAGCGGGGCAATCCTGAATCGCGTTGCCGCCAGTCGCAAATCTGGTATTCTGCGGGTCCCGTGGCAGATCGGCCGGAATTCCCCAGTGGATTTGTCGAAGCAGCGCGGGAATACCGTGATCAGTTACGCGAAATCATACGCATTGCCGCAAACCGGTTTCAAGGCCGAATGAACGACAATCCATCGCCGGCCGGCAGCGTTCCGGACTTTGAGCTTTTTCAGAAGCTGTCAGGACAATACAACGCAGTGCCTGTTTGTCGTCGGTTGCTGGCAGACGGATTGACTCCCGTCGCGGCCTTTCGCCGGCTGGATGATGGCGAAACGGGCTGTTTGTTCGAAAGTGTGACGGGTGGCGAAAAAATCGGCCGCTACAGTTTTCTGGCAACTTCTCCCCACAAGACACTGACGGCGACCCGTGACAGGGTTCGAATCCGGATTGGCCACGAAACGATTGAAACCGTCGAGCAGAACCCTTTGCACCGGTTGCGGGCGGAACTCCAATCGGTGCGGGTTGCTCCAATTGCGGGCCTGCCACCTTTTGCCGGCGGCGCGATTGGATACTGTGGTTACGATACCGTGCGGTATGTCGAGAATCTTCCCGATGCCCCGCCGGATGATCGCGAGCTGCCCGACCTGAGCTTTTCCTTTTTTGACCGCATCGTTGTTTTTGACAACGTCGTCCGAACGGTTTCAGTGATTGTGCTTGCATGGCCAGCCGAACATGAATCGGCCCAGGCCGCATGGCGCCATGCCCAGTTGCGAATAGAACAGACGATCCGAATGCTGGAGCAGCCCGATATCGGAATGCGGATCGTTGATGTGGACCCGGATCCGGATTGCAAACAACAGGTCCAGCTGCAGAGCAATATGGACCAGGCGGCGTTTGAGTCGGCGGTGCACCGGGCGGTCGAGTATATCCGGGCGGGAGACATTTTTCAGGTCGTCCTCAGCCAGCGCATGGACACCGAACTGAATTGTGACCCGCTGGAAGTCTACCGGACGTTGCGGGTCCTGAATCCCAGCCCGTTCATGTTCTTTTTGCGGACGAGGGAAACGACGCTGGTGGGAAGTTCGCCGGAAATCATGTGCCGTGTCACGGGACGGGAAGTCACCGTGAGACCTCTGGCCGGAACCCGATGGCGGGGGCATACCGATGACGAGGACCGGAGGCTGGAGCGGGAACTGCTGGCCGACCCCAAGGAGCGGGCCGAGCACGTGATGCTGGTAGACCTTGGGCGAAACGACGTGGGACGGGTTGCCCGCTACGGATCGATCAACCTGCCTGACTTGATGGTCGTCGAGCGGTACAGTCATGTCATGCACATCTCTTCGACTGTCTCGGGAACGCTTCGCGATGAATGCGATGCCTTCGATGCGTTGATGAGCAGCCTGCCAGCCGGAACGGTCAGCGGCGCACCCAAAGTCCGGGCGATGGAGATCATTGACGAACTCGAAACAGTCCGCCGGGGACCCTACGCGGGCGCCGTTGGCTATTTTGATTACGCTGGCAACATGGATACGTGCATTGCACTCCGGACGCTGGTTGTTACCGGGAACCGGGCCTATGTGCAGGCCGGTGCCGGGATCGTGGCCGACAGTGATCCGGCCAGCGAATATCGGGAGACGATGAACAAAGCCCTGGGACTTATTCGTGCCATCGAAATGACCCAGCGGCGAACGGCCAAAGCCGCCAGTCAGGGCGGTTGAATCCGGAAAATCGGGCACCGGATGCCAGCTCGTATTCCCTGGTTCGGCCATTTCGCCAAGAATACCACGACTTCCATATTCCTTTCTGAAACAGACCGGGTTGCCTTGTGAGAGTCTTGCTGGATCAGGATCAGTTGCAAAATGGCGTCGCAAAACTGGCCGGCGAAATTCGCGGCATGTACGGCGACAACCCGCTCACGATCATCGGGATCATGACCGGGAGCGTGGTACTGCTGGCTGACGTTATTCGCAAACTGGAAATGCCGCTACGGGTTGGGGTTGTTCAGACCAGCAGTTATCGCGGAACCCAGCGTGGCCAGTTGACGATCAATGCGGAAATGATGCTGGATATAACCGGGCGGGATGTTTTGCTGATTGATGACATCTTTGACACCGGGCATACACTGGCTGAGGTGATCCAGTTGATGCAGGATTTGGGGCCGACCAGTTTGAGGTCCGCTGTTTTGATGCGCAAAACGGGTCGGCAGGAAGTTTGCTTGCGTCCTGATTTCGTGGCGTTCGATATCCCCGACGAGTTTGTCGTAGGATACGGGCTGGATTTCAATGACGAGTACAGAAACCTTCCTTACCTGGCCGTACTCGAGCCGTCTGACCTGCAAACCGCGAAACGATGAATCATCTGCGATTGACTTGCGTGATCCCCGCCTGGTGGCCTGCCATGGGAAGGTCTCAATACCTGCTGGGAGAATTGACCCGTTATTTCCGGACCAGGAATCCGGCGGACGGGGGAGATAATCCAGCGCAACGGGACTGGGACCTGGATATCGTTTCTGCCGTTTTGCCGGACCATCCCTCGGCGGGCTTTGAGCTGGATGGATTTCCGACGGTTCGGGTTGGCAATCAGTACGGGTTCCATTGGCGGCGGAAAAGTTTTTCCCAGAACGCAGTCCGTGAGATTTCCGGTCGGGGCAACCCTCCCGATGTGGTCATGCTGTTTGACATGAACGACCATATTCCGGAGTTTCGGAGCGGGCAGCATCGGCCCTTTCGGTTGATTGTGAGATACGATTCTGTTCTGGAGTCCGGAACGCAGGCACCGATGTTTGCCCAGCGGCGGCTGGTTCGATCGCTGGCGCTGGCTGATGAAATCTGGGTAGCCAACCACCGGCAGATGGACGATCTGCGATTGCATGGAATTCCGGCTTCGGGGATCCGGCTGGTTCCCGATTGCGTGATGCCTGACGATGTTGATTTGCCTCAGCCACGCGATCCCGATTCGTGCAGGGCCCGTCTGGCAGCCCGCACGAGTCTGTGCAGTGTCTACGATGGATTGAAGAACGCGATGGATAATTCGCTGGTTGTCTGCACGCTTCCGACCAGCCTTCATCAGGCGATGACCAGTCTGATTCGGACGTGGCGGATCGTGGTTCGGGAGATGCCGCAGGCTGTTCTTTGGCTGGTCGGGGAAAGCGTTCGGACGCGGGACGTGATGGAAATGGTCCAGCAGCTGGATCTGGATGGCAATGTCTGCTTTCCAGGTTCCTTTGACTCCCTGGATGAAGTCATGCTGGCAGCCAATTTGCTGGTTCACCCGGCGAAGACCGACGAGTTTGCTGTCGGGCTGTTGACCGGTTTGCGGTCCGGGCGTGCGGCATTGGCCGTGCGAAGCGAGTCACCGGTCGAGCGCTGGCTGCAACACGAATGCAATGTTTTTCTGCTGGATGAATTCAACCCGCCACTTGCTGCAAAACACCTGGTTGGAATGTTGCGGCGTCAGGAAAGTTTGGATCAGGTTGGACGCCAGGCCCGGGAGGATGTGGCAATTTTCCGCCATCCCCGATGGTTTGGCCAGGCACTCGAGGGTTTCCACACCGGCGTTTCCAGTCCGGACCAGTTTGGAGCAGCGCTTTAATGCCCCGGGTACTTGTATACGTGCCGACCTTGTATCGACTCGGGCTGGCTGCTGCATTGCTGGGTGAATTGCCGTTACTGGTTCGGCATGGCATTGATGTGCATATCGCGACCAGCGAGATTCCCGATCAGGAGAATCTGGCCGCCGGAATCCCGGTTCCAGTCCATCGTTGCAAGACGTGTCCAGGCGACAGGATGTGGCAGTTTTCGCTGAGGAAAACGGCCAGGGATTTGCGGGCCGATGTTTTGCACAACTGGTGCGGACCGTCTGGGGTGGATTGGGCCTGGATGGGAATTCGTGGTCGACGCGTGGCAACGGTCAACAATGTGCATCAGATCGCCAGTCTGCTCAACCGGAAGTCCGGGAAGCCGGAACGAATTGTGCTTCAGGATGAAAATGCGAATCCGGAAATGTCCGGAGCGTTTCGGGTCGGTGCAACGACAGTCCCCTGGATCCGGACCAGGGCGAAGGTTCTGGAATCCACCACTCACGACCAGAAGGACCGAGACTATTTCCAGTCCCGTTTTGGAATTCCGTCGGGAAGTATCGTGGCGGTTGCTGCGGCGACGCTGGAACCGGAGTCGCGGTTGAAAGACCTGATTTGGGCCACGGATTTGTTGGGCTGCGTTCGGGATGACGTTCACCTGATCATTGCCGGAAGCGGACGGCAAAAAGAAAAACTCCGACGGTTTTCGCGGTTGACCGATTCGGCTTCCCACGTTCATTTTCACGGATTGCCCGCCGATCCAGTCGCGATGATCCGGTCGGCCGATCTGTTTTGGCAATCGTCGCCGGAAGGTTCGGGGCGTTATGCCATGATGACGGCAATGTCCGCCGGGATTCCGGTGATCGCGGCAGCAGAAAGAAACTTTCAGGATCTGGTCCTGCACCAGCAAACGGGATTGCTGGTTCCGCCCGGGTCACGGGACGGATTTGCCAGGTGGTCCGGATATCTGACTGACCTTCCCGCCCAAAAACAGCAGCTGGTCCGCCAGGCGGCATCGTTTGTGCAGGACCAGCACAGCAATACCAGCGGGCTGGACCAACTCGTTGATTGGTACAACGGGTGAACGGCAAAACGGGACCGCATCGTTTTTTAGTCGCTTTGGTTTTTCCCGGACAGGGGATTTTCCCCTTCGCTGCGGGCAATCAAAACCGCTCCGCATCCATCACCAAATACGTTGGCAGCCGTCCGGCACATGTCGAGCGGACGATCCAGGATCATCAGAATGGGGAGGCCGATGGCCAGGTCCACGCCGCCTCCCAACTGTTTCGAAACAGATTCAAGGATAATCAGGATTGCAACCAGCGACGCCGATGGAACACCGGCGACCCCCACACTGGTCAACAACGCGATCAAGACGACCAGAAACTGGTTGGCCATATCAAGTTCCAGCCCAAACATCTGGACGACGAAAATTGCGGCAACGCATTCGTACAGTGCCGTACCGTTCATGTTCACGGTCGCGCCGAGCGGAATCACAAAACTGGCGATTTCATTACTGACCCCTGCCCGCTTTTCTGCACATTCCAGAGTGACAGAGATGGTCGCGTTGCTGCTGGCGGTCGAAAATGCGGTCAGCAACGAAGGAGCCAGGGCTTTGAGGTTTTGAAGGGGGTTAACCCGTGCAAAGACCAGCATCACCAGCGACATAACGCCGAAGACGTGAATGCAAAGCGCCAAAACCACAGTAATCGCAAACGCCCACAGGGCGCCGCCGAACTCCGCGATCCGGTTGTCACCAGCCAGCGCCACAAAATTGTCGGAAAGGGAACTGACCAGCAGCATTGCCACTCCGACCGGGGCAAACTTCAGCACCAGCTCGGTCATGGCCAGGCTGATTCGATAGACACCTTCCCAGAAGTACCGCATGATCGAAAGGTATTCTTGCGGAAGCCGACTGAGGAAGAAGCCAAACAGAATCGACCAGACAATCAGCCCCAACAGGTCCATCTCCACCATTGACTGGAAAACATTGGAGGGGATCAACCGCTCAAACACATTCAATACCCGGGCGAACATCGACGCCCCGGACCGCTCTGCTTCGAGGTCGACACTCTTTTGCAGGGCGGCACTTTCCTTGCTGAAGTCTTCAGCAAATGCGCTCATTCGATCGTTGCTCAACAGGGCCTGGCCCGATGGAGAAACGCCGGGTCGAATGGTGTTCACCAGAAACAGGCCGATCAGGATGGCGATCAGTCCCGTCGTGGCATAATAAAACAGCGTCTTCATGCCCAACCGGGCAAATCCGCTGCGGTTGGCAATCGAAGCAATCGAGAGAATGATCGAGCTGATGACCAGCGGAATCACGATCATTTTCAGAGCCGCCAAAAACATGTTTCCGCCAGTTTCGGCAATCTCACGCATCCAGTGCGTTTTCAATATCTCCTTCGCAGTCAGATCCGCAGTTGCCAGTGACTGGACGTATTTGGCCAGTAACCAACCGCCGATTCCACCCAGAACCAAACCCACCAGAATCTGCCAGTGCAGTTTCCAGGTCCAGATTTTCCACAACACGAAAGGGGTTGAATTGCTCGACGGCTCCGACATGGGTGTTCCAGACATATGTTGTGACGAGGGTCGGGACAGTCCAGTAAATTAACGCAGCGGACCAACCGGCAACAGCAGTTCAAAACGGTGGCACTGGACAACTTTGTCTTCCCGGGTCCGGATCGATTGGGCATCGGTCGCCTGAATTGTGCCGACCAGCATCCAGCGGGTACCGTCCCGAAAAACGTATCGCTCGGGGTCAACCACTACAATGATCCCGGTCTCCTGGCCCAAAACCTCGAAGACGGCCGTTGGCTGGCCGGCCAGCTGTGGGCTGGTCATGCTGTTAATAAGCGTGTCCGCAAACAGAATGGTGTTTCCATCCCCGGTTGTATTGGCAAGATCGTCCAAAGCAAGTTTGTTGGATTCGGCCAAGCGAAATCGGTTGACTTCGGCGACAGAATCAAGGGCAGTGTCCATCACGTTTTCGTTGATCCTGTCCAGGATCCGCCATTCATTCCGGTTCAGCGATCCCTCGGCTCCATCCGGAATCTCCAGGAGCGTGCGGGCCTGGTCCAGTGAATTTGCAAATGCCCGCAAAGACTTGACCTCTTCAGCGCTGGTGGGAACAAAACCGAAACGCCGGCATTCTTCGACCAGGGATTGCAATTGCCGCTGAAGATTTGTCGGGGCCCTGTTCCCGCCAGGGGCTGGCGTAGAATCCGTTTGCGGCTGGACCGGATTTGCAACATCAATTCCAGTCGTCTTCGTGGGAGGGGCAGTCTGTTGAGGGGGCGATGAATACGACGGTGCCTGGTATTCCACAATGGCCAGGCCCCGATCCAGGGAACCCAGCGGCTGGGTCGCTGATACACCGGCATGTCGTGATTTCAATTCGCTGACCCAAGCGGAAATCCATGCCGAATCAACAGCCCGATGTTTTCCGTCGGAAAAACGTGCCGTCGAAATTCCGGCCAGTCGTCCCTGAGGGTCAAAAAGGGGCGTACCGGGACAAGCGGCATTTGCTGGTCGGTCATGTTCAAATGACTTGCCAACCAGTTCGGTATTTGCCGAACCTGCAATCTGGGTTTCCATGGCCCATCGTTTCCAACCTTCGAAAACAGGCCCAATCCCTATCAGATAGGTTCCTCCAACCGGCGTTCGCGGCAAAAGCTCGATTGGACGGATAATCTCGATCAATCGCCTGTCGACTTCCAGCATTACCAGATCGATCTCCGGGTCAGCAGCAACGAAACGTGTGACGGTCGCCGAAAGGTCCCGGCGCGAGGCCGGTTCGTCAGGACTGGTCGGCGCAAGCCTGGCCACGATCGAACTGGCTCCCGCCACGGCGGAGTAGCTGGTTGCGACCCAGCCCCTGGCATCCAGAATCACACCTGGAACAAACCAGGTTGCACCGTCCCGGGTGACTTCCAGCTCCAGGGTTGACTGCCGAACGATGTCCCAGCACGAGGTCAACTCCTCTTCGCGAAAGTATCGCAGGGGTTTGGGGTTAAAATGAAGTTGGACAGGTCGCTCGGTTACTTTGGCAACAGGCGGATCAGCATCCGGGTCATTCGTTGAAGGACCTGAAACGTCGCTGGTCAGGCTGGAACCGGTTGGTGAGCCGCCATTCACTCCGTCGTTTGAGGCGAGGGTATCCGTGCCAGAAATGTCGAGTGACATCAGGATGATCACCGTAGCGACCACTACAGCGATCGAGCCAAAACACAAAAGCAATATCCACACCCCTGCCATCGGCTGAATGCGCCGGGACTTTGCCACTCTGATCGCCAGGTTCACGGACGAGGTGCTCAAATCCGGCGGTTCAGTGGATGTCGCAATTGTCCGTTTCGCACCTGCAGTAGTCACCGGGCCCGTTCGTTTTTTCCTGGGTTTGCTGATTTCAAATTCATCCAGACTTTCCAGTGGCAATGCCGGAAAGATGCTGGAACCCGAGGGGTTCATCCACGGTTCGGGGACCGGCAATACAATTTCAGCGGGTTCTGGATTGATCGAGGTGCCTGCGTCTTCGGTGTCGGACGGGTCCGATTGTTTGGCCATTTCCTGAACTGACCCTATCGGCTTGCCACAACGGGGACATTCCGTCCGAAACCGGTGTACCGGAATCAACGCATCACAATTTGGACATTTGGAGATTTGCGACATGTACCTGAATGATTTTTGTTCCGGAGAAAGTCCTGAAGTTTAACGTAACCGGATTCTCCCGTGTTGGGCGAATCGTCGATTGACAACCCATTGTTCCCGTGCCGCCGGATTGGGTTTTCCGGGCAAAATTACCTGAGGTGATGCGTAAGGAACTGACCCATCAATCTCCCTGCCAGGATATCCCGGGATCGATGAAATCCAAAACGGCCGTTTGCGAGGCGGGATGAATTCGCTCGCATTCTTCGATCAATCCTGCTACGCGATCCTGGCCGACCGCAAAATTCAACGCAATCTGAACTTGTGCTGTTTCACCAGGTCCAACCGTCCGGCAACGTCCTCGCCCGACTTCAAAATGGCGCGGATTCGGCCAGTTCGTGGCGGGCTCCAGTCCGAACACATATCCATCCGCTTCGGCAACTTCATTTTTCCAAAGTGTAAAATGCCGCATTCCATCGCCGGACCGGAACCGGATCGCCGCCGCCAGACTTGCGTCCGGATTCACCAAAACACCCAGCGACTCTCCGTTTGCGTCAAACACCGGTTCGACAAACCATACTCGCTCCGGATCACCTGCCGTCGGATCACCGGCGATATTCCAAACAGCAGATGCGCGCGCGGTATGTTCGTTTCGGGGCGTAATACGGGATGCCGGAACATGCACCTTGGAACCCGGGGCCAGCAAAGGTGGACCCAAATTGAAATGGTGCAACAGCTGAAACTGGTCGTCGGCGCCGGACAGGTTGGTGATGGCGTCGTTGACAATCACTTCGCGAATACCCGGACTGACCAGAGTCTCACTGGCCATTTTCCATTTCCAGAAATGGAAACGGGACTCCACAACCATGCTGCTGATTTTCAGCCGTCCATCCGTGTCCAGCGAAAGCTCGACATTCGTCGCCGGAATGTTTGCGATTCGGCCATGCAGGGGGCAAACCAGCCGTCCCTGACTGTCATGAACGGGCGAACCGTTGCTGACCAGTCCGCATCGAACGAGCAATTCCGTGAATCCGTCCAGCCAGCCCAGCCCCGACGGCTCGTCGAGCGGCACGAAATGGGGATGGACCGGACCTTGAACGGGAGAATTCCAGCCAAACCTGGTTCCATCCACGTTGGCAAATTCAATCCCCATGCCACGGGTCGGCAACACGGACAGGGCGTTGTCCCCATGCTGGACCAGCAACCGTTCGACTCCGCAGCTCTTCCCGTCACGCAGATGTTGCCACGAGATCCGGAATTCACCGATTGAAAAATCGTGGCTATGCCCAATCGCCGGAAGCGGCAATTCGGTAAGTCGAATAGTTCTCGCCATAAATCAAATTCGGCTTTCAATTCAGTGTGCGGTTGTGCAACAGCGGCCAGGGGGGTACCTGAGTAGGGCTATTCGGCCATGCGTTCAACGGATTTCTGTTTGAATTCGCTTGCCGGCCGTATTTTTCCACAGGGTTCATCCGGCGGTTGCAGGGGTGAATGCCTGGGGTTTATTGTTGATTGTCCTGGCAAAGCGTACAACATCCCAATACCGGTTCGCTTCCAATTCGTTGCCCGGAAGCACCTGGCCCAAGCCAGGCAAAGATTGATCCCGGCCCGGTCGCGAATTCGACACCCATTTCACTCGCACAAACATGAATAACCAGACTCCAAAAAACGTAACCAAAGACAATGTCCGAAAGATTCTTGATCGGGCGATGAACGCCGGAGATGGTCTTTTGCGGTTGACTCCGACCTGGGTTCCCCGCAGTTTTCTGCATCCAGGAAAAAGAATCCGGCTGCATCCAGACGATTATTACGCACTCGGTGCCGAACGGGGCGGAATCGATGAGCGCTGGTTTGCCAGTACTACCGAGGCGGCCAACGAGAACCGGCAGTGGCACGAAGGGCTGAGTTTCTGTCTGTTTGAGGGGCAGCAATTCCTGTTGCGCGACGCAGTTGCGGAGAACGGTGCAGCACTGATTGGCGATGCGTTGTGGTCAAAGTACCAGCGCTGGCCTGTCTACAGCAAATTCTTCGACAATATGGGTCCGATCCCCCATCACATGCATCAAAGCGATGCGGACGCCGCGCTGGTTGGCCAGCAGGGCAAACCCGAAGCCTACTGGTTCGCTCCGCAGTACAACAACTGCGACAACCATTTCCCCTACACCTTTATGGGACTCGAGCCAGGCACAACACGCGATGACGTTCGTCGCTGCGTCGAGAACTGGACTGCGGCCGACAACCAGATCCTGAACCTGTCGCGGGCCTACAAGCTGAAAAAGGGAAGTGGCTGGTTGATCCCGCCAGGAGTATTGCACGCTCCCGGTTCGATGTGCACCTACGAACCGCAATGGGGCAGCGACGTATTCTCGATGTTCCAGAACATTGTCGAAGGCCGCTATGTCCCTCGCAGCCTGCTGGTCAAGGATATGCCGGTGGAAAAGCACAATGACGCCGATTTTATCGTCGGGCAACTCGACTGGGACCGGAATATCGATCCCGAATTCCGAAACAGAAATTATATCGAGCCGGTCAGTGCCGACCGCGGGAGTGGCTGGGAAGACCGCTGGGTTGTCTACGGACGAATCGACGGCAAGCAACTGTTCAGCGCGAGGGAATTGACGGTGGACCCAGGTTGCTCCTGCACGCTCAAAGACCCGGCGGCAAGCGGATGGACCACCGTCCAGGGGTGTGGCACGATCGGCAAATTGCGAACCCAGACGCCAACGATTATCCGGTTCGGACAGCTAACCGAAGACGAAGTGTTTATTACGCACACGGCGGCAAAAAACGGGGTGACGGTGACGAACACAGGAGCCGAACCGCTGGTCGGACTTCGCTATTTCGGCCCGGACGCATTTGCACAGATCCCCGATGTTGGAGCCCATCGTCAATCCTCGTGAACCAGGTGATTGGACGCAACAAATTTTCTTGACAGGTGAACCAGATGGCAGATCCGAAAATGACTCCGTTGAAACTGCATAACGCGATGTGGCCGGGGCTGGTCGGCAAAGGACCTGATGCCGACGAGCCGGCAATTGACCTGGAAACGATGCTGAAACTGACAGCGGCGGCCGAAGTGGACGGGCAGCGTTTTGATGGCGTCGACCTGTTTCTCTACGATCCGCATATCAGCATTGAATCGGGCAACGATCAGCTGAAAAAGACTGCGGATCTGATTGGCCAGCACGGATTCGATGTGGGGTCGGTGGTTGCTCCAGTCTGGTTCGACGCCAGTGCGATGGGCCCGCCAGAAAAAAGGGACCGGTTTGTGGAAGCGGTCCGGAAAGCCTGCCGGATTGCGAAATGGATGGACGACGCAGGATTGCGAAAGTCCGGGGTAGTCCGGATCGATTCAGCGGCGGGCGTTGCTGAGTGGGCGAAGGACCCGGCGGAAAACCAGACGCAGATTGCATCGACCTTTCAGCGGGCGGCGGATGTTGCGGAAGAGTTTGGCCAGCGGCTGGCTGCCGAAGGAGAAATCTGTTGGGGCGGCATGCATGGTTGGCAGGATATGCTCCGGCTGCTGGAAGTGACCGACCGGCCACAAACGGTTGGATTCCAGGCCGACCTGGCACACACGTACCTTTATCTGCTCGGTTACAACGCGCCCGGCCAGGGGTTGCTGGAAACGGACTATACCGACGAACAGTTTTGGACGGCCTACAAAAAAATGACCGATGCGCTGCGGCCATGGACGTTCGACTTCCATGTTGCTCAAAATGACGGGACGGTTCACGGGTCTGGTTCGCACGACAAGACCGGCCGTCACTGTCCGGCCAACGATCCGGCTGGAAAACTGGATGTGGTCAAATGTTCAGAGTACTGGCTGCGTGACGGCGCCCGGCGTGGAATCAAACATATTTGCTGGGATGGTTGCATGTTTTCGAACGCCACCCTGCACCAGGCTGAAACATGGAACAGCATCTTGGCGCTGATGATTCAGGTTCGGGACAACATGGTTGGATCACCCGTGGCGTAGTTCGGGTTTTGCGAGTGTTTTTCGCCTACTCAACAGGAAAGACGATTATCGATGACGCGCGAATTTCGAATTGGGATGATTGGTTACGGATTCATGGGTCGGGCGCATTCCAATGCGTGGCGCCAGGCAAGCCAGTTCTTTGACTTGCCGGTCCGGCCCGTTCTCAAGGCGGCCTGTGCCAGAAACGCCGCCGCGATTCAGGCGTTTGCCAGCAATTGGGGATACGAGTCGATCGAAACCGATTGGCGAAAAATGCTGCAGCGGTCCGACATCGATGCCGTGGATATCTGCGTACCCAACAACTTGCACCACGAAATATCTATCGCGGCGGCCAAAGCGGGGAAGGCCGTTCTTTGCGAAAAACCGTTGGCGATGAACGTGGCCGAGGGGGAAGAAATGTGTGCCGCCGTCGAAAAGGCGGGAGTGCCGAATATGGTTTGGTACAACTATCGGCGCGTGCCGGCGGTGACGCTGGCACACAACCTGATCGGGCAGGGAAAGCTGGGCCGCATTTTTCATTTCCGGGCGAATTTTTTGCAGGACTGGACAATCGCCGCTGAAGTTCCCCAGGGTGGCAACGCACTGTGGCGTCTGGATGTGGATGCCGCTGGTTCCGGAGTCACGGGCGATCTGCTGGCCCATTGCATCGATACGGCGATCTGGCTGAATGGATCGATTCGCGATGTCACGGCAATGACGGAAACGTTTGTGAAAGAACGGATGCATTCCGGAACGGGAAAAGTTCAACCGGTCGGAATCGACGATGCATGTGCATTCCTCTGCCATTTCGAAAATGGTTCGTTGGGGATCTTTGAATCAACCCGCTACGCGCGGGGGCACAAGGCACTCTACACGTTTGAGATCAATGGCGAACATGCGTCCATTCGCTGGGACCTGCATGATTTGCATCGGCTGGAGTATTTTGATCATGCCGATGAAGGAGCCCTGCGCGGATGGCGCAGCATTCACGTAACCGACCACGGTGGCGAACACCCCTACATGAACCACTGGTGGGTACCGGGTTTGCAGATCGGATACGAGCACAGCTTCATTCACCAGGTCGCCGACTTTTTGACCAGCCTGGACGGAGGAACATTTGAGGGCCCGAATTTCCGGGATGCACTCGAGACGCAGCGCGTTTGTGACGCTGTTCTGAAAAGTGCCAAAGAAAAGGTGTGGACCGTGGTTTGAACCAGGTCGCCGGGGCAGGAAGGACCGTTTGAGATCCGCCGTGCAATTCTCGCCTACGCCGCTACATACGAGGACGCAATGTCTGATCAGGCCGTCATCATCAAATTCAAATACACAGAATCGGACCTCGACGTGGATGCGGAGCGCCGGTTAGAATCGATCGCAGCGAACAAGGCGATTAGTCCGAGCGGCGGATCGGGCGGGTTTTGAATTTAACGGTTCTTGGCCGCCGCCGGGTTACCGCAGTCGTTAGCCGACTGAAGATTCGCTGGATCTGGGTTTTGCTGGTTACCGCGATTCTGGACTTTTTTTGCACGCCGAGCTAAAATGAAGCACCGTTTCAATCGCAGGTGAGCCATGACATTAGAGCAAGCCATTTCCGACATCGCCTCGCTCCCCGTCGAGGATCAAATCCGTGTCGTTCAAACGATTTGGGATCGGTTGCCGCAACACGCTGGAACCACGCTGACTGACAACCAACGTGCGGAGCTTGACCGACGCTTGGCAAACTACCGCGAAAATCCCGATTCAGCGTTAACGGAATCGCAATTGCGCCAGCAAATCCGTGATGTTCGCTCGTGATGGATGTTCGATATGCTGACGAAGTTCGCGATGACCTACTGTCGTCCATGGCCTGGTTTGACGAACGCCGAGTCGGACTTGGTGACGAACTGGAAGCAGAATTCTATGCGGCGGTTTTGGTTGTTCAGGATCGTACGTATTCGTTTGCGGCGGATCATACGGGTTACCGTCCCTGCCGGCTTCGGCGTTTCACTGCTGTCTTGTAATACCGTATTGAATCTGACATCATCGTCGTAATAGGGCTATTTGTCGGTGGACGCGATGAATCACGACTCCAGAATCGCGGCGAACTATGACATCCACCGAAGCACGCGAGCCAGACGTTTCAAGAATGGATGATCTATCGCGCGTGCTCGGTGATGTCTGCCGTTGAACACAATGAACGATGCGGCAACCAAACATGATTTGAATCACCAGTCGCGATTTGGCTTCCTCGTTTGTGGCGTCGCATGGGGGATCGCTAATTGGAGCGTTTCTGGCCTATTTTCCAGAATTCTCTGGGGCATTTGAACGCCCAAATGAAAAATTGATTAGATATTTGTGGTTGTGCCTTGCAGTTTCCCCGATACTGGGACTAATCGTTGGATTGATCGCGGACACGAGAATTCACAATACTCAGACACGACGAATTGCACTCAAATACTTGTGGATTCTGTTCGCTTTTTGCCTTTTTGCATTCGTATTGCTAGCGCCCGCACTAACCCCAGCATATTGAACAACAATGCAAAATACTCAAAATAATGAATCGGCGGATAACAACGCGATCGCATTAGGCTTGCACTGACAAGCGGCTCGTGGAGTTGGCGGCAAGTGAGCCGTCCCATCGGGCTCGCGTCAAGCCGCCAGTCTTCAGGGAACGGGCTCCTCAAGCATGAATTCCTCCAATTTTGGTCCGATCAGGTTGGACTTGCTTCTTGAAGAGGGAACTTCGCCGGGTCGCGGTTCGGCTGCATCGTTCCAAACCGGGGGTCAATGCTGGCGCACTTCGCGGTTAAACATCGAATGGCGGCCTTCATCCGGACCAGCTAACGCAAGCTGTGCCTTGCACCTCGGGCTGACGCGTGATTCGAACCGCTAGCTGTGCCGTGATTCATGTTGCGGCCGATTCTGTAATTCCCTAAAAGCGGCCACTATTGACCGCTGCGCGGCCAAAAAGACAGGGCGACCAACGGAAGCCCGGAAATTCGTGGGAAACAGACTGCCCAAAGGGTTCATCGTCCGCGCAGATGTCGATAATTCCAGGAATTTGTGGAGACCCACAGTTGATCGCCCCTGTTGAATGACCGGATAACCCAGCGCCAACTATCGATGATCCGTTTCGCTTTCATCTGTCTGACCTTGGCTGTATCGGTGACGATGCCGTGCGTTGGCGCAGCGAATGACGGCAACCAATTCCCCATTCAGGGGCTGGTGATCAAAAACGAGACGCCGGTTTACAGCGGGCCCGGAACCGTTCACTATCCGACAGAAGTATTGAATCAGGGTGACACGGTTGAGATCTGGCGATTCGATCCCGGCGGCTGGTGCGCGATCCGGCCAGTTTCCGGTAGTTTTTGCCTGGTTCCCGAGTCGGCGATTGAAATCACATCGTCCGGAGTGGGGCGGGTAAGTGAAGCCGGTTTGCAGGCCTGGGTCGGTACCAGACTGGGACCGGTTGAAAAACCGCTCTGGCAGGTTCGGCTGGAAGAGGGTGAGGTGGTCGAAATCCTCGGCGAAGCTTCGTGGCCGAACCCCGAAGGATTTTCGACAATCTGGTTTCAAATCGCTCCGCCGGCTGGGGAATTCCGCTGGATTCACCGCGACAGTTTGCAATTAGCGGATCCCGCGACGTCGTTGCCAAAACCGGATGCGGGAACCGTAGCGGGAAATGAACGAATTGCCGTGTCCGTGCCGGACCTGGAAAACCCAAAAGTTTTGCTGGCCAGTGGACAATCACAACAGCCCACGATGCTGGATGATCCATTCAGTGGACTGGAGCCGCCCCTGGTAAATTCCGGTTCGCCGGATTTGCCAGGCCGCAGTGGTGATCTGGTTGACACCGACCCGGAGATACGCCGGCAAATGGAACGGGCGGGAGATCGCGTCCTTCCCCGTCCGTCGCTGGCCGACGAAGGTTGGAGGCCCGCTCGCCAGCCGATCCAGCTGTCGCAAGACAACCGCTCGCCAGCCAAACAGCCATCCGAGCCCGGCCGTTGGTCGGAGCTGCCCGAACGATTTGCGTCCTTGCAGGAACCATCGTCGCAATTGTCCAGGTCCGGAATGCAGGAGCAGCGAAACCTGTTGTTCGAGCCGAATGTGAATACGATCACGACGCCAACCTTTGGTGACAAGCGACTGAGCGCCGATCTGGCCTCGCTCGACCTGCAAATTGCGTCCGAGATCATCAAGCCGCCCGAGTATTGGGACCTCGACCGGATTGCCTCCGGGTTGACACAAATTCAGGGAACGGCGACTGAGGCGACAGAGCGGGAGCAGGCGTCGATGCTGATTCGCAAAGTCGACGATTTGCGGCGCACGAGAGCCAATCTGGTTGGAACCATTCGTACTCCCACCGTTTCTGCCGTAGCTTCGGGAGAGCGGCCGGTTGGATCGGGGCTCGATACCTCGATCGAACTGGGAGCCACTTACGATGCACATGGATGGCTGAACGTACTGGCCCGGGACAACGGCCAGATGGAGCCCGACTTTGTCCTGCAGGACGACACGGGCCGGATCATCTATCAGGTTTCACCCGCTCCAGGTTTGAATCTTCACCGCTACGTGAAATCACGGGTCGGGATCAAAGGGCAGCGCGGATACAACCAGCGGTTGAAGCTGAACCACGTGACCGCTGACCGGATCATCGTGCTGGAACCACCAGCCTCGAACACTGCCCGCCGGTTCTGATTCAACCCAACGGAATCTCCGTCACTGATTTTTCGGGATTCTTTCCCGAACATTGCGCTCTCCTGGCCGGGCCCTGGCCGTCTTGAGCACTCTGTTTCCCGCCTGACCGCAACGGCAAATCCGAACCGACCGGAAAATGGCGTTCGGGTTCTTTGGGCCTGTTCAATTTGCCGGAAATGCCGCCAGTCCGGAACGTGAGGATCGATGTAAGACGGGGAAATATTTTCCGGTTGTTGCGATCACCTGGACGATAACGACCATGGCCAACCGTCACGGACGATTGACAATGCCCTGCTCTATGGACTGGATTGGGCTGGCCTGTTTTTTAACGGCTAACTGTACCGGGTTCGGCACAATGCATTCGGACGGCGTCATTGGATGGCGCGATTCGGATTATTGTCATGACTGTCATTACCGGACCGGCAATTCCAGCAACTACACACTGCCAGACGGCAGGGAAAAGGAGCGGGCGTGACTGAAGGCAAAACGATCCGGGTTGTATCCCGGGAATCCGATGGTTCATTGCGAATTCGTGATTACGAATCGATCGATTCGGTCAGCGCGAATTACGAGCAGGTCGGGATCGACGATTGCAGCACCGAACTTTCACTGAGGGGCCTGCCGGTTTTTCGGGGCCTGATCGGTCCCTTTGCAGACGGCCGTCGTGTGGCGCGGTACGAGACGGCGGATGTTTTTGAAGCGGAAACCCGGACTTGGGCCCAGACGAAGACCAAACGCCGGCGGGGCAAAAAAGAGACTCCGGCGCCCAGCGTATTGTTTCCACTTCTCGACGCTGGTTTGCCAATGGCTGCCGGCTGTCCCAGCCTTTGAGCGGCACCGCATATGGACGTTTGCAAATTGCCGGACCAGTTTGCCTGCGATATACCCGTTTAACCGCGAAGCGCGACATGGCATGCAGGCGCGCTTTGCGGTTAAACATTGAATTGCGGCCACAAAACGGACATGTTACAGCAGACCCCAATTTGCACCCGTGCGGCCGTGAGCCGTTCAGCGGATATGCCGGATTTGCGGGCAGTTGTCGTCATTCCGCAAACAGGATGAACCGTTGTGGGTCAACATCCGTAGATTCTCCGCCGGGATGCACCTCACAACTTTTTCTCCCTCAGGGTTTTCGCCATCCGAATGACCGTTTGGTGTTTGGGGAGAGTTCGTGGTTGTGAGGATCACGCGGGCAAGAATCATTTCGATTTTTTTGACCCGTTGGAAAACGTGATTTAATCTTACACGCCTCTGTCAATGAGCGTGCGGTTCCGTGTGTTTTGTCAGGCAACACACCTCCATATGAACCGCCATCCTGAATCGATCGTTGCTCGCACGGTACTGAGCCGCTCCAACCTGGTCGCGGTACCCTGTTCCAGACGATCTGTCACCCGGACGGTAACTGAATAACATGGACGAAAAAACTGGAAAGATCCGACGCGCGGCACAAGCGTATTTGTGTGCCCTGTTGCTGTTGCTGATTTCAACGGCATCCACCCCACTCATTTCACATGCGAATACCGGCACGACTGACGGTGTCGGCGCGGTCAACGAGACCATTGCGAAAGGAACGGCGCTGGAAGACCAGGGGCACTGGTCAGACGCCCTGATCCTGTATCAACAGGCCTTGAAGAGCAATCCGAACGACCGGCAACTTCAACACCGTCGTTCGCTGGCACGACTGCACTACGACCTGGACAAGCGGCAGGCTGATTCGAGTTTTCTGGCCCAGGTCCAGGCAACCTCGGGAACTGCAGCCCAGAATTTGTACGGCGAGATCCTGCTGAAAATTCAGTCGTATTACGTGGAAGAACCGGACTGGAACGAAATTGCCCGGTTTGGACTGACCAGCCTGAAGCTGGCCCTTCAGTCACCCGAATTCCGGCAGCGTTACCTGCCAAACGTTCCCGGCGAACACATCGACAAATCGTTCGAAGACCTGACCGGAACGCTCAACAAATATGTAGTGCGTCAGCGAACCGACGTTATCTGGGTCGCCGGCCGAAGCGCCGAACTGTTGCAAAAGTCGTTGGGGCTGGCCCCCCAGGCCAGCACGTTTGAGTTTATCTGCGGAGCCGTTTCGGCTCTTGATCCGTATTCGGCATTTTTGTCAGACAGTCAGTTCACCGAGACCATGTCCCAAATCGAAGGGAACTTCGTCGGGCTGGGTGTCGAACTGCGAACCAGCGACGACGCGCTGGAAATTGTCAACGTGATTGCTGGAGGCCCGGCCGGACAGGCTGGCGTTATGTCTGGTGACAGGATTATTGCGATCAATGGTCAGTTGATTACCAGCCTTGGGAGTGACGTTGGTGCCGACATGCTTCGCGGCGTGGAAGGCTCGAAAGTGACGATTACCGTCCAACGTGGAAATGATTCGGCAGACCTTCAGGTTGTCCGGCGGCGGGTGGAAATCCCCAGCGTCGACAACATCCAGATTGTCGATGCTGCCTCCGGGGTTGGCTACCTGCGAATCACCAGTTTTCAGAAAACAACTGCCCGGGACTTTGATCAGGCGTTGTGGCAGCTACAAAAATCAGGAATGCGGTCCCTGATCATGGATTTGCGGGGAAATCCCGGCGGACTGTTGACTGCTGCCGTCGAAATTGCCGACCGGTTTGTCTCCAACGGAATTCTGGTTTCGACCAAAGGCCGTAATCCACTGGAAGATTTCACCCATCGCGCCAATCCGGCCGGAACCTGGAATGTTCCACTGGTGGTCCTGGTGGACGGAGATTCGGCAAGTGCCAGCGAAATTCTGGCCGCGGCCATCCACGACCACAAACGTGGCCAAATTGTGGGAGAAACGAGTTACGGCAAGGGAAGCGTTCAGGGAATTTTTCCGCTGAACATTGCCGGTGGCGGAATCCGGCTGACGACTGCCAGGTTCTATTCACCGATTGGTCAGGCAATCAATCAGGTCGGCGTGAAGCCGGACTTTGAAATCGTCCGGACCGCCCGGCCGGCCTTCGAAGAGTCCGCAGCTGCAAACGCCGTGGCGCCTGGCAACGATAACGTACTTCAGGCTGCCATTTCACTTGCCAGAAAAAGCCAGCCTGGAATTCCCAAACCAAACGTTGTTGCCGGGCGTTAATCCCAAACTGTCAGTCATCCGGACAGTCTCAACAATTTGAAAAACCTTTCTCGCCGTCGGGAACCTCGTTTCCCGGCGGCAACGTTTATTTGTCATCCGCCAGGAATTCTGGTACCAGCCGGAGCGTTAACGGCCGGTGGTCGCTGGTTTCCGCGTCATCCGGAAAATCCCCTTCCCGAACCAGAATCCGGCTTTCAGCGTTCCATTCCCGGGCAGGCCCCGAGACGTAGGCACCGTCCAGCAGCGAGTCTGGAAAGTCATCCAGTCCATCGCCGTCGGCGTCGTACCAGTTGCTGTCGATCAATTCGACCGGGCGAACCCACTGCAAAATGTTGTCGCGCTGCAACTCTTCGAACGCTTCGTTTCCGCGATCATCCGCAAAGACGAAGTCGAAATTGAGGTCGCCGATCAGGATCACTGCCTCCTGCCGGTCCCTCGCCCATTCCCGAATGGCGATCGCTTGCTGTTTGCGGAATTCGGCGTTACCGCGGGCCAGATGGACTGCCACTACATAAAACCTCTCGCCACCCTTGCGGTCCTGAAACAGGCAAACCAGCGGGCTTCGATGTCGCCCTGTATTGACAGCCACCCCGGCCATTTCGGTTGGCTCATCGGACTTTAGGAGTTCCAGTCGCGACCGGTTGTAGATCACTTCGACCCGGTCTTCGTCGCCACTTTGACTGTTCACACTCGCTAATCCGTCACCTACTCCCGCCTGAATTGCCGAACAAAAATTTTCAAATTCGGAGGGAAGGACTTCGGTCAATACGACCAAATCCAGTCCCGGATATTTTGCAAGTTGCGAGGCGATCACCTTCGGATTGCTCGCTCCCGATTCCACGTTCCAGGCCAGGATGTTCAGCGCCAGCTGCGATAGGTCTGAAGAAGCCGATGCACGAACTGCCGATTCCGTTGTCAGAAAAGGATCAACGGGGCCGCTTTCAACCGCGATTGCTGTTGCCAGTTCGTCCGGGGAGATCTTCTCCGATTCCGGACAGGGCGGAAGAGAACCCTGTTGACAGCCGGACAGAGAAGCCAGGGACAGGGCCACGAAAACGAATCTGCAAATCATGAAATCAGGTCCTGCGGGGAGTCGTCAAGAGTCCTGACGCCATCACGGACCGCCAGAACCGGGTCGGGATTTACTTTTCAGCCAAAAAAACACCGGAGACCTGATGGTCTCCGGTGCGTCGTTTCATTTGCGTCAGAACAACACATGCACCTGAAAGTGACATGCGGTCAACGATGGCTTGCCAGAAGGATGAGGCGTTGAACCCCGACTTCCAATTACCAGAAACATGGATAACCCGGCAGATGCAAAATCCGCCGGGCGTCGGCTACAACGCGTTAGTTGTCAAGCAAACGGACATTTTCGGCACGCGGACCTTTAGGGCCCTGTCCGACATTGTACGAGACCTTTTGGCCTTCGCGCAATTCATCATAGCTAATCCCTTCGAGGGCCGAGCTGTGAAAAAACATGTCCTTGCCTGAACCATTTTCGATGAAACCAAACCCCTTGTCAGTGATTCGTTTAATCGTACCTTCTGCCATCTGTGTAATCCAATACTCTCAAAAATGTGTTTGCAATCATCGGCACGTGAAACGTTCACGCAAAACAGATTGCAAACGGATCTGCTGTAGTCACCAAACTCCTTTCAGGCCCAGTCCATGGTTGACTGATTTCGCCTGATGACTTCGGGACGTATTTGATATTTATTTGGAGTTTTACGCCACCCCTCTTGTATCTCTTGTCGCAGGCAAACGCGGATATTGTCGTACGACAAAATTGCCAGACATGCCCGCCAACCCGGCCTGATTCAACCGGATCTACCAGTCGCATCCGGCCAAAAGATAAACAGAATCCCGCTGACCAGCGATTCCGGCCTGGGCAATTCCCACAATTTTTGGGCAAAAAACCACGCATTTGAACAGTTTTCGGACCAAATGTCCACCATTCAATCCGCCTGCACGGACTGTACGCCTTCGCCTTCCTCTTCGTCCGGTGACTCCATCGTGTCATCCGGATCGTCAGAAGAATCAACGCTCCCTGGATTCAGTTTTCGTTCCAATCGCCGCGCCCGCTTGGCATCAGCCCTGGCCCGTTTCTCCATTTCCCGCTGTCGTTTGGCAAATGTGTTCTGGTTTTTTGCGATGATTGCTCTCCTTGAATCGATCGTTGGGTCGTAAATGCGCGACCCATTTGGGTTAATGGGTTCGCATTTTGAAAATCGTTGCGAATCAATCCGGCCGAAAAGGGACCGGATGGATGTTGACGGGGTGTACTGCTCTTTTGCAGCGCGAGCCGGTTCACGCAGTGTATCAGTTGAACGCCGGATTCCTCAGGTGTTCAAAGTTCGTTGTCGAAACTGGCAAAAATTCCCTGGGACAGTTCCGTTTGGTTACATCGCTAGTTTGGCTGTCGAGCACGTTGCCCTAATGGACGTCCACCTTGCCGCCGCCGGGATTGCCCGGGATAGCTGGCATCGGCCGGCCGATCTGTGGAAAAATTGGACGACGATCGCGAGGTCCGGGAACTTCTGGGCGAAGTCTCTGGCGTCCTGCTGCTGCGCTGGTCCCGCGACCGTGAATCTGGTCTTCGCGTGTCGTCCGCAACTGGCCGAACGGTTCTGCGCTCCCGCGAAGGAGAAGGAGATGAGTCGTCAGGGCTGCGGCGCGGTTCCGGTCGCGTCCGGGGACGCTGAGCCGATTGCGACCGGGGACGCTGTGTTGGCTCCGGCCGGGATCGCTGTGCCGGTTGTTCAGACCGGGATCGCTGTGCCGGTTCAGCGCGAGGCTGGTTTTCGGCGAGCGGTATCTTCTGGCCGATAAAACTTTCGATTGCTCTCAGCTCGCTCCGTTCGGCAGGTGTGCAGAACGACAGTGCGATTCCTTCGGCGCCAGCCCTTCCGGTCCGGCCAATCCGGTGAACATAGCTTTCTGGTTCGATCGGCAAATCATAATTGATGACGTGTGTAATCCCGTCGATATCAATGCCGCGGGCTGCCACATCTGTCGCGACCAGCACCTGAACCTGGTTGCGACGAAAGGCATCGAGGGCTCTCTGCCGGGCGTTTTGCGACTTGTTTCCGTGAATGGCGGTCGCCCGGATACCGGCTTTGTCCAGTTTCTCAGCGACAGAGTTTGCACCCCGTTTGGTCCTGGTAAAAACCAGAACCCGTTCGACTTCCGGCCCGGACACGACCTGTTTCAGCAGCGACTGTTTGGCAGCCTTTTCGACAAACATCACCCGCTGTTCGATCCGTTTGACGCTGGACACTTTCGGCGTCACGTTGACATTGAACGGTTTCCGCAACAGTTGTTGCGCCAGTTCCGTGATCTTGGGGGGCATGGTGGCCGAAAAGAAAAGTGACTGGCGTTTTGCGGGCAATCGGCTGATGATCCGTTTCAGATCAGGCAGAAAGCCCATGTCCAGCATCCGGTCCGCTTCGTCCAGAACGAAAACTTCCAACTGGTCCAGCTTGATGAAGCCCTGGTTCATCAGATCCAGCAAACGTCCCGGCGTTGCCACCAGAACGTGCGCGCCGCGTGCGAGGTTGCGTACCTGATTCACCTGGCTGACTCCGCCATAGACCAGCACGGTTCGCAATCGCAAATGTTTTCCGTAGGTTACAAAGCTGTCGCCAATCTGGATGGCCAGTTCCCGGGTCGGGGCCAGCACGAGCACTATTGGCCGGTTGGGCGCCGCTTTGCGGTTGCTTTCTCCCAGCTTGTTCAGAATGGGGAGGGCAAAGGCCGCCGTCTTGCCGGTTCCCGTTTGGGCACAACCCAAAATGTCCCGGCCTTCGAGAGCAGCGGGAATAGTCTGGGCCTGGATCGGCGTCGGTATTTCATATTTTTCGTCCGCCAGTGCACGCCGCAGGGGATCAATCAGGTCAAGTTCTTCAAAAGTCTTCAATGGTATTCCTGGTAAATTTTCAAGAGCCGAACGGTTCCATCATTCCTGCTGGCAGCAATCGCCCCAAAGGCGAAAAGGGTGCCCGGAATTGAACCGAATCGTGAAACCGTGCCGGCGCATACACGGAAAAGCAATCGCCGATTTGTTTGGGAACCCTGGACAAACAAGAAAGTCACAGAATCCGGGTGTCTCTTTCAACACCAGCGGCAGTTCAGAGCGGTCAACACAACCGGTGAAAGGCAGCAAAAAACGTTCGGCAAACTGCCGACAACTGATGGGCAGGGCTGCAGAAGGATCCACCTCTGTCAAATAACCCCGTTTGGCCGGAAAACGCTCTCCAAATCTCTGAGCAGCGTTACTCGCTTGTTTCCAGCTCGATCGCCCTGGCATTCCCCTGGAAGCCATAAGTACCCGTCAGTATACCCCCTGATTCCGTTTCAGCCAAGGCATATTTACCCGTTTGATCGATAAAGAGTGCAAATCGCGGGCTGTTATGACACGTCAAATTCCCCGTTTAACCGCGAAATGCGTCCCGCATCCCGGCCTTACTGTCCAGCCCCGTCATACTGCTGCACACCGGATCGAGTTTCCGGCCCCCTCGCCACCAAACGATTCGCGCCATTCCTGAAAGCTCCTTGCGCATGTATTGTCGCGAAACATCAGGGGGAGGGATGGAGTGAGGGGGCAAAATGGCGCTGTCCAGAAAGGCAACCGCCACGTACTGGCCACCGGGCAAAGTGACCTGTGTCGCACTGCTTCGACCGGCCACCGTTGCGCCCAAGGCAAAATGTAAGCTGTTAACCGAAAGGGTTGGTTGCCGTATTGACGGAGAAAAAGGACCCCCGTCCCCTGGTATTTTCCGCCGCAGCTGTGAGATCGTCAGCGACGAGCGGGTGAAAGCGAAGCGGCTCAGCCATTGACTCGCCGCCACAGTTCGTTGTCACCATTGGCAAACCAGCGATAAACGAAGTCTCGGTGGGACAATGCGGTCAGCCTTGCGCGAAAGGTTACGCGAAACCCGTCGGGCAGCTTTCGAAAATACCCATTCGGCCAATTTTGCGTGTTGATTGGCGTGAATCAAGAGGAAGAATTGCCGGGGATTGGCGACGTCGCCATTTTTTGGGTGTTCACGAATCGCTTGTACTTCCCGGCCCGCGCTGCGCGGTGAAACGGGCCAATTGACCGGTAAACTTGTGTCGAGCATTAATCAGGGGTCAGACGCCAAAAAAGCCCCCCGTCCCCATTGATTTTCCCAATGTGAAGGGCACCCCCGACATTTTTCACTCTACATTTTTTGCCCGAAAACCATCCCTGGAAATGCCCGCAACGAGTTTCAATCCAGGATCTGGTTGGCAGAAAGATGTAGGGTAAAAAATGTATGAACTCCGGAAGTGATCGACCTATCCATTTCACCAGTTCAGGGTCGATTGATTTCAATTTACCAGGCCTAAAAATTGGTGTTAGACGTGTCAAACCGCATTGTGCATTCCGCGGGCTGGGGCGCGCTTCGCGTTAAATGGGTGACGGGACGGAAAACTGGTGTGGCAAATTGCAGAAAACAGCCTCAATCGATCTGTCGCAATCCTGGGTCCGGCAGAATTGGTTAAAGTATGGATGCTCTCCCCAAAGGTGGCTGGGCCCGTTTGGGACAGGCAGGAAAGACGGCAGACCAAATAAAGGCGTGACAGGCAATGCTAAAAGTTGCATCGGTACAAATGGATATCCAGATTGGCCAGCCGGAAACAAACCTGGAATGCATTCTGGACAAGATGTCGGTTGCTGCCGGTCAGGGGGCGCAACTGATCGTGTTTCCCGAGTCGACACTGGCTGGGTACTGTTTCGGCAGCCTGGATGAAGGGCTGGAGTTTGCACAAACCCTGGATGGGCCGGAACTGTCACGAATTTCAGATCGGGCCAAAGAACTGGGGGTGCATTGTGTGGCCGGTTTTTTGGAACGGGATGGGGAAAGACTTTTCAACACCGCCGTCTGTGTTGGGCCGGACGGGATTGTCGGCACCTATCGCAAGATTCACCTCCCCTTTCTCGGCATCGACCGGTTTACAACACCAGGTGACCGGCTGGAAGTCTTTACGACGCCTGGCTTTCGGCTAGGCATGAACATCTGTTACGACTGCTCGTTTCCCGAATCGATGCGGGTGTTGATGCTGGGCGAAGCGGATATTGTCGCGCTGCCTACGAACTGGCCGCCGACATCGGGCCGGACGGCCGATGTGATACCGGCTGCGAGGGCCCTGGAAAACCACATTTATGTGATTGTTGCCAACCGGGTGGGAGAAGAACGGGGATTCCAGTTCATTGGCAAAAGCCGTATCTGTGATCCGCGCGGCGCTACGCTGGCTGTCGCCGATCACAACCGCGAGGAAATCCTGTATGCCGACGTGGATGTTCTCCTGGCAAGGAAAAAACATCTGGTGAATATCCCTGGTGTACATGAGGTGCACCGCGTGGATGATCGACAGCCAGGTGTGTATGGACCACTGACTGCGGGCCAGCCTGCTTCACGCCGGACCTGACGGGTCATCCCCGACCGATGGCCATTTCCCCGCCGGCCTTTACTGCCTCGCCGTATTCTTCCATCGGCGGGCACGAGCAGACCAGGTTCCGGTCGCCGAAAACATTGTCAACGCGACCCACCGGCGGCCAGTACTTGACCCGGTAATCGAAGTCCGGATCGGGACAAACTGCAATCTGCCTGGAGTATGCCCGGTCTGATTCGGAAGTAATCGAATCCAAAGTGTGCGGTGCGTTGCGAAGCGGATTGTTGCCGGCAGGCCACTCGCCATCCCGGACCTTTTCGTACTCGGCGAAAATCATGTTCATGGCCCGGCAGAAACGGTCGAGCTCAAACCGGGATTCGCTTTCTGTCGGCTCGATCATCAGCGTGCCGGCGACCGGGAATGACATGGTCGGAGCGTGAAAACCGTAATCGATCAACCGCTTGGCAATGTCATCGACCGTTACCTTGCCATTGTCATTCAGCGGGCGGGTATCGACGATGCACTCGTGGGCAACCAGTCCGTTGTGTCCCGTGTAAAGGATCGGGAAATTCTTTTTCAGTTTGTGCGCGACGTAGTTGGCATTGAGAATTGCAACCTGGGTTGCCCGTCGCAGTCCCCACGGGCCCATCATTCGGATGTACATCCAGGAAATGGGCAGGATCCCGGCGCTTCCAAACGGGGCGGCACTGACCAGCGATCCGGTCCGCGAATCGTTGACTCCGTCGGTCGGCAGGAACTTTGCCAAATGACTCCGAACGGCGACAGGCCCGACGCCTGGACCTCCTCCACCGTGTGGAATGCAAAACGTTTTGTGCAGGTTCAAGTGCGAGACGTCGCCCCCGAAT
>Ga0163150_10002583_pt1 | contig 27370 bp, 24 predicted proteins | sample OliLakLV19P2IB_FD_148628 | JGI IMG/M metagenome (GOLD analysis project Ga0163150, IMG submission 148628) | Freshwater microbial mat bacterial communities from Lake Vanda, McMurdo Dry Valleys, Antarctica - Oligotrophic Lake LV.19.P2.IB | ecosystem: Environmental > Aquatic > Freshwater > Lake >...
TCGAGGCGGGCGCGAAAATCCTCGAGGAGCCGCCAGCCGGAAAGCTGGGCGGGATCGAGACGGAGATCGTCAGCGCGAGCCACGGGGCCAGTAAAGCCGGGCGGGGAACGAAAGTACAATGAAAAGGGTACATGGGGGCGATCACTTTCATTCATGGCCCTCCGCGCACTTCCGATGCCGAACACAACTGGCGAGACGCCCGCGCTCCGGTAGCTATATTTCCCCATCGCGTTGCCTCCTTGATTTCCCCGCGCGAGCCTTGCAGCTTTGCCGGACATGACACGATGTGCATTGGCTCTCTCGATAACTTTGCTCGCCGCGCTGATCCTGGCGAGGCCGGCGCACGGCGCAGAGCCGGCGGAGTTTAAGGAAGTGTTCGAACTGATTCGCGCCAACGCCGCCGGGGTGAGCGAGGCGGAGCTAAACCGCGCCGCCGTGGACGGTCTGCTCGCCAAGGTGAACGCCCGTGCCTGGCTCGTCGATCCGGCGAAAGCCGCCGCGTCGGACGGCCACGCCGCTCCGGTTTCCTCCAGCGCGCTTTTTGATGAGAGCTACGGCTACATCCGCATCACCCGGCTCGGGTCGCGTCTGCCGGAGCAGTTCGCCGCCGCGCTCGCTCAGCTTCAGGCCACGAATAAAATCAAAGGACTGGTCATCGATCTGCGTTATGCCGGCGGGAACGACTACGACGCGGCGGCCAAAGTGGCGGATCGTTTTCTCGGCTCCGAGCAGCCGTTGCTCGACTGGGGCCAGGGTTCGGCCAAATCGACGGACAAGACGAATGCCTTTCGCCAGCCCGTCGCCGTGCTCGTGAACCATTACACCAGCGGCGCGGCGGAGGCGCTGGCAGCGGTGTTGCGCCAGAAGGACATCGGTTTGCTCATCGGCACCAACACGCCGGGACAGGCCAGCATCACGAAAGATTTTCCGCTCCAGAACGGTTCCATTCTCCGCATCGCCGTGGCGTCGGTGAAAGCCGGCGACGGTCAGGTCGTCGAGCAACTCAAGCCTGACATTCAGGTGGCGGTGAATCCCGAAGATGAGCGCGCCTACTTCCTTGATGCTTACAAGGTGCTGCCGCGCTCCACGTCCGGCGGCATCACGAATCTCGCGAGCGTGACCATCACCAACAAGCCCCGCAAACGCATGAACGAAGCGGAACTCGTCCGCATGTTGCGCGATGGCGAAAGTCCCGAGGACGAAACCGCCAAGACCGCGCGCCCGACGGAACCGCCCAAGCCGCTCATCACTGATCCGGCGCTGGCGCGGGCGATTGATCTGTTGAAGGCGCTCGCCGTGGTGCGTCAGACCCGCGCTTAATTCACCGTTGAATTTTCACGCGCCCTTCGCACACTGAGCCACTCGATTTTGGGATGAAGACTGTTTTGTTTGTTTGCACCGGAAATGTCTGCCGCAGCCCGATGGCTGAGGGGCTGTTCAAACAGGCCGTGCGCGGACGCGGCACCTACCGCGTGATCTCCGCCGGCGTCGGCGCAGTGGATGGCCAGCGGGCCAGCGATCATGCGGTCACGGCCTTGCGCGCGCTCGGTCTCGACATCAGCAATCATCGCAGCCGCCATCTCACCGCCGACGCCGTGGCCCAAGCCGACTACATCTTCGGCATGACGCACAGTCATGTGGACGCGATCATGTTGCTCTATCCGCAGGCCGCGGAAAAAACTTTCCTGCTCCGGGAATTCGACGAAACGCTGGACGCCTACGAGAACGACATCAGCGATCCCATTGGCGGCTCCTACGAAGTGTATTGCAACTGTCGCGACCAAATCGAACAAGGCATTGTCTCCATGTTGAAATTTATCGAACAAACTTCCGTGTCCCCCTCCGGCGTGGCCCAAGTGCCCGCGAAACAATCCGTCGCCATCGGCGCGGACCACGGCGGGTTTGAATTGAAGCAGGCGCTCAAGACGCATCTTGAAGCGAAGGGCTGGATGGTCGTGGACTACGGCACCTTGTCGAAAGACGCGACGGACTATCCCGAGTTCGCGCATCTCGTTGGCTACGCGGTCGCGGACAATAAAAACGAGTTTGGCATTCTCGTCTGCACGAGCGGCGTGGGCATGAGCATCACCGCGAATAAAATCCCCGGCGTGCGCGCCGCGCTGGTCTTCGACGAAGACATGGCCGGTCAGGCCCGGCAGCACAATGACGCGAACGTCCTTTGCATGGGCTCCAAACACACCGATGCCGAAACCGCGCGTCACATGGTGGAGGCGTTTCTCGCGGCGAAGTTTGAAGGCGGCCGCCACGAGCGCCGCGTGAACAAGATCGAGACGACCACGCCCAACCATTTGCGCCTGCGCACGATTGATCCCGAAATCGCCGACACCATTCTCCTCGAGAAACAGCGCCAGCAGGAAAACATCGAACTCATCGCCAGCGAAAACTTCACCAGCCCCGCCGTGATGGAAGCGCAAGGCTCGGTGCTCACGAACAAATACGCCGAGGGTTATCCCAAGAAGCGCTGGTATGGCGGTTGTGAAAACGTGGATGTCGTCGAGCAACTCGCCATCGATCGCGCCAAGCAACTGTTCGGCGCGGAACACGCGAACGTGCAGCCGCACTCCGGCAGCGGCGCGAACATGGCCGTCTATTTCGCCTTCCTGAAGCCGGGCGACAAGTTGCTGACCATGGACCTCTCGCATGGAGGCCATCTCACGCACGGCAACAAGGCCAATTTCTCCGGCAAGTTTTTCGAGATCGTCCACTACGGCGTGCGCAAGGACAGCGAGCTGATTGATTACGATCAACTCGCGCAGATGGCCCGCGAGCATCGCCCGAAGATGATCACCGTCGGAGCCAGCGCCTACTCGCGCGTGATTGATTTCAAGCGCATGAGCGAGATCGCGCAGGAAGTGGGCGCGCTCATGCTCGCGGACATCGCGCACATCGCCGGACTCGTCGCGGCGGGCGTGCATCCCAGCCCCGTGCCGTATGCGGATTTCGTCACCACGACCACGCACAAGACTTTGCGCGGTCCGCGCGGCGGACTCACCATGTGCAAGGAAAAGTATGCGAAGGAGATCGATTCGCAGGTCTTCCCCGGCATCCAAGGTGGCCCGCTCATGCACGTCATCGCCGCGAAGGCCGTGTGCTTGAAGGAAGCGATGCTGCCCTCGTTCAAGGATTACCAGCAACAGATCGTGAAGAACGCACGCGCTCTGGCCGAAGGCATGTTGCGCAACCAGTTCCGACTCGTGAGCGGCGGGACAGACAATCACCTGATGATGGTCGATGTGGGCGCGCGCGGCTTGACCGGCAAGGAATGCCAGATCGCGCTCGATGAGGCCGGCATCACCACAAACAAGAACACGATCCCCTTCGAGACACGCTCACCGTTCCAAGGCAGCGGCGTCCGTCTCGGCACGCCCGCCGTGACCACGCGCGGAATGAAGGAGGCCGAGATGGCCGCCATCGCCGACATGATCAGCGAGGTGCTGATGGACATCAAAAACGTGGAAGCCGCGCACCAGGTCCGCCAGCGCGTGCGCGCGCTCACGTCGAGGTTTCCCCTGCCCTACTGAGTCCGGGCAATCCTGAAAGGATTGAATCACCAAAGCCCAGGGTTGCGAGGGACGAGCTACCCTGGGGTGAATGTTCGGAAGAATTCCTCAACCCTGAATGGGTTGAATCAATTCGTCTGGCCTGTGATGCAACCCCTTCAGGGTTGGAGGAAATTTAGCGGATGCAAACCCAGGGTAGCTCCTTCGTCGCAACCCTGGGCTGGAGGATTGAATCCCTTCAGGATTCAAAGAGAGCCGCTGAAAACTTCAAAACTCTACACCGCTTTCAACGCCTGAATCGCCGGCATCCGCGCGGCGCGGATGGCGGGCGGGAGGCTGCCGATCACGCCCACGGCCAAGGCGAAGACCAAACCCTTCAACAAATCGGGCGGGGTGATTTGGAATTGGAAAACCACTTCGCTGAACGTGTTAAAATTCATCGTCCCGAAACGCACGCCGAAGGCCAGGCACGCCGCCTGCGCGAGCAGCGCCAGCGCGCACCCGAGCAACCCGCCGAGCAACGACAGCATCGCGCCCTCCGCCACGAAACTTCCCAGCACCGTGCGACGACGGAAGCCCAGCACGCGCAGCGTCCCGATTTCCCGCGTGCGGGAGGCGATGCTCGCATACATGGTGTTCATGGCCGCGAACATGGCTCCGATGGACATGGCCGTGGCCAGCACCACGCCCATGTAACGCAGCGGCTTCGCGGTCATGGTTTGCTCGCTGTAATACGCCACCTCCGAATCCACGCGCAGGGTCAGGCGCTTGTCAGCATCCAGGCGCTGGCGCAACGCGGCCACGTCGTTGGTATTGGAAACGCGCGCGAGGAAACTGGAAAAACTTTCCCGGTCGAAGACCGAGCGCGCCTCGTCCGCGTCCATCCACATCTCGGAATCGAACGCGCTGTCGCTGCCGTCGAACCATCCGACCACCGTCAGCTTGTGCAGCCCGGTCTTGAAGCTCTCCCCGACGGCGCAACTGGCAAAGCGTTCGGCCATCTTGCGGCTGACCACCACCTCGCGATGGCCGGGCGTGAACCACCGTCCTGACACCAGCTTGACCTGCGGGCGAAGCGTCACGCCTTGGGCGGTCACGCCGCGCAACGTCACGTTCGCTTCGCCGCCGTCGTGGCGCGGCAGGTTGATCAAGTTGACCAGATCGGCGGAGATGAGCGGCTGACCTTTTTCGTCACGCTCGATCATGGGAAGAAATTGGATCAACTGAAACTGCTCGCGGGTGACGATGCTGCTGGACTCGGCGGGCGAGCCTTTGCGGACGATCATCACGTTGCGCGGATCGCCGGTGTTCTGACTCGACTTGACGAGTCCGCCCGCCATCGCCTGCATGAGCACATACACCGTCACGACCATCGCGACACTCAACGTGGTCGCGATGGTGGCCCGCCAGCGGACGAAGACGTTGCGGAGGTTGTATTGAAAGGCGAGAAGCATCTAAAAACTCCCAGTTCCAAATTCCAATCGCACGTCCATCCCGCCCGCCGGATTGGAGTTTGATGTTTGGAATTTGTTTGGGATTTGGGATTTGGGATTTGAAATTTTCATTCAGTCCAAAGATTTAAGCCCCTGCACCACGCTCATCCGCATCACCGCCAGCCCCGGCATGATGCTTGAAAGAATGCCGAGCGCGGCCGTCACGGCCATCGCGATGCCGACCGTTTGCGGCGCAACTTCCAGCGTGCTGATGAAGCCGTTCGTCAGCTTGGGAATGTCGCCGTAGGTGAACAGGCAATAGCTGCCGCCAATGCCCAGCAGCCCGCCCGCCGCCGCGAGGCCAAAACTTTCGGCGAGAATGAACGCGAAAAGCATCGGGCGCTGGTAGCCGAGCGCCTTGAGAATGGCCATCTCGCGGAGCCGCTCGCGCACCGCCATGCTCATGGTGCTGGCCGTGACCAGCAGCAGCGTGAACACCACCGCTGAAGAGATCAGCCCGACGAGCAGGCTGATGTTTCCCCACATGGAGATGAAGCCGAGTTGAAAGGCGCGCTCCGTCTCGGCACGCACCGCCGCCGAGCTGTTCTCGAAAGTTTTGTTGATCGCCTCGATCACGCGCGGCATGTCCTCGGCAGAACGCACCTTGAGCCACCACATGCCCACCTGGCCCTTCACTTCGCTGTTCTCGTCGAGATAATCCTGGCGGAAATACAGGTTCTTGTCGTCCTGCGAGCCGGAGTAGATGCCGGCAATTTTAAACTCCAACGGATTGGGATAGAGCGAGCTGGTCAGGACGACGCGGTCGCCGACTTTCAACCCGTATTTGTCCGCGCTCAGTTTGCCCAGCACGCAGGCCGTGCGTTCCGCAGCAAAGGCCGCGTAGGCTTCATCGGGCATTTTGAACTCCGCAAAAATCTCGCGCAGCTTCAGCGGGTCCGTCGCGAACTGCGCGAAGGTCGTGCTCTCCTCGTTCTTGTAGATGCCGCCGAACCAGGTGAAGGGCGTGACCGCAACGACGCCCGGAATTTTTTCGATGACGGGCCGCTGGCGCGCGGGCAACTGCTGCGTGATGGAAATTTTGTTCCGCACCGCCACACGCAGTTCCGCACCCGCAGTGTCCGGGGGATGCGTGAGCAGCCGCAGGAAAACCATCAGGAAGACCAACAGGAACAGGCTGACCGCCACGCTCAGAATAGACAGCGCCGCGCGGCGTTTGTTCCGCAGCGCGTTCTTGGCGATGAAGCTGGCGAAGGTCATGGGTAAAAATCCAAATCCCAAATCCCAAATCCCAAACAAACTCCAAACTTCAAACTCCAAACTTCAACGGCAGCTTGAGTGGAGCGCGTCTTGCCAACCAAGTGGAGCGGCTGCGCCTCGCCGTTCGCTGCCGCCGGTCTGCGGGCCTTTGAAGTTTGGAGATTGGAGTTTATTTGGATTTTGGGGTTTGAAGTTTGGTGTTTCGTTCAAGCGGCTAACATTGCCCGCATCACTTGACGAGTTCCCCTTTTTCCAAATGCACCGTCCGCGACGCAAATGCCGCCGCCTTCGGATCGTGCGTGACCATGATGACGGTCTTGCTCATCTGCTGGCTCAGGCTCTGCAAAATGGTCAGCACCTCGGTCGCGGAATTGTGATCGAGATTGCCCGTCGGTTCGTCGGCGACGACGAGCGCCGGGTCCGTGACCAGCGCGCGCGCGATGGCCACGCGCTGCTCCTGTCCGCCGGACAATTGCCGGGGCAGATGCTTCATGCGGTCGCCAAGGCCAACGAGCGAAAGCGCCGTCTCGACCTGCGCGCGCCGTTCCTTCCGGTTGAGCTTGGTGAGCAAGAGCGGCAGTTCCACGTTCTCGAACGCCGTGAGCACAGGAATCAAATTGAAGGTCTGGAAGACGAAGCCCACGTTCTGATTCCGCCAGTCGGCGAGGTCGGACTCGTTGAGGTTGGGCACGTTCACGCCCTGCACGCGACAGGTTCCGCTGGTCGGACGATCCACGCCGGCGAGGATGTGGAGCAGCGTGGATTTGCCGGAACCGCTCGGCCCCATGAGCGCGAGAAACTCACCCGTCGCGATGTCGAGCGAGACGCTGTTCAGCGCGGTGACTTTGATCTCACCTTGCAAATACGTCTTCGTGAGATCGCGGATTTCAACAATGGACGCAGCAGCCATGCGGCGTGTTGATACAGGAGAGGACGAGGACTGTCCACGAACTGCACGCGCCAGGACCAGAGGCAATCAGGGCACCAGCGCGGGGAGTTTCAGCAACTCGTCGGCGGTCATCGGGTCGGTGCGAGCCTTGATCTCCGCGAGCACTTTGCTGACTTGCTCGGGCGTGACCAAAGGAGCGGCGACCTTGTTGCCCCAGTCCATGCGGATGTAGGTCAGCACGTCGGCCACCTGCTGTTCGGTCATGCCGCCGCCCGCCGCGATGGCGAGCATGGCCATGTTGTATTCCACGCCGCTCACTTTGATCGGGCCGGTCAGGCCGAGATACGGAATGCGGATGATGCGGTTCGGCCCTTCCGCCAGCACCCATTCGGAACCGGCCAGCGGCGGCGCGATGCCGGCGGCGCCCATGCCGTTGGCCTGATGGCAGTTCCCGCAGTAGGTGCCATAGACCATCTTGCCGCGGGCAAACGCCGAGCCGGTTTCATCCTTGGGAATGAACGACGCGAGTTGGTTTGTCGAACCGTAGGGCGCATAGACCATCGAGTTGAAATGTCCGCCGCGCGCGTCCACGTAGGAGAAGGCCCACCACGTCAGCACGCCGAGCAGGCCGAGAACCCACATCGAAAGATAGGTCGCGCCGGAGCGGACGGACGGCTCGGCTTCCGTCATGGATGTTGATTTCACGTCCTTCATGGCTGGGGCGCGGGTGACGCAGGCGCTTCAAACAGGGAGGTGCTGGCGCGCAGACTCTGCAAGTAGGCGACGAGTTGCAGCGCCTCGGGTTTCGGCACGACTTCGTGGCCGGCGGGCGGTGCGAACTTTCCGGTCAGCGCGAGCGCGTCGGGCGACGATTTCTTGCCCACGGGTTTCGTCTCAAACAAATAGCGATGCGCGGGCATCAACGACTTGTCCATCGTGAGACGCGGGTCGTAGAGGTGCTCAAGAATCAATTTGGTGGAGGGCGCGCGCTGGCCGTAGTTCGCGAGGTCGGGGCCGAGGCGCGAATGGCCGACTTGCACCGGCTGGTCATAAAGATAATCCGCCGCGACGGTGAGTCGCGAACCCCAGCCGCGCGCGATGTCCACGCCCAGGGGAATGAACAGGGTCTTCGCCGTCGCGCCCGCCTTCTTCAACCGCGCCTGCGCATCGTCGGCCACACCCTGCGGGACGTTGGTGAGAATGGTCTGCGGCTTCTGGTCGGTCGCGGCGGCGGCGACGGCTCCTGCATTTATCCCGGGCGCAATCTTGCCCAGCGCGCGGATGACAATCTCGTTGTTCGTGCCGGGCGCGGTCAGGACGACATCGAAGGTGTAACTCTCTTGGCGCACCTGCTGGCTGTGGCACTGCACGCAGCCGTTCGCGACATAAACGTGATGGCCCTGCTCCGCGAGTCCGGCCCGCGGACGCGGATAAATTCCGTCCACGAGCGAGGCGTTCTGCTGCACGCCAATCTGCATCTGGGGCGCGAAGATGAGTCCCCACCACGACATCACGAAGGTGACGAGGATGCCGAGGAAAATGAGCGGGCCGTGGTTCATCGCGCGGCTCCTGCGGGTTTGAGTTTCACGGATGGCTTCGATTCAGAACAGCAAGAGGAGCAACACGCTTGGCAGCAGGCACGCACCAGCAGCAGCACTCGCGCGAGGGTCAGGATATTGCCGATGACCAGCAGCAGCACGCCGAGGGTGCTGAGGCGGATGAACATCTTGGTCTTGTTCATCACGTCGAGGAAGGGCACCGAGCCGTCAATCAGGCGCTTCTGCTGGAGGATGCCGCCGATGAGGAAGGCCGCCGCGAAGAGCAAAATTCCGAACGTGGAGGCCATGCCGCTCCAGCAGACAAACTTGTCGTTCTCCTGGCCGGTCAGGCGCGGCGCGAGGTAGTGAATCGCGCCGAACAGAGCGAGGCCGACGAAGCCGTAAAGAAATAATTGCTCGACGCCCTCACCGAACAGCGTGAGGCGCAGTTGCGGGATGAAGGCGTTGAAGACCGCGAACACGCCGCAGAGCGCGAAGGCGATGAGCGAGTATTTGAAATAGCCGAGCAGCCCGGATTTCGCGGGCGTACCCTGCCCCATCGTGAGCCAGAGGTTCGCCACCGTCGCCAGCATCGGCACGAGCAGCACCACGCTGGCGGCGGCGCCCGTGCTGATCATCCACGCCGGCAGCGGCAGTCCGCGATAGAATCCCGCCCAGCCGCCAAACACGGCCAGCGACCAGAACGCGATGAGCGCGAGCGAGCGGCTGAACAGTTGGGCCTGCGAAATTTTCGGAATGAAATAGAGCAGCACGGCCAGTCCGAGCGACGTCAGCCAGAGCGTGAACAGGCCATTCGTGAACCAGCCGCTGACCGCAAGCTGCATCACGCCGCGCACCGGAAACTGCACCAGCAGCATCCGTGCGGTGGTGAACAGCCAGGGAAACCAGAACAGCGCGGCGAGAATGTACCATTGGGACGGATACGTTTCGCCCGGCTGGCGGGCGCGAAAGTTCAGCAGCGCGCAGATGCCGAGAACACCATACGACGCGAGGAGAATGAACGAGCCGGCCTTCGGAAATTCCAGCCAGTCGAAGCCCGTGGTGTGGCCGGTGAAAATTCCGACGAGGCCGAACGTCACACCGAGGTTCCAGAAGATCGAGCCGATGGCAATGGGCAACCCGCCGACCAAAGTGTTGCGGCCGAGACGGCAGAGAATCCAGAGCGCGACCGCCAGACCCGCCTGCGAGGCAAAGCCATAGACAAAGGCGTCATTCGCCGCCGGGCGCGTGTGGCCGTAGGTGAGCCAGGAAGAGTCCGCGAGCACCGTCGGCGAGTGCAGCTTCACGGACGCGATGAGCGCGAGCACGGAACTGATGACCAGCCAGACCAGTGAACTAACGATGGGCAGCAACAGGATGCGGGCGGACGAATCAATGCACGCGGGCGTGGGAGCCGCGGGCGTCGTCGAAACGGATGAGGATGTCGAACCGTTCATGGACGCTTACTCGTAATCGTTCTTGGGCTTGGGCGGCGCGACGCTGGCCTTTTCGAGGCGCGCGGTGAGATCGGCCTTGAACTTGGCCGCGTCCTTGTAGCCTTCGAGCGTCAGCTTCACCGCGTCCTCGACGGGTAGGCGGACGATCCCGCGCGGCGCGTCCACGAGACCCCAAGACTTGGATTTCTCCACGCCTTCGGCACGAATTTTCGAGCCTTCCACGGCGCGTTCGGTGGCGCGGGCCTGATCCACTGGTTGAGGCCGCGTGAACTTGACCATCCGGTTCACAAGGAAGGCCATGAGCAGAAAGGTGGCAACGCACACGACGACCGTGAGACAAGTCTTGGAACAGGGGCCGCAATTCTTAGTTTGATTCACGTTTTCCATAGGCACCTCAATGGCTGGCCGGAGCTTCTTCCGAAGCCGGCAATTCGTGGGACGTGAGAGATTCCTTCAGACGCGGATCGCGCAGCGGATACGCCGCCGTCGTGCGAAGCGAGCGGATGTAAAGAGTGGACAGGATGCCGCCCATGATCAGGAACGCACCGATGTCCATCCAGTGGAGGTAGAAGTTATCGGGGCGCGGCGTGGGCAGAATGTTGTAGCACATGTCCGTGTAGTGCATGAGCCACGCCCAGATGGCGACGGGCAGCATGATGACGAGCTTCAACTTGAAGTCGATGCGCAGCAGCGTGAGGAACGGGACGAAGAAGTGGCCGAAGATGATGACCATGCCGACCCACCACCAGGTGCCTTGCTCGCGCAGCTTGTACCAGAAAATCTCCTCCGGCATGTTCGCGTTCGATTGGATGAAATACTGCGAGAAGGTGATGTAGGCGTAGAAGACCGTGAACGCGAAGACGAGCGAACCGATGTAATAGAAATGGGTCGGGAACAGCACGTCTTTCAACGCGCCAGTGCGCCGGAGAATCATGCCGATGACATAGACCGTGGCGATGGTCGTCCAGACGCTGCCCGCGAAATACCACACGCCATACATCGTGGAGAACCATTGGTGCTGGAGCGATTTCATCCAGTCAATGGCCGCGAAGGTCAGCGAGATGGCGAACAGGAAGATGCCGATGTAGGACGTGCGCCGCATCTTGAACGTCCAGTGCGCCGCGCCGTCCTTGTCCTGCGCGACGGAGTATTTGCGGAGCAGGAACGAGAGCGCGATCCAGATGATGAAGTAGAGCGGGATGCGCGTGTACCAACTGAACCAGGTGTCCGTGTTGAGCATCGCGTGCTTGGCGTGCAGCGCGTGGTCAGGAATCATCGTCATCCACGGATACATTTTCTTGGCCAGGAACACGATGGGGATGAAGAGGACGGCCAGCGGCAGCGCGAGACACGCGAGGTGCTCGCAATAGCGGCGGATCGGCACCGACCAGCTCGCGTCGAACAGATGATGGGCGAGGGTCAGGAACAATCCGCCCAGGCAGAGGCTCAGGAAAAACATGAAGCCGGTGAGCCAGGAGAAGCCGAAGTTTTTCAACAGCGTCTCGCTGCCATGACGGCCTTCGACGATCAGGCCGAGGATTAGAAAGACGACGCCAGCCAGGACGGCAAACATCGGAACTTTTTTCCAGCGCGAGAGATCCAGCGAATCGGACTGGGAAGATGTGTTGTGCGCAGCCATGTTATTTCAACCCGCCTTTCAACTGGGCAGGAACTTCATCCAGCAAACCGAGATGTCCGCGCTGAAGAGCGCGCACGTAGGCGGTGATGGCCCAGCGGTCCTCGACGGAAATCTGCGAGCCGTACGGCCACATCGTGGCCTTGCCGTGCGTGATGGTGTTGAAGATTTCGCCATCGCCCTGCGCCACCACAAGTTTGTCGTGCAGGCTCTTGATGCTGGCGTAACCGAATTTCTGCACCACGCCCTTGCCATCGCCCAGCGGTCCGTGACACGGAACGCAGTAGATGATGTAACGCTGCTGGCCGCGCGCCATGAACTGTTCGGTGACCGGCACGGGGATGTTCGCGATGAAGTTCGTCGTGCCGGGTTCGCGTCCGGTGTTGACGGCGTTGTTCTCGTAATGGTCGCCGCGCCCCACGGTGTTGGCCACGGGTTCCTGGGAGGAACGGCCGTTGGCGAACGTGAGGTTGGGCGTCTGCGGACGCAGCTTGGCCTGACGATCCATGTCCGGGAAAATCTCCAGCGGCGGCTTCTTGAAAGTATCGCCGCGTTTGCCGAAGACACCCATCACGGTCACAACCGCCAGGGCAAGAAGTAAAAGGAAGTAGCGCATCAATCCTCCACAATCTCGATGTGCGTGCCGCCCGTGGATTCGAGCAGCTTGCGGGTTTCACCCTCGGAATACTTCGGGTCCGTGGTCTCGACGACGAGGAAATACTTGTCGTGCGTGACCAGACGGAAGCGTTCGCTCTTGAAGAGCGGATTGTAGAGTTTCGGGAGCCGGTTCAAAAACATCATGCCGAAAATCGAGCCGAACGCGGTGAACAGAATCGTCAGTTCGTACGCCGGCGGAAAGGCGTAGAACGGGCTGAACATTGGTTTGCCGCCGACGAGAATCGGATAGTCGTGGGCGTTCATCCACCAGATCATCACCATGCCGGTGGTGTAGCCGATCACGCCGCCGGTGAAACCGAACCAGCCGACCTTCGAGTTCTTCAGGCCCATCGCCTGGTTCATCCCGTGGATGGGGAAGGGGCTGAACACGTCCCAGCGCCGGAAGCCGGCTTCACGAACTTTTTCCGCCGCGTGCATCAGGTCCGCGGGCGTCGCGTATTCCGCGAGCATGCCAAATTTCAGGCTCATCAGTGGTGCCCTCCTTTCGCGCCGCCGAGCGGATGATGCGGGTCAGCGTAAGGCGTGATGGCCTTCACTTCTCCAATCGCAATCACCGGGGCGAAGCGCAGGAACAACAGGAACAGGGTGAAGAACAATCCGAACGTGCCGAGATACGTCATGATGTCCACGATGGTCGGCTTGTAGTAACCCCAGCTCGACGGCAGGAAGTCACGATGCAGCGAGGTGACCACGATGACGAACCGCTCGAACCACATGCCGATGTTCACGAAGATGGAGAGAATGAACACCACCCACACGTTCTGGCGGATCCACTTGAACCAGAAGAACTGCGGCGTGATGACGTTGCAGGCGAACATCAGGAAGTAGCTCCAGCCGTACGGACCGAACGCGCGGTTCATGAAGGTGAAGCGCTCGTAGGGATTGCCGCCATACCAGGCGATGAAGAACTCCATGCAGTAGGCGTAGCCAACGATGCTGCCCGTCGCGAGCGTCACTTTGCACATCAGGTCCACGTGCCGCATCGTGATGAGGTCTTCGAGCTTCAGCAGTTTGCGCAGCGGCAGCAGCAGCGTGAGCACCATGCCGAAGCCGGAGAAAATCGCGCCGGCCACGAAGTAGGGCGGGAAGATGGTGGTGTGCCAGCCGGGCAACTGCGACACCGCGAAGTCCAGCGACACGATGGAGTGAACGGACAGCACCAGCGGCGTCGAGACACCGGCCAGAATCAAATAGCACTTCTCGTAATTGCTCCAGTGGCGGTTCGAGCCGGACCAGCCGAGCGAGAGCAGGCCGTAGGCTATCTTCTTGATCTTCGTCTTCGCGCGGTCGCGAATGATCGCGAGGTCCGGTACAAGCCCGACATACCAGAACAGCGCAGACACCGTGAAGTAGGTCGAGACGGCGAACACGTCCCACATCAGCGGCGAGCGGAACTGCGGCCAAAGATTGTATGGGTTCGGAATCGGGAACAGCCACCAGTCGTACCACACACGACCGACGTGGACGGCGGGGAAGATGCCCGCGCACATCACCGCAAAAATCGTCATGGCCTCAGCGGCGCGGTTCACGCCGGTGCGCCACTTCTGGCGGAGGAGGAAAAGAATCGCCGAGATCAACGTGCCGGCGTGGCCGATGCCGATCCACCAGACGAAGTTGATGATGTCCCAGCCCCACATTTCGGGATGGTGATTGCCCCACACGCCGACGCCCGTGGTGATTTGATAACCGAGCATCAGGCCGAGGATGCCCATGAAGATGACGCTCGGCACGAAGGCGAGCCACCACCAGAGCGGAACCTTGTCCTCGGTGACACGGCAGACGGCGTCGGAAATCCAGCCGATGCTCCGGTGGTTAGCCACCAGCGGCTCGCGTTCGAGTTCGCGCGGCGGGTCTTGGAGAACCAGCTTGTTGGCGGTCGAGGCCATCAGTGCGGCGCTCCTTCCTTTTTCGGCGCACCGTTGGTGCCACCGCCGTGTCCGCCACCACTCTCGTGGCCTCCGGAGTGGTCAGAATAAACTTGGGACGTGAACGGCATAGGATGGTAGTCCGGCATCTTCTCGTTCTGGTTGCGCACGCGCGCCAGGTAAGTCAAACGCGGCTTGGTGTAGAGAAACTCCAGCGTCGTGTAGTTGCGCGAGTCAGCCTTGGCCAGCGACACCGCGCTCTTCGGATCGTTAATGTCGCCGAAGGTGATGGACTCCGCCGGGCACGCCTGCTGGCAGGCGGTCTTGATGGTGCCGTCGCGAACGATGACGTCCGCCGACTGGCCGGCCTTGACCTTCTGGGCAATTTTCGCGCCCTCGATACGCTGCACGCAGAACGTGCATTTCTCCATGACACCGCGCATGCGCACGGTCACGTCGGGATTGCGCGCGAGCTTGAGCAACTCGAATTCGTCTTCCGGCTTCGTGGGCTTAAACGTCAGCGTCGGCTTGTAGAGATTCGTGATGGGCCGCTTGGTGTAATCGAAATAATTGAACCGGCGCACCTTCCACGGGCAGTTGTTCGAGCAATAGCGCGTGCCGACGCAGCGGTTGTAAACCATCAGGTTCAACCCTTCTTCGTCGTGGACGGTGGCGTTGACCGGGCAGACGCTTTCGCACGGCGCGGCTTCGCAGTGCTGGCACATCATGGGCTGGGTCACGACCTGCGGGTCATCAATCCAAGTCTGCTTGTACTGGTCCCAGTCGGGTTGCAGAACCTCGTTCTTCTCGGAGCGGATTTTTTCCGCCGCGGGCGTGCCTGTGAAATAGCGGTCAATGCGCAGCCAGAGCATCTCACGGCCGCGACGCACCTGATCCTTGCCCACGACCGGCACGTTGTTCTCGCTCTGACACGCGATGACGCAGGCGTTGCAACCGACGCAGGTGTTCAGGTCAATGGCCATGCCCCACTGGTGCAGACCCTTGGCTTTGATCGCGTCGAAAGGATTCGGGTAGAGCGACTGATTGCCTCCGGGCGGCGGCGGGAAATCCATCGCCTCGACGGCCTTCGGATCGCCGACCTGCTTCGGAATGATCTCGCGGATGATCGGCCGGCCTTCCAGCGACCAGTGATCCTGGGTGCAGGCGAAACTGTATTGCTCCGCCACCGGAGAAATTTTCGCGCCGATGGCGAAGCCCTGATTTGCCGCGTTACGGAGCGGATAAAAATCGAAGCCCACTTGCTTGCCGTTGAAGTTCGCAATGCGTCCGCCCTTCGCGCGACCGAAGCCGAGCGGGAGGCCGAGCGTGTGGTTCGCCATGCCGGGCACGACCCACACGGGGGCACGCACGGTCTTGCCGGCGAGCGCGAGTTCTACGAACTGCGTGTTCTTCACGCCGAGTTCTTCCGCCGTCTTGCGGCTGACGAGCACGGCGTTGTCCCACGTCATCTTGGTGACGGGATCGGGGACTTCGACGAGCCAGCCGTTGTTGGCCCAGCGCCCGTCGTCCACGCTGTAGTCGCGCGCGAAAATGACTTCGAGATTTTCCTTCGACGGTGCGGAGACCGTGACGCTCGCCAGTGCCGGAGCGAGAACGGCGGGATTGAAAGTAACGGCGACGGGCTTGCTCGCTGTGTTCGCGACAAAGCCGTCATGCAACGCCTTCTTCCACGCTTCTTCGCCGAGGCCGGAAGTTTCGCGCGTGATTTTGTAAGCGTCCATTTCTGCCAGGCCGCCGATGCGGGCGAGGACTTCGAGTTCAGTCAGACCGCCGAACAGCGGCTGAATGAGCGGCTGGACGATGACCGTCGTGCCGTCTGCTGTCTTCACGTCACCCCAAGATTCGAGATAGTGCGCGGCGGGCAAATTGAGGTCGGCGACGGCGGAAGTTTCGTCCTCGTAGTAGCCGAGACGAACGACGGTCTTGGCCTTGCGCTGCGTGACCGCCCAATTCAGATCCGCCGGAGCGTTATAGACCGGGTTGCCACCGAGGATGACGAGCGTGTCCACTTCGCCCTTGTTGAGTGACTCGGCGAGCGCCGCAATCCCCTGCTCTTTCAAGTCCGGTGTCTCGCGGAATTCAACGGTCTTGCCCAGCGCCCCGAGCGCGCCGTTGATGGCGTGCGCTAGAAGATGCACCGCGAGAGGCTGACGATAGCCCGCGACCACGAGCGACGTCGCGCCGCCGGCCTTCAAATCATTCGCGCATTCCTCAACCCATTTAGCATCCACGCCGGCGGGCAGCGGGATCTTGCTTGCGTCGAAACCCGCGACGAGCTTCGCAGCAATCGCTGCGGCAATCGCAATCACCTGGCTCGATGGCACGCGCAGACGATGGTCGGCGCTCATGCCCGTCTGCGACATCAGCGCTTCCGCGACGTAGAGGCGGTTCATCGCGTCCTTCGACGCGCGGCGGCTCTTGGAGAAATCGCGCATGTTCAGATGCGACTCGCCATCGCCACCGAGGAAATCACAGTCGAGCGAGAGAATCGCCTTCGCCTGATCGTATTTGAAATACGGCGTGACCGAGCGGCCCACGGCGGTCGTCGCGGCTTGGCGATGAATGTCAAAATCCACCGGCTCGTAGGCGTAGAACTTCGCCGCGGAAAACTTCTGCTGAATCGCCAACTGCAAGCGATTGCGGGAGGGCGACGTGCCGCGCTCCAACAGGAACGCCAGACCCGCGCCTTGATTCGCGGAAAACTTCGTCGCGATGTCGCCGAGCTTGGTCAGCGCCGCTTCACGCGGGCCGTTGAACTGCGCGCGATCCGGATCGTAGAGACTGAGGATGGAGGCCTGCGCGAAAACATCCGTGCCGCCGTTGCTGTCAGGATGTTCGGGGTTGCCTTCGACTTTCGTCGGGCGGCCTTCGTGCGACTTGACCAGCAACGGAATCGCGCCGTTGCGCGTCGGGAAGGCCGTCGCGTAAAACTTCGAGACACCGTGAACGTAATCATCCGGCAGCTTCGCAAACGGATAGATGTGCTGCTCCGGCTTGCGGCAGCCTGAACCGAGAATGCCTGCGCCCGCCAGTGCCATCGAAGCTGACATTAGCTTCATGAAGTCGCGGCGGTTGAAATCACCCTCGTTCTCGCTCGCGCCGGCGGGGAACTCGCGGTCCACCCACGCGCGCGCTTCCGGCGAGTTCTCCAGCGACTCGATGCTGCGGAAATACTTGGTCGTTTCCGGCTCAGGACAGGGCGGAGGAATGGTTTTCATCGGTGACAGGCGGAGCAGTTTTCCTGGGACTGGATTTTCCAGTCATGCACGGCCTTTTCGCCAAACAGTTTTTGTTTCAGTGCCGCTTGTTCGGGATCGTTGTCCCACTTGAAGGCGAGGTCAGTCACCTTGTCCGCCGGACGAATGGCCATCGCAGGATTGCGGTGACAGTCGAGACAGAAAGCCATGTGCAAGGGTTTGACCTGCGCGACCTCTTCCATCTGGTCGATGCGCCCGTGACACTCGACACAACTCACACCGCGCGTGACGTGGACGGCGTGGTTGAAATAAGCGTAATCGGGCGTGCGATGAATCTGCACCCACGGCACCGGCTTGCCGGTCGCGGCACTGTCACGAATCAGCGCGAGACGCGGGTCGTCTTTCAGCACCGTGTTGTGGCAGTTCATGCAGACGTTGGCCGCCGGGACGTTCGCATACCAGGATTTGTCCACCGTGCTGTGGCAGTAGCGGCAGTCCATGCCGAGCTGTCCGGCGTGAATCGCATGGGAAAAATGGACGGGCTGCGTGGGCTGGTAGCCGACGCGAGAATACTTGGGCGTGAGATAATACCACGCGCCCGCCGTGACGAGCGCGCCCGTCAAGGCCACTCCCAACGCCACCTTCAAGGGCAGCGTGTTCGTCCATTTCGGAAAAACGTCTGACATGGGTTTAATGCCCGGGATTTGCTGCGCGTTTCACCGGACGGACGACGAAACGAACGACCAAACCACCGAGGGCAAAAGTTTTCTCCATCAATTCTCTGAAACCGAAAGGCCGCTGAAAAATTAGCGGCCCTGCTCACGTCGGCGGAATGTTGGCGAAGCACTTTTTCCGGTGCAAGAACTTTGTGAAAAATTTCACGATTTCAATCATTCACCTTTTCCACCCCCTCGGAGCGAGCACAGCCCACCACCGGGCCAGCGCAAGTGCGCCCTTGCGCGCCGCGTGAAGTGAAGGCAATACAACCGGCGTAAAATGGACGAAATGAAACGGGCCGGCTGGCATCACCGCTTCTTCAGACAGGCCGCGCTGGGCGTGGCTTGGCTGGCTGGCTTCGGCCTGCTGCCGCTCACGACCCACGCCGCCACGCTCTCCGCTTCGGTAGATCGGCCTACGGTCGTGCTCGGGCAGACGGTCACGCTCTCGCTGGTCTTTAACGGCGCGCAAGTCGGCCAGCCCGCGCTGCCGGCCCTTCCGAATTTCCGCGTCGTCGGGCAAGGTTCCGCGATCAACATGGACCTCGGGCGCGGCACCGCTCAACAGACCTTCACCTACCAGCTCGCGCCCGCCACGGCTGGCGATTTCACCATCCCGGCGATGCAGTTCAACGCAGGCGGGCAGGCGCTGCGCACCCAGCCGATTCAGGTGAAAGTCGTCCAGCCAGGCACTGCGATCACTGCGCCGGGAGCGGCGGCTCCGGCGGCGTTTGTGAAACTCATTTTGCCGAAGCGGCAGCTTTACGTGGGCGAAGTTTCCGAGGTCGAGTTGCAGGTTTATTTTCAGGAGGCCACCATCAGGCAGTATCCCCAACTGCCGCTCGACGCCGGACTCACGGCGGGCAAATGGCTCAAGCCCACCGAGTCGCGCGTGCAGTTGAGCAACCAGGTTTACGCCGTCGTCTCGTTCAAGCAACCCATCACGCCGGTCAAGGCGGGACTCGTCACCGTCGGCCCGGCCACGGCCTCGATCCTCGTGCCGGACAAGACCCGGCAGCAGAATGTTTTTTTTGGGCGGCCGGAAACCGAAATGCGGATGGCCACCGAGCAGGCCAGGATTCAAGTGCTGCCCGTGCCCGCGCAGAACATGCCGCCAACCTTCGCGGGCGCGGTCGGGAATTTCACCCTGACCGTCGCCGCCGCGCCCACGAATCTCGCCGCCGGCGACCCCATCACCGTGCGCGTGAAAATCGCCGGACGCGGCGCGCTGGACGCCGTGCGCCTGCCGCCGCAGCCGGGCTGGAGCGAGTTCAAAACGTATCCGGCCACGAGCGCGATTGAGTCCGGTGATCCAAACAACAACAGCGGCACAAAAAATTTCGAGCAAGTCGTGGTGCCAGAACGGGCGGGACTCAAGGCGTTGCCGGCCTTCGCATTTTCCTTCTTCGATCCGGATCAAAGACAATTTCGCACGCTCACCGGCCCGGCCATCCCGCTGAACGTCAGCGCATCCGTCGGCGGCACGGTCGCCATGCCGAGCTTGCCCGGCGCGAGCAACGCCGCGCCCGCGCAGCCCGCGTCCGACCTTGCGCACATCAAGCCGCACCTCGGCACGGCGTCCGCAAGCGCGCCGCTTCTCGCGCGCCCGTGGTTTCTCGGCGTGCAGGTGATTCCGCCCGCGCTGTGGCTCGGCCTGTTCGTCTGGCGCAAACGCGGCGAGCGTCTCGCGAACGATCCGAAAGCCCGCCGCCGCGCGGAAGTGATGCAGAAGCTGCGGCAGGGTCTGGTCGAACTGCGCGAGCACGCCGCCGCGAAAAATTCCGACGCCTTCTTCGGCACCGTCATGCGCTGTTTGCAGGAGCAGATTGGCGAGTGCCTGGACGTGCCGGCGAATTCCATCACCGAGGCCGTGGTCGCGGAGCGGCTGCGTCCGGCGGGCGCCCCGGCGGAATTATGCGTGACAATCCAGGCGCTGTTCCAGCAGTGCAACCTCGCCCGCTACGCGCCGGTGAAATCGAGCGAGGAACTCTCCGCCGTCGCGCCGGAACTGGAGAAGGCGCTGCGCGGCTTGCAGGAATGGGGGAAATCGTGAGCAGGCGAATGCAGCGTCTCGGAGCGCGCCTTTCAGGCCGCTTCACCGCCCGCATGTCGGCAGGCTCATCCTCAATCCTGAAAGGATTGAAATCATCCAGCCCAGGGTTGCGCGTCCGTCGCGCTACCCTGGGAAACGTGTCCCCAAGATTTTCCTCAACCCTGAAAGGGTTGCATCATCACCCGCTCCATTCTTCGCCCGGTGATTCAACTCTTTCAGAGTTGATGAATTCATCAACACGGCCACCCAGCGTAGCGTCCCGGCGACGCAACGCTGGGCTGATTTATGGAATCCTTTCAGGATTCAAAGACCGGCCCCAGACGACGGGTGGAGAGGCCGCTCTTTCAGGCCTGGTTCTGATTCCGTTTCGGACCGGTCAAACCATGGCGCGCGTGACCATGCTTTTGATTTTTTTGGCCGTGATGTTCACCGCGCACGCCGCCGATTCACCCACGGCCTTCGATCAGGCGAACAAACTTTACGAGCAAGGCAAGTTCGCCGAGGCCGTCGCCGCCTACGAGACCTTCGCCCTCACCAATCCGCCCACGGCCAGCGTGTGGTTCAATCTCGGCAACGCGGCCTACAAGTCCGGCCAGTTGGGCCGCGCCATCGGCGCGTATCGGCTCGCCGAACGGCTCACGCCGCGCGACGCCGCGCTGCGGGCCAACCTGCAATTCGTGCGCGGAAAAATTTACGGCGACGAACGCACGCGCGTGCCGCTCGCGAAATCCCTCGTGCGCCTCGCCACGCTGAACGAGTGGACCGTGCTGACCGTCGCCGCGTTCTGGGCCATGTGCTTTGTCCTCGCCACGGGCGAATGGACGCGCCGCCGTTACTTCAAAACCGCCGCGACGTTTCTGCTCCTCACGCTGCTGGCGGGCGCGGGACTGCTGGCGTCACTGCGCGATCAGCGCAGCGGCGAAGCCATCGTGGTCGCGCGTGAAGTGACCGCGCGGTTCGGCCCCCTGGACGAATCGCAGGCCGCCTTCCAGTTGCGCGACGGCGCAGAAACGCAAGTGCTCGACTCGAAAGGCGTGTGGATTCAAGTGCGCGACGCGGAGCAGCGCGTCGGCTGGGTGCGCCTGGGCGAGGTCATCATGCTGCCGCAGTAGGACACGGCCTCCAGCCTGTCCCTCAACGACTAGTTAGGCGGTGTGGTTGAATGCATCAGAAACAAGCCGCTCCAACTCCTCTGGGCGCCCGCGTCTGTGATGCCACAACGCCTGGCGCAGAAGGTAGCATCGGGGGGCAGAGAATGGCCGGAATCGAATGATGATAGGAACCGAATCCGACCCGGCTGCCACCATGAACGCAATGCGATCGACAAATGGATACTTGCGGCGCTTCTTAACAGACCAATTCTTGATGACGATGGCCCGTCCGCGAGCGCGCGGAAGCACATGCGTCTCAATGTAAAGACGCCAAGGCGGGTAGTCCGTGTAGGCGACAAGAACAATGCGCCGCCTGAGCAGGCAGGTGAACCATACGAAGAAGCGCACAAAGAACAGGCAGGTGCCCGCAACCGCCACGAAGACGCGTAGAATCCAGATGAGGATCCAAATGTCGTGTTTCCGAAACCCCGAAAAATCGAAGGCACCGTCTTTGGTATTTGTGTGCTGGGCCATTTGCAGGCGTGGTCATCTGCGCCCACCATCAAAGCTCTCGGCTCCGCGACTCGTGTGGATGCTCGAACAACCATCGAATCTTGGCAACCCGCGCGTCGGCTCCGAAGTGAACGCTAAGTCCCGAGGAAAACAGCCTGTCGTAATGCCAATCAAACGACTGGCCAGATCTGATGCCGGTCGAACCCTCTGCGGTGATGCTCAAATCGGCGTGGCCGAGAACATGGCGAACCGCGTCCACATGCATCCCGCGCCTGAGAAGTCTTCGACGAAGAATCTCCTCTAGTGCGTTGGGGCGCGCGAAGTCGTCCAGACCGTCGTAAAGCTCCGGATGCGCAAAGCGCAACGAAAGCTCAGATGGCGGTAGTGATGCGTAGAAGGCTCGCAAATCCTGACCAGTGTCAGCGTGTCGTGAGTCCTTGACGCGCCAAGTGACCAACGCCAAGAGTCCGACTGTGTTGAGAGCGGTCAGCGCCACTAGCAGCCTGAATGCGCGTTTGAGTTTCACGGTGCGTGAACGCCGCCAGTTGGCTTCCCGACGCCCACCTCACTCCAACCCCAAAATCCTCCGCCCCTGCTCCGAGATCATGGACTGATGCCACGGCGGATCCCACACCACGGACACGTCCGCCTCTTCCACGCCGTCGAGCGTCAGGATTTTTTGCTGCGCGTCACCGGCGATCACGCCGCCCATGCCGCAGCCGGGCGCGGTGAGCGTCATCTTCACGCTCACCTTGTTCGTGCCGGAAGGAAGTTTCTCCACCACGAGGTCGTACACGAGGCCGAGGTCCACGATGTTCACTGGAATCTCGGGATCGTAGCAGGAGCGGAGCATTTCCCAGATTTGCTTCTCGTCCACGTCGGCGGCGATGACCGCCTTCTTTTCCTCGACGGGAATTTCCAGGCCCAGCGCGTCCGCGTCCTTGCCCGCAATGCGATAAAGCCCGCCGTGCGCGTGGACGGTGAAGGTGCCGCCGAGCGTCTGCGTGATGTCCACCGGCGTGCCCTTGGGGAGCAAGAGTGGCGAGCCGTGCGGAATCTGCACCGCGTCGCAATCGCGGCTCAGTTCGAGTGAAGTCACATTCGTCATGGCCGAAATCTCCGCGCTCAAGGGACGGTTGTAAATGTTGGAGTGAGCGGCCAACAAATCCCAAAGCCCAAACTCCAAATCCCAAACAAGTTCCAAATTCCAACCGTCAAATGCTCTCGCCGGTTATGAGTCTCGCCCGGTCGGAGATTTGCATTTTTGCTCTTTGGAATTTATTTGGTGTTTGGGATTTGGGATATGGGATTTAGTCCCCGCCGTGCCGGAACTCTCTCCGAAAATTTTCTTCGCCATCGTGGCCGTGCTGTTCATCGGCATCTCGAAGGCCGGCTTCGGCGGCGGACTCGGCCTACTCACCACGCCGCTCGCTGTGCTCACCTTCGGCCCGAAGGACGCCATCGGCATCATCCTGCCCCTGCTCTGCGCGGGTGACGCCTTCTCGCTCTGGAACTATTGGGGCAAGTGGCGCGCGGAGAACCTTAAGTTCGTCCTCCCCGGCGTCATCGTCGGCATCGTCATCGGCGTGCAACTCATCGGCCGCTTCTCGGCGCGTGAACTCAACATCGCCATCGGCATCATCGCCGTCACCTTCGTCCTCTTCCAACTCGTGAAGGATCGCATCTTTCGCGCCGAAGGAGCGTTCGCGCCGAACCACCGCGTGGGCATCCCCATCGGTCTCGCCACCGGCATCACCTCCACCTTCGCGCACGGGGCTGGTCCCGTGATGAGCATGTTCCTCATCCCGCAACGGCTGCCCAAAGAAGTCTTCGTCGCGACCAACGTCCTCATCTTCACCTTCGTGAACTGGCTCAAGATGCCCTTCTTCTGCATCGACCAGTCGCAGATTCCGCTGCCGGTCTTCGCCCCGCACGCGCTCATCACGCGCGAGACGCTCATCACCAGCGCGATTTTTTTCCCGCTCGTCCCGCTCGGCGTCTGGCTCGGCGTGTGGATGAACAAGAAAATTTCCGAGAAGAACTTCATGCGCGTGGTCTTCGTCTTCCTCTTCGTGACCGGGCTGGAACTGATCTTTCAATTCGAGCGGTGGTTGGTGCGCTGACGTTCGTGAATTTCCATTGGCAAACCCGGCCTGCGCGCCCAAATTCTCCGCATGAGTCCGAGCTTTGAAGTATTGGTCGAGGAGGTTCGCACCCGCTCCTTGGAGGAGAAAGTGGAACTCAAATTTCTGCTCGAACGCGCCCTGATCGAGGAGCGGCGTGACGAAATCCGGGCCAACCACCGCCGCAGTCTGGACGAGGCGAAACGCGGCAAGCTTAAGTTTTCCGCCTCGGTTGCGGATTTGAAGAAATCACTCGGCGCGTAATGACTCAGGTTGCCTTTAGCTCGTCATTCAAACGCGCCTTCAAGAAACGCATCGAAGGCCGGAAGGACTTGGAGCAGAAGTTCTGGCGGCGGGTGGAAATCTTCACCGCCAACCCGCACGATCCCCGGCTCCGCACGCACAAACTTTCTGGTGAACTGCGCGCGCAGTGGAGTTTCACCATCGAATACGACGTGCGCGTGGTGTTCTCATTCCTGTCAAACAGCCGCGCGGTTTTCGAGGACATCGGCACGCACGACGAAGTTTATTGAGGCAGCCAGGAACCGCGGCGGGAAATCACATGAGCAAAATTGTCGGCATTGATCTCGGCACCACGAATTCCGCCGTCGCCACGGTGGACGCGGGCATCCCCTTCGTCATCGCGGATGGTGAAGGGCAGCGGCTCACGCCGTCCGTGGTGCATGTGCCGGCGGCGGGCGCGGAACCCATCGTGGGCCACAAGGCTAATCGTGTGCGCGTGCTGAAACCCGCCGAGACGGTGTATTCAGTGAAGCGTTTCATGGGGCGGCGCGGCGCGGACATCGCGCGCGAGGAGATGCTCGTCACGTATCCGGTGCGCGGCGAAGGCACGGGCCAGGTGAGCATCGACATCCACGGACGCGCGTGGACGCCGGAGGAAATTTCCGCCGAGGTGTTGAAGAAGTTGAAGCGCGACGCCGAAGCCGCGCTCGGCGAATCGGTGACGCGCGCGGTCATCACCGTGCCGGCCTACTTCAACGACGCGCAACGCAACGCCACGAAGAAGGCGGGCGAACTGGCGGGCTTCACCGTGGAGCGCATCGTCAACGAACCGACGGCGGCGGCGCTGGCCTACGGCTTGGACAAGCTCAAGGAGAAGTCAAAGATCGCGGTGTATGACCTCGGCGGCGGCACGTTTGACTTGTCGATTTTGGAAATGAGCAACGGCGTGTTCCAAGTGCTCTCCACGAACGGCAACACGCGGCTGGGCGGTGATGATTTGGACAAGCGGCTGATTGATTTCTTGGTGGAGAAGATCAAGGCGGCGGGTGGTCCCGTATTCGTAGGACAGGCGTCCCGCCTGTCTGAACAAACTGATCCGGAAATGAGTGTGAGACAGGCTGGAAGCCTGTCCTACGGTGAAGAACTCGCGCTGCTCTCCCGCATTCGCGAAGTCGCCGAGCAGGCGAAGATTCGACTCAGCACGGAGAACGAGGTGGAGGTTCAGCTTCCCTTCCTCACGCCCACGTTCAGCTTCAGCTACAAACTCACGCGCGCGGAACTGGAGAAGCTCACGCGCGACATCATCGAACGCACGCGCGCCCACTGCCTGCGCTCGCTCTCGGACGCGAAGCTGGAGGCGAAAGATTTGGATCAAATCATCCTCGTCGGCGGGCAGACGCGGATGCCACTGGTGCGACAGCTTGTGAGTGAATGGTTCGGCTGCGCGGAGTTCGCGGAATCACGCGGCGACTTGCGGCTCGGCACCGAACATCACACCGCCAAAGGCCCGCAGCTTAACACGTCACAGAATCCCGACGAGGCCGTGGCGCTCGGCGCGGCGATTCAGGCGGAGATTCTTTCCGGCGGTTTCAAGAACCTTCTGCTGCTCGACGTGACGCCGCTTTCGCTGGGCATCGAGACCTTTGGCGGCTTGATGAACGTGATCATTCCGCGCAACACGACGATTCCAGTGAAGGCCGGCGAGATGTTCACGACCGCAGTGGACAACCAGCGCTCCATGCTCATCCACGTCGTGCAAGGCGAGCGCGAACGCGTGCGCGACAACTGGAGCCTCGGCCGTTTCGAGATCGAATTCGAGCCGGCGCCCAAAGGGGTGCCGCGCGTCGGCGTGCAGTTCGAGATTGATGCCAATGGTATTCTCCACGCCCTCGCCCGCGACGTGAAAACCGGCCACCAGAAGATTGTGCCGATGCAGAGCGCCGTGGACGTCGATGACGCCGACGTGCAGAAGATGGTCGAGGAATCTGTGGAGCACGCCTTCGATGACCTGCGCGCACGCCAATGGATCGAGGCAAAAATTCGCGCCGGCGAAACCATCACCGCCACGCGCAAGACGATGGCGGAATACGCCAGCGAGTTGGAAGCCAACTACAAATCACAACTCGACACCGCGCTGGAAGACATTGAAGCCGTGCTTGCCACTGAAGAACCAAGCACCAAGACCGGCGACCCGAAGAAGCTCAAGGAAGCCACCGGGAAGCTAGACGAAGTAACCAAGCCGCTCGCCGACCACGCGATGGACAAAGCGATGGAAGCGATGCTCAAGAAGCGCGGGTTGATTAGCTGAGTGGGTGGATGTCTGGAGGGCGTGTTGCCCAGAGCGGCGGACAGGCATGTCCGCCGTTGTTGTGCATCACGAAATCAGGCTGAAATCGTTGGTTCAGAAAACTGCGGACATGGCTGTCCGCAACTCCTTTCGCTTTGGGCGCACGCCATTGAAAATACCGCCGTCCGAAAGCGGCGCTAAAGCGACCGCACTCCAAACGCTCCGCGTCATCGGTGGCGTCCAGTGCCGCGCGTCAGCGTTTGGAGTGCGGTCGCTTTAGCGCCGCTTTTTCCCAACTCCGGCACGGCGGAACGAAAAGGGTGGTATCTGCAAGGTGCGCTCCAACGACACGCGCAGCGACATCTACGCGCTGGGTGTGTTGCTCTACGAATTGCTCACCGGCCACACGCCGTTCGATGCGAAGGAACTCGTGCAGTCTGGCCTGGATGAAATTCGTCGCACGATTCGCGAGGTGGAACCGCCCCGGCCTTCGACGCGCCTGAGCACGATGATGAATGCCGACCTCACGCTGGTCGCGAAACGCCACGGTGCCGAGCCGGCGAAATTCTCCAATCTGGGTGGGGCGAAACTCTGTCGAGCCGTAACTGTCGATGCATTAGGCGCGACCGCAGAGAGCATCTCCGGTGAACCTGGCTGCCAGAGGGAGATGCTCTCTCTGCTCGCCTCGCTGCGCTCGAAATGGGGTTGGACTGAGCCGCTCGCGCGGCGGCCTGGCGGCTATGCGATGATCCGAGCGGATTCAGACGCGCTCGTTCGGCCGAATCGATCGGCTGGACGACAGACGTGGGGTTGCTGAAGACCGAATGCATG
>Ga0163150_10002587_pt1 | contig 27342 bp, 16 predicted proteins | sample OliLakLV19P2IB_FD_148628 | JGI IMG/M metagenome (GOLD analysis project Ga0163150, IMG submission 148628) | Freshwater microbial mat bacterial communities from Lake Vanda, McMurdo Dry Valleys, Antarctica - Oligotrophic Lake LV.19.P2.IB | ecosystem: Environmental > Aquatic > Freshwater > Lake >...
GCTTCAGCACAAGGTCGGAAAAATTGCTTCTGGTGGATTGGATCTGCTGCTGCGACAAGCCGCGTTCGGCCAGCAGGCCAGACAGTACTTGCTGCATTTCGGGCAGTCGCAGTCCCATTTCCAAATGGTCGCAAAAGTCTCCGCCGAACTCGGTTCCTACCACAACGCCGCACTTCTCGCGATCCAGCGGCTTGTGATCGTAGCCTGCGTCGGTTAGTGCCTGCTGCACCGCATCGAGCAGCATGAATTGCAGAGGATCGGCGCCGGCGATCTGTTTCGGTGGAATGTTGAACCTTCGCCAGTCATAGGCGAAATCGGTAACGTAACCCGCTGCCCTGCCCTTCGAGTTGGCGCGCAGTCCGCTGTCTGCCAACGGAGAGTCTGACTCCGGGGGCGCGGTCTTGGGATCATCGCCCGAAACCAGCAACTCCCAAAATGTCGCGGTGCCAGTCGCGCCGGGAAAAATGCAACCCATACCGATGATGGCAAGTCCGGGTTCTTCGTCGGAGATCGGCGGCGTGAGTGTTGGTGCGATGGGGCGAGCGGATTCAGTGAATTCGTCGAGGACGACGTGCATATTCAGGCCGCCCACACCAAACGCATTCACCGCGGCCCGGCGCGGCTGACTCTCGGCGGGCGCATCCCACGGCGTTACGGCCGAGGGGATGTAGTAAGGTGCGCTCTGCCAATCGATTTTAGGGTTGAGGGTGCGCACGTTGATGGCCGGCGGAAAGGTGCGATGTTGCATGCAGAGCACCGTTTTGATCACTCCCGCGATGCCCGCGGCCTCGAGCGTGTGGCCGATATTGGCTTTGACGCTGGTGATGGGAATCTTCTTTCCGGCAGGAAATAGCGGTCCGAGCACTTCACTCAGCGTTTGCAATTCCGTCGCGTCGCCCAGTCGAGTACTGGTTGCATGAGCTTCGAGATACTGCAGGGCCGACATATCGACGCCGCCCCTATAGGCTCGCTGCATCGCCTTCATTTGGCCCTCTTTACGAGGTGCCCACAGACTTTTGCCGCGCCCATCCGACGCCACTCCCAAGCCCCGCACGATGGCCTGAATCGGATCGCCGTCCGCCAGCGCCCGCTCGAGCGTCTTCATCACCAAGGCCACGTAGCCTTCGGACAGAATCAAGCCATCGGCGTCGGCATCAAATGGGCGCGAGCCGGATTCGCTCAGGGCTTGGGCCTGAGAAAACAGCACGAGAGAGTCGACTTTGAAATCCGTGGCGCCGCCGACGATCGCCATATCGGCGCGGCCGAGTTGCAGCGCGCGGGCTCCCAAGAGCATCGCGTGTACCGACGACGCGCAGGCCGAATTCAGCGCCAACCAGGATCCCGTTAGGCCAAATGCTTTGGCGATCGTTCCGGCCACCATGTGGCAGCGCAAATTACGCAAGTCGGCAGGTTCCGCGAGAAGTTGCCGGCGAATTCGCGCGATCCATTCATGTTGAATGGAAAGCCGACTTTGAGACGACAGGCTTTGAAACTCCGCAGTTCTTCCCAGTATATCGGCTGCTTCCTCAAGATGCCGGCGGTAGGTGAGCTCTCCGAGACGTCGACTTCCCTGCGAGTGACCCACGAAAACGGCCGCATTGCTGCCTTGCAATTGGAAGGGGTCGATCCCCGCGTGTCGCAGCGCGTCGGCCGCCACGCCGGTCATCAACAGGTGCGTGTGATCCACGGATTTTAAAAGTTGCTGACTGATCGGGCAGCGCGCGTGATCGAACTGGCGGTTTGCCAATACCGCGCCGAGCTTCGAGTACGACGTGCCATAGCCGCCGCGCTTGGGCGAGTAATAAAGGGTTTGATCCAACCGATCCGGCGGAACCTCGGCGATTGAGGAACGGCCTTCCACAATCAGCCGCCAGAACTGATCGATGTTGTCGGCGCCGGGCAATCGACAGGCCATTCCGATGATGGCCAGGGGCCCGCGCGATTGATCCGTGGCAGACATGAATACACCCGATAGGCCGGTTCGACTCTGGCCGCGGCTGGATAACTACGATGAAATGAGTCCGCCTCACTCGAGGCGGTGATTTTAGTTTTGCTTCAGCAGCGCGACGGGTGGTTCACGAACCAGGGGGCCGAGCCTCAACGCGGCGTGAGTCTACATCCAATAAAAAAGGCTCCTCGCGTGCATCTGCCGTGGTGCAGCGCGGGAGCCATCGTGGCCGTTCGATTAATTATGTCCTTCTCGGGTGCATGTTACAAACGCTAGCGAGACGCGTCAAGCAGCAGTGGCTTCAGCAGAGCTTCAGCAGGCCATCTGCTCCTTGGCAGTGGAGACCAGCGTGCAAATACGAGCGTCCTTGCTTAGAGCCGTGGGCGCTGCTCACAGACCGTAAATTCCTTCGACTTATGGCGCTCGAGCCGGCTGACTGCCATGGCCGGATCGTGGTCCCACAAGATCCACCATCCCTGGTCTGCGGCCGCGCCTAACAGTTCGGGTTTGGCACGCCGCATCTCGAGCGGGTAAAGGTCGTACGCCGCGCACCACATTCGTCTTAGGTGCGAGCTGGCCGGACAAAGATCCGCCGGATAAACCGCGATTTCGCCCTGCGATTCGAGCAAAAATGCCTGGTGCCCGCGGGTGTGGCCTCCGGTGGGTCGGCTCCACAATCCAGGCACGATTTCCGTTTCACCATCAAACAGCGCCAGTTGCCCGGAGGCTTCCAGCGGAACAAAGTTTTCCGCGGAATAGCTGCCCTTAAGCTCCGGGGCGCCACTGGTGGCGTCCTCCCACTCCCAGCGATTGACGAAATGAGCCGCGTTGGGAAAAACGGGAACCGCGCGGCGTGCCTCGTCAAACCGAGTGGCGCCCCCGGCATGGTCCCAGTGCAAATGGCTGAACACAACGACGTCGATGTCGTTTGGCGTGAGGCCGAGTGTCGCTAGAGATTCGATCAACGGGTCGCCGGCATCGGCCACATAAGAGCTTCGGTCGAGCCGCGAAAGCTTGCTTCCATATCCGGTATCGATCAAAACGTTATGCTGGCCATTGCGGGCCAGCACACAGTGGTTGGCAAACGGAATACGGTTCAGCGCGTCCGGCGGAGTGACGTTCTGCCAAACGAGTTTCGGTACCACACCATACGTCGCTCCACCGTCGAGCCAGAAGCGGCCTCCGCTCACGGTTTCAAGCTGCCATTGGCCAAGTTGCATCATCAGTGCTGCTGCTCCCCAAGGATCCCGCATCGAGTTGCGAGGGCTCATCATAGTCCATTCGTGCTAACAGAGGTATTCGCTCCGGCGTCCATGTTATAGTAGGTCCAGACTTGTCGGCGATTTCCACATCTTCTGCGGGAGGTTTCCGGATGATTCGCGTTCTGGCTGTGTTCCTGGCGGCGATGTGTCTTCATTCAACTTTGGGGCATGCGCAACAGAATCCCTCGCCCTCAGCTTCCAGCGGTTCGGCCGAGCCGTACGATTTGATCATCCACGGTGGCACCCTGTATGACGGCACCGGCGGCAAACCATCGATTGCCGACGTGGCGATTCGCGGCGACCGCATTGCAGCGATTGGCAACCTTGGCTCTGCCCAGTCCAAGCGACAGCTCGACGCGCGCGGCCTGGCCGTCGCGCCCGGCTTCATCAACATGCTCAGTTGGGCCACGACGTCGCTATTGGCCGATGGCCGCTCGCAAAGCGACATTCGCCAGGGAGTCACGCTCGAAGTCTTTGGTGAAGGGTGGTCGATGGGACCGCTCAATCCGCGCATGAAAAAGGAGATGCTCGAACGTCAGGGAGACATTAAGCACGAAATTCCTTGGACCACGCTGGCCGAGTATCTCGAACACCTGGCCGCCCGAGGAGTGTCTTGCAACATAGCGTCGTTCGTCGGCGCTACGACCGTGCGCATTCACGTGCTCGGCTACGAAGACCGCCGTCCGTCGGACGACGAACTCGAGCAAATGCGGCAACTGGTGCGCGAGGCAATGCAACAGGGGGCACTAGGCATCGGGTCGTCGCTGATCTATGCTCCGGCGTTTTATGCCGATACTCGCGAACTGACCGAGCTGTGCAAAGTGGCCGCGGAGTATCAAGGCATGTACATTTCGCACATTCGCAGCGAGGGCAACCGGCTGGTCGAGGCGGTCGAGGAGTTGCTGCAAATTGCGCGTGAAGCCAAGCTGCCGGCCGAAATCTATCACCTCAAAGCCGCCGGGCGCGACAATTGGAAAAAACGCGATCGTGTTGTTGAACTGGTTGAAGCCGCGCGCGCCGGCGGCGCGCGGATCACGGCTGACATGTATCTATATACGGCCGGTGCTACGGGCCTCGATGGGTCGATGCCCCCCTGGGTGCAGGAGGGAGGGCTGTCGCGCTGGATCGAGCGGTTGCGCGATCCCGAGACTCGCAAGCGTGTCGCCACTGAAATGCGCACACCCACCGACGCATGGGAGAACTTGCTGCTGGCGGCTGGCTCGCCCGATCGGGTGCTGCTGGTCGGCTTCAAGAACCCAACGTTGAAACATCTGACCGGCAAAACGTTGGCCGAAGTGGCGATGCGCCGCGGAACCACGCCGGAGGAAGCCGCCATGGATCTGGTTGTGGAGGATGGTAGCCGAGTCGACACCGTCTACTTCATGATGGATGAACAAGACGTCAAGAAGAACGTAGCACTTCCTTGGGTCAGCTACGGTTCCGATGCTTCCTCCGAAGCTCCCGAAGGCCCGTTTCTGCTTTCGCAGCCACACCCCAGAGCTTATGGAAACGTGGCGCGATTGTTGGGGCACTACGTGCGCGATGAGAAAGTCATTCCGCTTGAAGAAGCGGTTCGCAAACTGAGCGGACTGCCGGCGGAAAACCTTGGGCTGCGCGACAGGGGACTGCTGCGGAAAAACTACTTTGCCGACGTGGTCGTGTTCGATCCTGCCAAAGTCCAAGACCATGCCACTTATGCCCAGCCGCATCAATACTCGACCGGCATGGTGCATGTCTTCGTCAACGGCTCGCAGGTATTAGCCGACGGCGAGCACACGGGCGCCAAGCCCGGACAGGCAGTGTGGGGGCGCGGTCGCAAGAACGGCGGCGGCTAAAGACTCTGTGATCTTTATCCTGATTTGGCACGCGATGGGCGGAGCATGGCCCACACGGGGATCGGGTGTCCTGCGACATCCGATCGGCACCTGATTTCGAAGCCATGTTTTTGATAGAGCCGCACGTTTGTCTCGACGTGGGTCTCCAGATAGCAGGGCAAGCCTTCGGCGTCGGCCCGCGCCAGGATTGGTTGCATCAGCGCCCCGCCGTTGCCTTTTCCCTGCTCTTCGGGTTCGACACCGATAGCCGCCAGGTACCAGTGCGGTTCGGTTGCGTATTGGTGATGAAGTTTCTGGGCCATCGCTTCGTAGGGCAAGAGTCGCGCAAAACCAGTCAGCCCGAAGCGGAAGGGTAAAGCGAGCATACCCGAGCGGATCTGGCGCATAAGGTTGGCAGTGGGAGTGCCCGGTGGCAGCCAGCAAGCGGCGCCGGTAAATTCCGGCGTGACATACACATCGCCCAAGCGAAAACAATCGGCCAGGATCGCGCCATACAGCGAGTCCACGCCCGAAGCTCGACGTCGGTCGTCGGCCGTGGCATACACCATGAGCCGATAATTGTAGAAGGCTCGGCTGAGAGCGCGGCGGGCCCGATCGTAGTTAGCCGCGTCGAGCCGCTGAATGTCGTTCCGCATCATCACGAGCCCTAGCTGCCGCCGCTGCCGATCAATCCAGATAAACGAATTCGTTCGCGTTGAATAGCGCTAAACAGAAATCGACCAAGGCGGACAAGAGTGGCTCCTTATCGAGCAACCTGGCTTGACGATCTAGAAAGTCCCGTCCAAGTTGGATCTCTTCGGTTGTGGGCCGCCGGCTCAAGGCGCGCAGGTAGGCTTCCTGAATTTGTTCATCCTGTCGGTCGGGCGCCAAAGCAGTCACGAACTGGGCCAACGCGCGGGCGCAATCGAGACTGAACTCGGAATTCAACAATACGAGCGATTGCGTGGCCGTCGTCGACTCGTGCCTCAGGGCACAACTTGCATTCGTGTCGGGACGATCGAACACGTCAAACATCGGGTAGCGGAGATTGCGGCGAACGAAGAGATAGATGCTCCGGCGTCGATGATCTTCGCTGTCGCCCGTGACCGTCCATTGATCTTTCAACAGCGTGCCAACGACTTCCGCCGAGAGTGGCGGGCGCACGCCGAGACCACCGCGCCGCAACGACAGTTGGCCACTGGCCGCCAACATCGAATCGCGAATCACCTCTCCCTCGAGGCGCTGCCGATGACGATGCCAGTTCAATTTATTTTCTGGATCGATGGCCAGCGACTGTTGCCAAATCGCTTTCGCAGCTTCCGTTTGCTCCGGCGACCACTCGGTGTCGAACGGGCTGCTAGCCGTTGCGTAGGCCCGCGACGTGACCAACAGGCGGTGCATTTTCTTGAGACTCCAGCGATCGTCAATCAGACGCTGTGCGAGCCAATCGAGAAGCTGCGGATTCGTCGGCTCCACACCCATGACGCCGAAGTCGCTCGCGGAAGTCGAAAGGCCGGCGCCGAAATGCCACTGCCAAAGCCGATTGGCCAAGACTCGAGCCAACAGAGGTTGTGAGGTCAACCACGTTGCTAATTGTTCGCGAGGGCGCTCTGGTTGACCAACACTGGCTGCGGCAGGCGTCGACAACACCCGCGGGAAGCCACTATTCATCACCGGGCCGGGCTGGCGAAAATCGCCGCGCAAGTACAGATGACCCTCGCGCGCCGGCCCATCGAGAACCACTCTCCCCAAGGGCAACTCTGACAAGCGAGAGGCCTGGCGAAGTTGCTTGACCAATTCCTCGTGCTCCTGGCGATCAGCATCTGGCAGCTCAGCAAGCAATCGTTTGAGATTAGGCTGTTCGTCGGGATTTTTTTCGCGAAACAGTTTTCGCCCCAAGTCTTCCAGGCTCCGGCGGCGCTTTTCGCGCTGCTGATCTTGCGGATCAGCGGCGGCTTCGGCGGCACGGCGGGCGGCCAACTGCTCTGCCGTGGGAACAGGGTGATCGCGAAAGAGATCGGCCGATTCAAAGAAGGCCCGCAAACGATAGAAGTCCTGCTGTCGGATCGGATCAAACTTGTGGTCGTGGCACTGCGCGCATCCGAATTGCATTCCCAGAAAGACCGCGCCAACCGTGGCCGTTATTTCGTTTAGCATCAAATGCCGCCGCTCGTCCTGCAAGTTCAAGTCCGGCATGTCCGGACCGCAAAGCAAGAATCCGGTGGCGATGGCCGCGTTGGGATCGCCGGGAAGCAACTCATCGCCCGCCAGTTGAAGCCGCACGAATTCGTCGAACGGAATGTCGTCGTTCAACGCGTCGATCACCCAGTCTCGGTAACGCCACGCATTGGGTCGCACGAGGTCGTGTTCGAAGCCATCGGTTTCGGCGAACCGGGCCAGATCGAGCCAATGTTGCGCCCAGCGCTGGCCGTAGGCTGGCGAAGCCAACAAGCGATCGACAAGTCGTTCGTAGGCGTCGGGCGATCGGTCGCCGAGAAACTCGGCAATCTGTTGTGTTGTCGGAGGCAAACCGGTCAGGTCAAAGCAGACTCGGCGCACCAACGTGGCCCTGCCCGCACGCGGTAGCGGCTCGACATTGCGCCGCTGCATTTCAGCTTTAAGAAAGCGGTCAACTGGATGGCCGTTCCACTGGCCGCTCTCAACAATTGGCGGAGTCGCAACGGTCAGCGGGAGATAGGCCCAGTGGTTCCGCTCTTCGGCGGTAATCGGTCGCTCTGGCGGCGCCTCAGCCGAGGATTCAGCGCTCGCCGCAATACGGCTCGCGGCGATCACGAGAACCACGATTGTCGCAACTGGCCAACGCCTCACGCCAGAATCTCCTTCACCACGCGGCCGGCCACGTCGGTCAATCGTTCGTAGCGGCCGTTATGCAAGTAGGTCAGCGCTTCGTGGTCGAGGCCCAGCAGGTGCAAGATCGTGGCGTGCAGATCGTGGACGTGTACTTTGCCTTCGACTGCGCGCAGCCCGAAGGGGTCGGTGGCGCCATAGGCAAAGCCAGCTTTCACTTTCGCTCCCGCCATCCACACGCTGTAGCCCCAGGGGTTGTGGTCGCGCCCCCTGCCCTGCTCACTCATCGGCATGCGGCCGAATTCGCCTCCCCAGATCACCAGCGTATCGTCCAACAGGCCTCGCCGCCGCAGATCGCGCAGCAGACCGGCGATCGGCTTGTCGGTCCGGCGACAATACAATCCATGATTCTTCACCACGTCTTCGTGGGCGTCCCAGCCGTTCGTGTCGCCGGAGTAGAGTTGTACGAACCGAACGCCACGCTCGACCAACCTGCGTGCCAACAAGCAGCGGCGACCAAACTCGTCGGTATCGTGCTCGCCGATGCCATACAGTGCCAAGGTTTCCGATGTTTCGCCCGCCAAATCAACCGCCGCCGGCGCGGCCGATTGCATGCGATAGGCCAGTTCATAGGCTTCGATGCGCGACTCGAGCCGGCTGTCCGGGCCGCGCTCGTCGCTATGCCGACGATTGAGCGTTCGCAGCAGATCGAGGGTGCCTTGTTGACGATCAGGTCCAATCGCAGCTTGCGCGCGAAGGTCGACGATCGGAGTTGCTCCCGAGCGAAACGTGGTTCCCTGATAGGTGCCCGGCAGATACCCGTTGCCCCAGGCAGCCGGACCTCCCTTGATTCCCGCGCCGGGATCTGGCAACACAACGAAAGCGGGCAGGCTGTCGTTTTCGGTTCCCAATCCATAGCTGACCCAACTGCCGAGGCTTGGTCGGCCCATCAAAATGCTGCCGGTGTTCATCTGATAGACCGATTGCGGATGATTCACGCTATCGCCGTGACAACCGCGCAACACGCAGAGCTCGTCGGCCAACTGCGCCAACTCGGGCAGAAAGTCGCTGACCTCCAGGCCGGACTGTCCACGCGGTCGAAAAGGCTTGGCCGGCGCAAGCAGCGGATTGCGTGCCACTTTGCGCCGCGTCATGACCGGCCCGACGCTGTCGGGCAAGGGTTGGCCCGCGTGAGAAATAAGATCGGGCTTTGGGTCGAACAGATCGACGTGGCTAGGGCCGCCGTGCATGAACAGATAGATCACGCGGCTTGCGCGGGGGCCGATATGGGGCGGCTTTGGTGCTAGCGGTCTGGAGGCAGTCGGATGAGTCGGTGCTGCGAGCAAACCCTCTTGGTGGAGCAACGACGCGAGAGCGACCATGCCCAGCCCGCCGCCAGCATGGCGCAGAAATTCGCGACGATTAGCGGAACCGGCGGGTTGCACCCGGCAATGCTCCATGGCGGCTGTCTCTCACGCGAAGGTTCAAGTGAGGTCCAGCCTAACATGGTCCACGCCGTCGCTCAATGCGCACCATCGCTTGGAATGGGAGCTCCCGAAATGGGATTAGCCCCAGCCTAGCTTTCGACGGCTGCACCTAAATGCTCTTCGAGAACGGGCATCAGCTCTTGGAAGTCCGCCGGCTTGGACATGACTCGCAAGATTCCCGCTTCGATTGCCGGATAGACGACGTCGATCGTCGGATACCCGGTCAGGAAGATAGCGGCTAGTTCGGGATGCCGCTCGCGCATCAGGCGAAATAGCTCGACGCCATTCATACCCGGCATGCGGTAGTCGATGATCGCGATCCCGTAGTGTTCCTCTTCGATGCGTCGCAGCGCGGCAAACCCGTCGGCAGCCACATCCGCGCGATATCCCCAAGCGGACAGAACTTTGGCCAACAACGGGCCCGCGTCGCGATCGTCATCGACAATCAAGATAGGAAGCTTCATAGTGCACGCACTTTCGAGATAGTAGTTTGCCCCGTACTCGGCCCGGCACGACCGAACCTCGTTCCTCTCTTTTCAATTATAATCAGAAGTCAAGCGAGTGCTGCGACGGCGAAACACAAATATCTTGAGTATGTGCGTAACCCAGCCGGCTCGCCAACGAACGTGACACTTGATCGGCCCAAATTGACGCCGTGCGGCGCATGGGTCGGCGGAGCGTCACAGGTCCACAAGAGAAACGTGCCGAGACTGACTACTTCGCCGGTGAGTCTTTGATGTCATAACACCAAACCGAACCGAGATCTCGAATATAGAGCCGGCCATTGGCAATGATCGGGTAGGCCCAGGCCTGAGAGCGGCCACGATCGGGTTGATCGGGTAAAGCGAAGCGGCCTTTTTCTTGATACGCCTCGGGCGTGGCGGCAACGAGCGCCACTTCCCCTTTCTCGCCGTGCACGTACAAATTGCCTTCGGCAAAGCAAACCGCGCCGGCTCCCACGCCGCGATCTTGCCATTTAGTTTCGCCCGAACTGAATTCAGCACACATGAGTCCCTGGCTGTTCGTGCCATACAGATAGCCGTCGATCTCGACGGCGCCGCCAATGCTGGTGGGCAATTTGGGCGTGAAATAGATCTGTTTTGCCTCCACCGAATCCTTATTTACCAACAACTCCACCAGTCCGCCTCCGCTGCGGCCGGCGGCGCTATAGACGAACTTATCGCGAGCCACGGGTGTGGGGATGTTCGCCGGACTGCCTTCCGCCGTCTTGTCGTACCGCCACAGAAGCTTGCCGCTTTCGGCCTCGACTCCGACGAGCCCCTTCTGCAGAAACTGCACATACTGCTTCAGCCCGCCCACTTTGACCACGATGACCGACGCATACGCCGCCTGGCCGCCGTCTGGAATCGCCGATTTCCAAACAACGTCACCGGTCTTCTTATTCAATGCGACCAACGTGGCGTCGGTTCCGCCCGGCGTGCAGACAACGACGTCGCCGTCCACCAATGGCGACTCGGAGTAAGCCCAAGCTCCCGGCTGGCCGCCAAAGTCGGCGCGGACGTTTTTCTGCCAGCGAATTTTGCCGGTATCCGTTTCGAGACACGCCAGGTCGCCGTCCGATCCAAGCGCATACAAGAGTTGACCATCCAAGGTCGGAGTCGAACGCGAGCCCGGATATTGTGGCCCGGTATTGGGACCGACCTTGCCAATGCGCGTCGACCAGGCCTGCTTGCCATCGCCAATTGCGATCGCTTGCACGAATTCGTCGTCTACGCCTTTGTTGCTCAGCAGATATAAACGGTCGCCGACGACGGCTGGCGTTGAGTATCCGTCGCCCACTTCATGGAGTTGCCAAATCAGCTTTGGGCCGTCCTTCGGCCACACTTTGAGCAAACCGGTTTCCGCGGAGATCCCATCGCGCCGCGGGCCACGCCATTGGGGCCAGTCCGCAGCGTCGACCGAGCTAATCAAGCTACTTGACAGAACGATTACCGACAAAAACTGCGATTTCATACGACCGCCTCCGCTGTTCAAGCGATTTTCAAGGGTTGCCGCTGTCACCGTTATAAAAGCTTGAGATTCCAATCGCAACTTCCGCCACTGCATTGGGCAAACCCCGTCCGCAGCAATGCGCGTCCCGGCCTTCGGGCCAAAACCGTTACGATCCCTACAACAGGGTTCAAAATTGGTTTTTTGATCCCCGAAATCTCAGATAGTCGGTTGCAAGCCTAAGCAAACACCCCTAGTCCGACCTAACTTTTCTGGTAATAGCCGAATAGAGGCTCGTGGCTTGACATAACTCTGCGTAAACAAAGATCTGTTCAATAAAGGGAAGCCTTATGCGTCAGTTTTTCAAACGAGTACTTCGGTTTGGCAAGTCGACCGACGGTCCGACCGCGGTGGAATATGCCGTCATGCTGTCCCTGATCATCATTGTCTGCTTGGCGGCGGTCCGCGCGATCGGCACCAATGCAAAAGCCTCGTTCCAGAATGTTGCCAATTCGATCGGCAGCTAGAGCTCTAGGTGGGCCATTAAGGCCCTAGCGCTGCGAGTCGACGCGATCTTCGCGGTGCATCGAGCTCTCTGAATTGCTAGCGCCATGAAAATGGTGCGGGGCTAACTTGTGCCTTCGGTGACGGGGCCGGATCACTTCGGTGGCCAACCCCAACCGCTCCAACAGGCAGATGAACAGGTACGCCCCATCCAATTCCCACCAGCGGTGCGAATTGGACGCGCTCGATGGATCGACGTGATGGTTGTTATGCCATCCCTCGCCATTGCTCAGTAGCGCCACCAGCCAATTGTTGCGGCTGTTATCGGACGTATCGTAGTTGCGATACCCGAACAGGTGCGTTAGCGAATTCACCGACCAGCTAATGTGCCACACGCAAACAGTCCTCAGCACCACGCCCCACACGACCAGGCTGAGCCCAAACTGGCTGGCAGCAGCCCAGCTCTCCCCCATCGCAAGTCCCGCCAATAGACCGCCGGCATAGTACACCGGGACCTGTGCCAGGTAGATCCAAATACCCAGCAAACTGCGTTCCAACTTCAAGTAAAAGGGGTCTCGCAGCACATCGCGCGCATAGCGCTCATAGGCAGACACCGAGCGAACCGCGCGATTCTCCACGAGCAGCCATCCTAGGTGACTCCAAAAAAAGCTCACAAACGGGCTATGGGGGTCGGACGCCTCGTCAGAGTCGTTGTGGTGCAGCCGATGCGTGGCGACCCAACTGGCCGGCGCGTCTTCCATGCAACACAACGCTACCACGACGAAGAATCGTTCCAGCCAAAGCGGGCATTGGAAACTGCGATGCGTCAATAAACGGTGGTAGGCAATATTGATGCCCAGCCCGCCGTAGAGATAAGTCCCTGCTACCGCCAGGACGACACCTGTCCAGCTAAACAGCCAGGGCAGGCAAGCCACGCACGCCAATACATGAATGCCAGCGATCGGCACCGCATAACGCCAAGCGATTCGATTGGTAACCGACGAAGGCCGGTTCATTCGTTGACGTGTTTTTGGGTCAATCCGGCCAGCAACCGGCAACAACGGCTCGGCAAGAGACATGGCTATTCCTGTGAAAGTCCGCCGCAATCCAGGGCAAGAAGATTTGGACCCGGGTTTCGGGCGGCGTACTGTAGCGAAAGCCAGAAATTAAATCACTGCCAAATTTCCGCTGGATTTTGTGTCTATCGGCCTAAAAGTCCCGCGGCGCGGCCAAGGCTGTCTCGACTTTAGCGGTTTCTATTTCGATTGGTGCCTATCGAGCTTAACGGCCAAACCGAAAAACCTTCGCGTCCGCGTTTGGCTTCTCGAAGTAAAGGTCGGCAATCAGCCGGGCGGCAATCACGCTAAAGGTAATTCCATTGCCGCCATAGCCGATGGCGAAGTAGGCATTCGGGCGACCGGGCGGCTGGCCGATGTAGGCCAAGCCGTCCTTGGACTCGCCAAACGTTCCGGCCCAGGTGAAGGCCGGCTCGAATTCAATCGCCGGGAAGAGCTTTTGAAATCGCGCCACCAGTCGGGCTGTCTTGCGCTCTGCCAACCCTTCGCGCTGATGGTCACGAGCAAACGCGGTATCTTCGCCCCCAATGATGGCCCGACCATCGTGGCTTTGTCGAGCATAGAAATAGGGCCGGGCCGTTTCCCAGAGCAGGCAGCCGTCTGGCCAGCCGATCGTCGAACGAAGCGGTTCGCTGGCCACGGCGTAGGTGGTTTGCAGAGACCCCACTCTGCGATCGAGATATTGGTCCGATTCATAACCGACCGCATACACAATCCGGCGAGCCGCGACTTTACCTGCGGCCGTGTTCACGACCACTCCACCTTCATCTTCGTCGATTGAGTCCACTCGGGTGTTTGGATAGATTCTCAATCCTTGCGACTGGGCCTTGCGAAGTAAGGCGATGGTGAAGCGGTAGGGATCAACCTGACCGTCGCCCGTCGAATGAATTGCCGCGACGCTGCGAATGGAGAATCGCTCCGCCAATTGGCCCCGAGAGAGCAGTTGGACATCGAAACCGTGGTGCTTGCGATACTCGAATTCGCGTTTCAGCCGCCGATAGTGCCAGCGTCTGCTGGCAAAATAGAGGCTGTCGCGACGAGAGAACCCGCAGCGGTCATCGAGGTTTTCCAGGAGAGCTTCCAGCTCGTCGATTGCCCGCAGACCTCGGCGGTAGGCATGCACAGCGTTGGCCTCGCCGACGCGAGCTGCCAAATCGGCCAGCGGCGTGTCGACCTCATATTGCAGCAGCCCGGTGCTGGCAGCCGAGCTGCCCGAGGCGGGTTCGCCTTTATCGACGAGAATAGCGTTGACGCCGGCAGCCACCAGGTGATGCGCCACGAGTGCCCCTGTGACGCCACCACCCAGAATGACCACATCGCACGTTGCATCTCCAGTGCTGGCCAGAAATTGGGGTGGATCTCCGTAAAGGCCTCGCCAAAGCGGCAGTCCCGAGCGAACTTTCATCATGCAACATCCGAGGCCTCATCTACGATTCCGTGATTCTTTTTCCAGCATGAGGGATCGAGGCGATGGCCGTCAACCGGCCTGGCGGTCTGATGGCGCAATAACCGAGATTGCCTGAAAATGCCGTTGCCCGTTAGAACTAGGTCCGTCCACTCACGGATGAGCCTGGGTTTCAAGCAACGGTTTCAAACAGGAAGTGTTTCCATGCGACGATTTGCAGCCATCGGCACGGTGTCCTTTTGCATTCTGCTGTTGTTGGCGGCCGCTCAGGCGATCGCTGGTCCCGATGAAACCATGCGCGCTGCCGACGAGGTGTTGCACGAATCCATGGCAATCACGGCTCGGCAGATTCCCGAGTCGCTGCTGGCCGAAGCCCAGGGTGTGGCGATCATTCCCGATGTCATCAAGGTCGGGTTGGTGGCCGGAATTCGGCGCGGCCATGGCGTCGTGATGGTCCGCAATCCGGACGGGCAGTGGAGCTTGCCTCAATTCGTCGTGTTGACCGGTGGCAGTGTCGGCTGGCAAGCGGGCATTCAAGGCACCGACGTGATCCTGGTGTTTATGACCCGGAAAAGCGTCGACGGCATGATGCGCGGCAAGTTCACCATCGGGGCCGATGCCGCCGCCGCCGCTGGACCAGTGGGGCGCAATGCGGCCGCCGCGACCGACGCTCGGCTCAAGGCGGAGATTCTTTCGTACTCGAGAAGCCGGGGATTGTTTGTCGGACTTTCGCTCGACGGTTCGGCCATTGAGATCGACTCTGAAGCACAAGTCGCTTACTACGGCGCAGTGCCGGGCCAGGCACCCGCACAAGTTCCAGAACCTGCGAACAGGCTGTATCAGGACCTCGTTCAATTGACGCAGCTCGGCAACCCGGTGCCGCAGCAGGGTGGCTTGGTGCCCGCGACGGGCCCCGTGCCCACGCTAGCCTCCAATCGGGTCCCGACGCTGCGACAGTTGTTGGCCAAAAACGCCAAGCAGTTGTTTGCCGTGGTCGACCCGCCCTGGCAACAGTACCTGGCGCTGCCCAAGGAGGTCTTCGAACCCGGCGAGCCGCCGCGCGTTGAGGTTTTGCAGAAGGCCTTGCAACAATACGACCAGGTGGCTCAATCGCCCAAGTACCAGGCTCTTTCGCAGCGGCCCGAGTTTCAGTCGACCTACGAAGTGCTGCGAGAGTACGCGCAGGAACTGGCCGAAACTTCACGACGGCAAATTGACTTGCCGCCGCCGCCGAGAAGCTAAATACTTTTCGAATCAACCGAGGTCGATCTGCTGAAGCAGTCGCGAATTTACTTGGCAGCGGGGGCCAACTCTGCATTCACCCAATCCGAAGCTGCCTTCGACTCCGTCTCGTCGAAATAGCGGATCTTGGCGCTGGTAAACGGCTTGCAGAACATGGCCATGCCGGCTTCCCATTTGCGGTCGCCGACCAAAGCCAGCCGCTCGATATCGCCAAAGTGCTTCGCGTCGAACTTGATGTCCTCCCAGAGCGCCGCCAATTTCCACCCGTGAAAATCGTGCATCTGGCAAAGGATGCGAATCTTTCCGTTTTTCTTGATCAACCGATCGACTTCCGGAGTAAATCGCTCGTAGTCTTCTTTCGAGAGTTTTCCGCTGATTTTGACCGTCAGAACCTTACCGCCTGCTTCTTCATGCACATCTAACATGACCTGATTCTCCATGCACCGTGGTGTTTTGCGTCGCCATGCCTCGTCCGGCAGGTATTCGCACAGTTTTACCGCTTTACCACTCGTTAGCCAAGCATCTTCGAGCGTTACAAGTCTGATTCGCGTCAAAAAATGAATCGGCTCCGATCAAGCGGGAGGTTCATGCGTTGTTCGTTAGCAAAGGCGGGTCGCAGGTGACCCGGAGTTTGCCAATCTGGTATGCTCCCGACCAGCGAATTCGTCATGCACCCTGTGGAGACCCGTGGATCACCTTCGTGCCTCTTGGCATGGTTCGTGCTCCTTACCCGCTGGTTTCTTGAATCACAATGGGTAAAAGCCTGCCACACATCATGGCTCCTGACGTGTCCTCAAAATTGGCGAATCGTGGTTTGCCAATCGGTGCGGAAGTGCAGCCTGACGGTACAACCCACTTTCGGGTCTGGGCACCGCGCCGTAATCGTGCCGAACTGGTGATTTGGGCGGTTGAGGGAGCGCCCCAGAAACGTGTCGAGTTGTCACGAGACGAGAATGGCTATTTTGCCGGGTTCGCCGAGGCTGTCGCCGGCGCGCACTATGCTTTTCGGCTCGACGACGACATTACCCTGTACCCGGATCCTGCGTCCAGAAGCCAGCCTGAGGGCCCTCATGGACCTTCGGAAGTGGTCGACCCACGGTCTTATCACTGGCAAGACCAGGACTGGCGGGGTGTATCGATCGACGGTCAAGTGCTCTACGAAATGCATGTGGGAACCTTTACCAAAGCGGGAACCTGGAACGCTGCCACAAAGCAGCTCGAGCACCTGGCCGATCTCGGCGTGACCGTGATTGAGATGATGCCAGTCGCCGAATTCGCGGGAAATTTTGGCTGGGGCTACGACGGGGTCAACCTGTTCGCACCCACGCGGCTGTATGGGTCGCCCGACGATTTGCGGCGTTTTGTGGACCAAGCCCATCGCCTCGGTCTTGGTGTGATTCTTGACGTGGTCTACAACCACTTCGGACCGAGTGGCAACTACATCGGGAAGTTTTCGCCAGACTTCGTTTCGCGCCGCCACCACACCGATTGGGGAGAAGCGATCAACTTTGACGGAGAGAACTCCGCGCCAGTGCGCGAGTTTTTTCTGGCGAATGCCGGCTATTGGATCGGCGAGTTTCATTTCGACGGGCTGCGGCTCGACGCCGTACATGCGATTCTCGATGACTCGCCCGATCATATACTGGCCGCCATCGTGCGCCAGGTCCGAGCCACGGCGGGACACCGGCAGACGATCGTGATGGCGGAAAACGAGCAACAGGACGCGCGGCTGCTGCGCACCGCGGCGAATCACGGTTATGGGCTCGACGCCGCGTTCAACGACGACTTTCACCATGCGGCGCGCGTCGCGATGACCGGGCGCAGCGAGGGGTACTACGGTGACTACCATGGCACGCCTCAAGAGCTCATCTCTGCCTTGAAGTGGGGCCATCTCTATCAGGGCCAGTGGAACACCAGGCAATCCCGACAGCGGGGCACCCCGGGCCTCGAATTGGCAGCGGCGCAGTTCGTCGTGTTTTTGCAAAATCACGATCAGGTGGGCAACTCGCCCGGCGGCCGCCGCGCTCACCAGCTAACTTCGCCCGGTCGACATCGGGCCTTCACGGCGCTCATGCTGCTGGCTCCGGGCACTCCCTTGCTATTCCAAGGCCAAGAATTCTCGGCGACAACGCCGTTTCTCTACTTTGCCGATCACGAGGCGGAACTAGGCAAGTTGGTGCGCGAGGGACGGCACAAAGAACTTCGCCAGTTTCGCAGCTTGACCGGCGACGACGCAGCCGATCACCAGGTCGATCCGTGCGATCGCCAGACCTTCGAACGTTCGAAACTCGATCATACCGAGCGCGATCGCAACCCCGAAGCGTATGCCTTGCACGAGGATCTCCTGCGGCTCCGCCGGGTGGACCCGGTGTTTTCGGCGCAGCGCTCGGATCGCGTCCATGGATCCGTGCTAGGGACCGAAGCTTTTTTGTTGCGGTATTTTGGCGATGAGGGAGATGACCGCCTGATCCTGACGAACCTGGGGCGCGATCTCGATTTGCGACCCATTACCGAGCCATTGCTCGCACCGCCGTCGGAGACCGAGTGGCATGCTCTGTGGTCGAGCGAGGATCCCAAGTACGGCGGGTCTGGCACCTTCGCGCTGGACACGCGAAATTGGCATCTGCCGGGGCACGCGACCTTGGTGCTGGGGTGCAAAGAGATTGCCTGAACGTTGTCTTACTAACATCTTTGTGCTGGGCTAACGAATGGCGAAGCATAACCCGGCAGCACGATCCGACCCGGCCCGCGATACGGCACTGCCGGTGGATCCACTGTGGTACAAGGATGCCATCTTCTATCAGCTCCACGTTCGGTCGTTTTTCGACAGCGACGACGACGGAGTGGGCGATTTCGAGGGCCTGACGCAAAAACTGGACTACCTGCAAGATTTAGGTGTCACCGCGTTATGGCTGTTACCCTTCTATCCATCGCCGCTGCGAGACGATGGATACGACATCGCCAGTTACACGGAAGTCAACCCAGCTTACGGGAACTTACGCGCCTTCCGGCGTTTCGTTCACGAAGCGCACGCCCGCGGGTTGCGCGTCATTACGGAGCTGGTGCTCAATCACACTTCAGATCAACACCCGTGGTTTCAGCGTTCGCGGCTGGCAAAAGCAGGCAGCGCGGACCGCGACTTCTATGTCTGGAGCGACACGCAGGAGAAGTATCAAGACGCTCGAATCATCTTCAAGGATTTTGAAGTCTCGAATTGGACCTGGGACCCGTTGGTCAAGGCTTACTATTGGCACCGTTTTTACTCGCATCAGCCCGACTTGAATTTCGAAAATCCGCGCGTGCGCCAAGCGATGTTCGAAGTGCTCGACTATTGGCTGCGGCTGGGAGTCGACGGGCTGCGGCTGGACGCCGTTCCTTATCTTTACGAGAGTGAAGGAACAAACTGCGAAAATTTGCCGGAAACGCACGCTTTTCTAAAGCAGCTCAGAAGCCACGTCGATGAGCGTTTTCCGGGCCGCATGCTGCTGGCCGAAGCCAACCAGTGGCCGGAAGACGCCATTTCATATTTTGGCGATGGCGACGAGTGTCAGACCGCATTTCATTTTCCGGTCATGCCGCGGCTGTTCATGGCCGTGCACATGGAGGAACGCCATCCGATCGTCGATATCTTGCAGCAGACGCCGCCGATTCCGGCGAATTGCCAATGGGTCGTGTTCCTGCGAAATCACGACGAGCTGACCTTGGAAATGGTGACCGACGAAGAGCGCGACTATATGTATCGAGTGTACGCTCGCGACCGGCAGGCTCGCATCAATTTGGGGATTCGCCGCCGGTTGGCCCCCCTGCTTGGCAACAATCGCCGCAAAATCGAGTTGATGAATGGCCTGTTGTGTTCGCTGCCGGGCACTCCGGTCATTTATTACGGCGACGAGATCGGGATGGGTGACAATATCTATCTTGGCGACCGTCACGGAGTACGCACACCAATGCAATGGAGTCCCGATCGCAATGCGGGCTTTTCCAAAGCGAATCCCCAGCGACTCTACTCGCCGGTGATCATTGACTCTGAATATTTGTTTGAGGCGGTGAATGTCGAGACGCAACAGAAGAATCCGCACTCACTGTTGTGGTGGATGAAACGGTTGATCGCACTACGACAGCAATCGCCCGCATTAAGCCGCGGCCGACTCGAGCTCTTGTCGCCTGAGAATCCCAAGATCCTGGCATTCACGCGAGACCTTCCCGATCAGAGCGTGCTCGTCGTGGCCAATATGTCGCGGTTCGTGCAGTTCGTGGAGCTCGACTTGTCGCGATTTGCTGGTCGTCGGCCCGTCGAAATGTTTGGCCAAACGCGTTTTCCTCCGGTGACCAAGGCTCCCTACTTCTTCTCGTTGTCGCCGCACGCGTTTTATTGGCTCACGTTCGAATCGGAGGCGGTTGAGACGTCGCAGTCACCCAAGAGTCGCGCCGACATTCCGAAGCTCAATATTCACGAGAACCTGGAAGACTTGCTGCGGGGTCGCTCTAAGAAACAATTCGAAACTTTGATTTCGCAAGAAATGATCCGTCGCCGATGGGTCGGCAATGGCGGCAGAACCCTTCAAGCCGCCCACATTGTCGATGGTATTCCCTTGGGCAAGCCGACCGAACGTGCGCTGCCGTGGATCACCCTGTTTCGACTCGATTACCTGGAAGGTGAGTCCGAAACGCATCTGCGCCCCTTTCTAAGCGCATGGGGACAAGAAGCCCAGCGTCTCGTCGACAAATCGGCGGCGCCCCCCATCGGCCAGTTACACAAATCCGCGCCTCGCGAGTCGGGGATGCTGCTCGATGCTACTTCGGAACCGACTACGACCGCGGCACTCTTGAAGATGATGGTGCGCCGAGGTCGACTCAAAGGCTTGCACGGAGAACTTGTCGGGTGGTCGACACCGGTGCTGCGACAAATGGCCAAAGAGTTGAGTGGGGTTGTCGCGCCCAGCCCGAACGGTTCCGATCAAGCAAACAGCACCACGGTGTTCGGCGAAAAGGTGATCTTCAAGCTGTTCCATCAGGTCGAAGCCGGCGTGAATCCTGAGCTGGAGATCGGTCACTTTCTGGATCGGAACCGCGCGAAGTTTCCACACACACCGAGGCTGCTCGGCTCGCTGGAATATCAGCCCGAGAACGGGTCCGAAGGAATCACCGTGGCAGTGTCACACGAGTATTTGCCTGGCACGGTTACCGGCTGGCAATTTGCACAAGACACGCTCGGCCGTCTTTTCGAGCAGGCGATTGGCCAACCGGTTGCGGCTCACAAGCGAATTGAGCTTCCGCCGGGTGCGTCCGTGCTGGCCGCTGCCACGGGAGATATTCCGGCCGACGTGAAAGACTTGTTGGGCAATTCTTTGGAGTGGGCGGCCCTCTTGGGTCAGCGGACCGCGGAGTTGCACCTTGCGCTTGCCTCGGACCACGACAATTCCGCTTTCGCGCCCGAACCGTTCACGCAACTTTATCAACGATCGCTGTATCAGTCGTCTAGGAAGCTGGCCTTGCGCGTGTTTCATGCACTGCGGCCGAAGCTCAGCTCTTTCACGGAAGAGCAGCAAGCAGTCGGTAGCCAAGTTCTCGAACGCGAAAAACAAGTCCTGGAGACGATTCGAGCGCTTGTGGGCCAAAAGATTGTTGGCCAGCGGATTCGCGGCCATGGAAACTATCACCTGGGCCACGTGCTCTATTCCGGTAAGGATTTTTTCGTCATCGATTTTGGTGGTGAACAGGGTAAATCGTTTCCTGTCCGCCGCTTGAAGCGGCCCCCTTTGGATGACGTGGCAAGCATGATCGAGTCGTTCCATGCGGCCGCGTCGCAAACGCTGCTGCGAATGCCCAAAACTGGATTCGCCACGGCCGATGCGCTGGCGGCCGCGCGGCAAGTTGCCGATCTCTGGGCGCATTGGAGTGCTTCGGCTTTTCTCAGGGCTTACATGACGAGCGTTTCGACGGCAGACTTGCTTCCCGCGTCGACAGCACATGTCGAGTTGCTACTGACGATCTTGCTGATGGAAAAGTCGTTCTTCCAGGTGGAACGCACGCTTGCCACAGAAGCGGAGCGCCTGGCCGGTGCCTTGCAATCACTGGCGAAATTCTCACGCGTTTGAACGAACGATCGGGCCTGCCTCTGCAATCACGTCTTGCGAGATCAATGCCGACCTTAGCGCAACCACCGAGCATGGCTGTAATGAATAGGCCTCGCCCAGCTCACTACTTTCGTCCGGACCCGGGGCGCCGTTTTCCAGAGCCGTGTCAAACAGCAGCTCCCAAGGCTTGGTGCCTTCGACGACCGGAAGCACAAACGATATCGAATGTGCGTGGTCCGCGTTGAACAACATCAGAATTGTATCGCCCGTGATTGCTTCGCCATGCTCATCGACGTCAATCTCTCCTCCAAACAATTCCACGCCCAAGCAACGTACATCGGCGGTGTTCCAGGCCTCGTCGGGCATCTCAACTCCGGTCGGATCGAGCCAGGCAATCTCCGGCGCCTCAGCACCTTGAATTGCCTGGCCGTGGAAAAACCGCCGACGATGAAAAACCGGATGCTCGGCGAACACGGCAATCACGCGGCGCACAAACCTAAGCAGCGACTCGCGCTCCGGCGTCAAATTCCAGTCGAGCCATGACAATTCGTTGTCCTGGCAGTAGGCATTGTTATTGCCCTGTTGCGTGTGCCCGATCTCGTCGCCGGCCAGCAGCATTGGCACCCCTTGCGACAGCAACAACGTAGCCAGGAAACTGCGTTTCTTTTTCTCACGCAACTCGAGAACCTCGGGTTCGTCGGTTGGTCCCTCCACCCCGCAGTTCCAGCTCAAGTTGTCGTTCGTCCCATCGCGATTCTCCTCGCCATTGGCTTCGTTATGTTTCTGATCGTAGGAGACCAGGTCGTGTAGGGTGAAACCATCGTGCGCCGTGACGAAGTTGATGCTGGCGTGCGGCCGGCGGCTGCTCCATTCATATAAGTCGCTGCTGCCGCAAAAACGCGTGGCAAACTCAGAAACCACGCCGCCGTCCCCTTTCCAGAATCGCCGAATGCAATCGCGATACTTGCCGTTCCATTCCGACCACAACGCCGGAAAATTGCCGACCTGATAACCGCCGGCGCCCAGATCCCACGGTTCGGCAATCAATTTCACCTGCGAAATCACCGGGTCCTGATGAATGATGTCGAAGAACGCGCCCAGCTTGTCGACTTCGTGGAGCTCGCGCGCCAGTGTACTGGCCAGATCGAAACGAAAACCGTCGACGCGCATGTTCACGATCCAGTAGCGCAGACTGTCCATGATAAGTTGCAACACGCGAGGATTGCGCATGTGAAACGTGTTGCCGCAGCCGGTGAAATCCATGTAGAACCGCGGATCTTCCGGCGAAAGGCGATAGTACGAAGCGTTATCGATGCCGCGAAACGACATGGTCGGTCCGAGTTGATTGCCCTCGGCCGTGTGGTTGTAAACAACGTCCAGGATCACCTCGATCCCGGCCGCGTGCAGATTGCGGACCATCGACTTAAATTCACGAACCGCGTCGGCACCGGTTCCACCCGAGGCATAGCGCGGTTCCGGAGCAAAGAATCCCAAGGTGTTGTAGCCCCAATAATTGACCAGCCCACGTTCGACCAGGTGACGGTCATCGACGTGCTCGTGGACCGGTAGCAATTCGACGGCTGTGATACCCAAGCTTTTCAGGTAACGGATACCCGCATCGGAACTGAGACCGGCGTAGGTCCCGCGTAGTTTTTCGGGCACTTCCGGGTGGAGCTTCGTAAAACCCTTCACATGGGTTTCGTAGATGATGGTCTTATTCCAAGGGACTCGCGGCGCCCGATCATCGCCCCAAGTAAAGGCCTCATCGAGCACGGCGGCCAGCGGGGCGAATTTGGCGTTGTCAGAATCGTCAAACGACAGGTCGGCTTTGGCGTCGCCCACCTTGTAGCCCCACATTTCATCCGACCAGCGCGTTTCGCGCGCGATGGCCTTGGCGTAGGGGTCTAATAGCACCTTGTTGGGATTAAAGCGGTGACCCTCGCTCGGCTTGTAGGGACCGTGGACTCGATAACCATAAACCTGGCCCGGCAGGATATCCGGTAGATAGGCGTGCCAGACCATGTCGGTTTGTTCCAACAGCGGAATCCGCTGTGATTCTAGTTCGCTGTCTGGCGAATCGAACAGGCACAGCTCGACTTCCGTTGCGTTCTCGGAATAGATGGCAAAGTTCGTGCCGCTGCCGTCCCACGTGGCGCCCAACGGATACGGACTCCCAGGCCACGCTCGCAGTTTCATTGTTGTCGTTTCACTCATGCAATCGGTCACCCGTTTATGTGCGTTCTGCCGCCAGGAGCGCGACAGGAAAGGATCTGAGTAATTCCGAAACATCCAGAATTCGACTGCCGTCGGCTTGTTTCGTCGTTTTCTGCCGTTTGCCGGTCATGACGTGCCGCCAACCCGCGGGCGATTCGTCGGGCAATTTCAATACTGTGTCCTGCCACCAGTCGGCCATGGGCCAGCCCGCCGGAGACGGGTTGTCGCTCGACGGTTGTGTTTGCCATGCGGCACTTGCGAGCCTCGGCACGACACAGATCGCAAATGCATCATCCGCCGCGCGAGAAAACGCGAACACGTTCGATTTTCGAGGGCCTTCGGCCACTAGCGGTTGATAATTGCCATCGAAAACTCGGGCGTGCTGCCGGCGATAATCGAGCGCTCGCCACGTGAGGAACATCTTCAACCGTTCGTTTGGCCAGTCGTCGAGCAACTCGGCGGCAAGGCCCGACAAGTCTCTCTGTCCCCGTTCGATGAACGTCGACAGGACCTGTCGACGCGTCGCGAAATCGACCGGCCGCCGATTGTCGGGGTCGACCAGGTTGAAATCCCAGAATTCTGTGCCCTGATAAAAATCCGGCACGCCGGGAGCGCAAATCTTAATCAGTGTTTGCGCCAAGCTGTTGACAAAGCCGGCATTCGCAACTCCCCGCGTAAACGCGTCGATATCTTTCGCAAACGGTGAGCTCGCGTCACTGAGAATCATACGTACAAACGATGCCACTGCCTGATCGTATTCTTCGTTCGGATTGAGCCAACTGGTGTGGAGCTTAGCCTCGCGCAAAGCCTTGTCCAGATATCCTAGGATTCTTTCGAGATATAGCTGGCCGCCCGCCGCATCTTGTTGCACCAACGGCCACGTGCCCACCAGGGTTTGATAAATTAGATACTCCTCATTGCCATCTGGCACCGCGGCGCCTTCCAACTCAACCAAGGCCGACGCATTCATCGTCTTCCACCGACTAATCCCTGCTTCCCATTCGTCCGGAATTTCGGAGAGCACGTTCAGTCGTGCTCGGACTCCTTCGCCGCGCTTGGTATCGTGGGTGCCGGTGGCCGAAAGGTCGTACGGCCAGCGCTGAGAGCGGTCTTGCAGCCAGCGATGAAATTGCTCGGGTGTCGTGCCTGGAATCGTCGGATCGCCACCCACTTCGTTCAGAGATGCCAGCGGATAGTATCGATAGAATGCCGTATCTTCCAAACCCTTGGCGGTCACCGGGCCGGTCACCTGTTGAAACTTCAAGACAAACGAACGGCGCTCTTGGCGGTTCGCTTCGCTCAAGCCTTCAACCTCCTCCAACAGCAGCACCGACGCTATGAAGTCGAAAAACGTGGGGCTCATCGCCGGATTGCGGCGCTTCGCGGTTCGCACCGCCGCTTGGATTCGTCGACGGTCTTCTTCGCGCACCTCGACGCTGTCTGGCCGGATGTACGTCCGGTAGACCGGAAAACAGGCCACGACTTCTCGCAGCGCGCGATATAACGACAGCCGCGTGAAATCGCGCGACCAGCGATGCTGCTCGGAGATGTGATCCAAGTGTTGCGAGAGCATATACAGTTCGCTCGATAGCGACGTGGCCAATATCGTCCGTTTGCTTTCGTAGAGCACTTGTGGATAACTTTGCGGAACTCCGACGAAGCGGTGGTACACGTCGCGCAAGGAATAGGCGCCGCGGCGGTCGACGAACAAACCGTTGAGCTGATTGAGGAAGTCGTATCCGGTGGTGCCCTGGATCGGCCACTCAAGTGGCAATGACTCATCGGAACCTAATATTTTTTCGGCAAGCATGTAGAACGGGGCCGCGGCGCTATCCGAATCGCTCCCTGGCGCGCGCGAACGAGCGAGCTTCGCGGCCTCGGCGAGGCAAGTCAGATATTGCTGAGGATCGAGCAAGCCATCGGCGTGGTCGATCCTCAGCCCTGTGACCCAACCGCGCTCGATGAATTCCAGCGCCTTCTGATGGACGGCGACAAACACCTCCGGATCTTCGACGCGTATCGCGGCCAATGCATCGACATCGAAGAATCGCCGATAATTAATCTCATCGGTGGCCACGCGCCAGTAGCAGAGCCGGTAGGGTTGATGGTCCAACAACGCCTCGAGCTTATCGAAGCTCGAGGGTTCGCCACGCCGCCCGTTGTAGTCGGCGAGCACCTGCTCGACGCCTTGACGAATGGGTCCGCAGTCGCCGATTAATGCGGACAGCCTGCGGCGCGCGACTTCCTTCTCGCGATGACGTTCCTGGACGGCCTCGGCATCCATTTCTTCGTGCGGCGGCAAATGCTCGAGCGACGTGATAACGCTCTCCAGCTCCATCCGCTCGGCACTTTCTTCCGGCATCGAATCGCTGAGGACTGAGACCGCTTGCCTGAGAATTCCGACCCAGGTTCGAGGATCGGTCGGAAACCGACGTTCGTAGTAGCGGACGACGAATCGCTGATCGTCGTAGTCGAGCTTGAGCTGCTGGTCCTCCAAGACTTTGCCAAACTGGTCGCCCAACACCGCCAACAGCACCTTGCCTCGTAGGCCCTCCTTGGGCGGAGCCCAATCGATGTCAAAATACTTCGCAAAAACCGATGCCTGGCCGTTTTCCAACACGTCCTGCCACCATTGATTGTGCGGATCGTCCACGCCCATGTGATTGGGCACCAGGTCCATCAGCAGCCCCATGCCGTGCTGCCGTAACACTTCGGCCAGCTTGCTCACGTCGTGTTCGTTGCCCAGCGCGGGGTCGAGTTGTCGGTGGTCGACAACGTCATATCCATGGGTGCTGCCGGCGCGTGCTCGAAAGAAGGGCGAAAGATAAACGGCGCCGATCCCTAAGTCCGACAAGTACTGCACCAACTCGCCTGCCTGCTCAAAACTCAGGCTCGTGTTAAGTTGGAGGCGATAAGTTGCATGGGGGAGTTGACGCGGGCGGCCGGGAGCCAATGGCTGTGTGTCGATAACCGTATCGACTGAGGTGGAAAGTTGGCTGCTCAATGACCACCTTGTAAAACGTGGATGCTATTTTACTTTGCGTCGTATAGAGCTCGAATCACCGCCCGAGGGTAATATCAGTCGACCGATCATCGTGGAAGCCAGGCTGCGTCGTCTCTGCCCAGAACGCTCGTACCAATCGCAACTCGTGTGCCATCGCTAGCATGGAGTGTTTGCTATTCGTCGACCGCCACAAGGTGACGGCGCGACGATTGCACTTTGGCCACGAGAACATTATGGAGAGTATCGGCGCGGAGTGCCAGCCACGCGGGAAACCAAACAATACTATGCCCAACGAGCTCCAGCCAACGGATACGATCGTCTACCGCACTCTTTGGTCGAGCGAGGAAGGCCGTGATGCTGGTCAGTTGCTCGATCGTGAATGGCTGGTCACCAATGGGCTTGGCGGTTACGCTTCGGGAACGCTCACGGGTATTTGCACACGTCGCTACCATGGCCTATTGATTGCCGTCTTGCCGGCACCGTTGGGACGGATGATGATGTTCAACCACATCATCGAGGAAATCCGGCTGCCCGACGGCACCTTCATAAAT
>Ga0163150_10002590_pt1 | contig 27320 bp, 18 predicted proteins | sample OliLakLV19P2IB_FD_148628 | JGI IMG/M metagenome (GOLD analysis project Ga0163150, IMG submission 148628) | Freshwater microbial mat bacterial communities from Lake Vanda, McMurdo Dry Valleys, Antarctica - Oligotrophic Lake LV.19.P2.IB | ecosystem: Environmental > Aquatic > Freshwater > Lake >...
TCTCCACGGCCTGTGACCGTGCGCCGGCCCCGGCGCAGGAGAACGCACCAAAACATGCGTCGAACGAGGCGCGTCTTGTTCGGTTTCCGCTGGATGAAGTCACCCGGTCCGGTGTGACGGTCGAGCCGGTCGGGCGAACGGCCTTTCGCACCTACCGTACCTTCCCCGGTGTCGTACGGCCGAACGAAAACGCATTGGCGAATATTACGACTCTGGTGCGTGGGCGGGTAGCCGAGGTGCATGCCGATTTAGGACAGATGGTCAAGGCCAATCAGCTGTTGGCGGTCCTCCATAGCGGTGATCTCGGACTTGCCCAGTCCGCCTATCTCAAGGCCCGAGCGCGGCGACACGTCGCGGAGCAGGCCTATCAGCGGGCACAGTTTCTTTTCCAAGAGAAAGTCATCGGCCAGGCGGAGGCGCAACGCCGAGAAGGAGAGATGATCAGTATCCGCGCCGAGGCGCAGGAGGCACTCGAAGGGCTTAGGCTGTTGGGCATGGACGACAAGCAGATCAAATCTCTGGAACGGACCCAAACAATCCGCTCGCAGGTTCCCATTGTGGCGCCCTTTGCCGGCCGGGTGATCGCGCGTGATCTCACGAAAGGAGAGCTGGTCGAAACCGCCAATAAACTGTTTGCGGTGGCCGATCTCTCCACGGTCTGGGTGGTGGCCAATGTATCGGAAAAAGATGTTTCCTATGTGCAGCACGCGACCACCGTTCCGAATCAGCCGGTCGAAGTCCACGTGACGGCGTATCCTGATGAAGTGTTCCAGGGGACTGTCGTGTATGTCGGCGACGTCCTCGATACGGCGACGAGGACTATGCAGGTGCGCCTCACCTTGACGAATCCCACCGGTCGCCTGAAGCCTGAAATGTTCGCAACGATTCGCGTCTCGTCAGAACCGGCCGCGGATGTCCTGGTCGTTCCCGAAGCCGCGATTCAGCACGATCGAGATCGCAGCTTTGTGTTTGTCCAACAGGAGCCCGGCGTCTTTGAAGCCAGGACGGTCAGATTGGGCGAGAAGAATGGGACCTTCGCCGAGGTTCTCGAAGGGCTTCGGGAAGGGGAAGTGGTCGTCAGGGAAGGCGCCTTTACCTTGAAATCTGAATTGTTAAAGCCCAAAGACTGAGCATGATCGATAAACTTCTTGAGTTGTCTCTGCGTCGCCCTCTTCTCATTCTGACGTTCTCCGGTCTTCTCGCCCTTTTGGGGTTTTATTCCTTCCGCACGATCCCGATCGACGCGTTCCCCGATGTGACGAGCGTGCTCGTGCAAGTCGTCACCAAAGCGCCCGGCCTTTCCCCGGAAGAAGTCGAGCGGTTGGTGACCTTTCCTATCGAACAACAGGTCACCGGGGTTCCCCATATGACGGAACTACGCTCGCTCACGAAAGTGGGATTGTCGCTGATTACGGTGGTCTTCGACGATCAGATGGATATCAACCTCGCCCGCCAAGTCGTGCTCGAACGGTTGATCGAAGTGCAGGAAAATCTGCCACCAGGATCTGAGCCGATGATGACACCGAACAGCACCGGGCTGGGAGAGGTCTATCAGTACTATCTGGAAGGCCCTTCGCATGCCGGGCTGGACAAGTCCGCAGTCGAACGCGAATTGATCGAACAGCGAACGGTGCAGGACTGGGTCATCCGACCGTTGCTCAAGGGTGTCCCTGGCGTGATCGACATCAATTCGCAAGGCGGGTATGTCAAACAGTACCAGGTACTTGTCGAGCCTGAACTCTTGCGGAAATACGCTCTTTCGCTGGACGAAGTGTTTGCCTCCGTGGCGAACAACAATGCGAACGCCGCAGGCAACATACTCGAGACCTATGCTGAAAAATACATCGTCCGTGGCGCGGGACTGATTAAGAAACTGAGCGATATCGAGGACATCGTCGTCAAGGAAGCGGGCGGCACGCCCGTGCACATCCGCGACGTTGCTCAGGTACAGATCGGCCATGCCATTCGCCATGGCGCCGTCGTCCTGAATGGTGAGCGTGAGGTGGTGGCCGGAATTGCCCTCATGCTGCGAGGGGGAAATGCCCGCGATGTCGTGGAAGGCATCAAGGTCAAGATCGCCGAGATACAGGACAAGGGTCTGCTGCCGGCAGGATGGCGGATCGTTCCCTTTTACGATCGCATCGAATTGATCTCCGCTGCGTTGAAGACCGTGTATAAGGCATTAGGCGAAGGCGTTCTTCTGGTGGTGGTCGTGCTGTTCATCTTCCTGGGCGATACCAGGAGCTCGTTGATCGTGGCGGCAACGCTCACGGTCACACCGCTCGTGACGTTTTTCGTGATGGATCGATTCGATCTTACGGCCAATCTGATGTCCTTGGGTGGCCTGGCCATCGCCATCGGGATGATGGTCGACGCCTCCGTCGTGGTGGTGGAAAACATCCATCGGCATCTCTCGGATCCCCGTCATCAGGGCCTGCCCAAACAGGCCCTCATTCTCAATGCCGCTCGGGAAGTCGCCCGCCCCGTGGTCTTCGGTATCATCATCATCATCATCGTCTTTATGCCCATCCTTTCTTTCCAAGGCATGGAAGGCAAAATGTTCAAGCCGATGGCCTATACCATCATGATCGCCCTGATGGTGTCGCTCATTCTGTCTATTACCCTGTCCCCGGTCCTGTGTTTGCTGAGCTTGCGACCAGGGCATGCCGATACCGATCCGTTGGTGCTTCGATGGGCCAAGCGCACTTATCTTCCTGTGCTGCGCTGGGCGTTAGGACATCGTGGCGTGGTGCTGACCGCCACCGGACTGGCGTTGGCCGGTAGTATTGCGCTCTTTCCATTTTTGGGATCGGAGTTTGTTCCAATTCTGAATGAAGGCACGATGGCCCCTCTCACGATTCGCTTGCCGAGTATTTCCTTGGAGCAATCGATCAAGATCGAGCGCGAGGTGCAGAAGGCGGTGATGGAGTTTCCTGAAGTGCAGATGATGGTATCCAAGATCGGACGCACGGAATTGGCGAACGACCCGCAAGAGCCGAACGAAAGCGATTCCGTCGCGATGTTGCATCCGATCGACACATGGACGACGGCTTCCACCATGGCAGAGTTGAAAGAGAAGGTTCGCGAGCGGCTGGCGAAGGTGCCCGGCGCCAACTTTCTGATCAGCCAGCCGATCCAGCAACGGGTGGACGAACTCATCTCGGGGGTGCGCGCTGAGGTCACGGTCAAACTGTTCGGGCCAGACCTGGATGAGCTGCGTAAGACGGGGGATGCGATTGCCGGCATCCTTGGCACGATTCGGGGCGTTGAAGATCTCAAAGTCGAGCAACTTTTCGGCCAACCCTACATCACGATCGATATCGATCGTGGCAAGATTGCCCGGCACGGCATCAATGTCTCGGATGTGCGCGAGGTGATCGCCACTGCGATCGGAGGAGAAGCTGCAACCCGGGTGTACGAAGAGCATCGACGGTTCAATTTGGTCGTACGATTTCCGGAACAGTATCGGAACAGCATCGAGACCATCGGGAACATTCGACTGAAGGCCAGCGGTGGGGCCTACATTCCGCTCAGCGATCTCGGTACCATCCGGATGCACGAAGGGCCGGGGCGCATCAACCGTGACCAACTTCAGCGGTATCTGCCGGTCAGCTTCAATACACACGGACGCGACATTGGTGGGATTGTGGCTGAGGCCCAGGATCGAATGGCCCAAGAGATCAAGCTTCCGGAGGGGTACACGGTCGTCTGGGGTGGATCGTTTGAAAATATGCAGCGGGCGATGGCCCGCATCAAGATTATCGTGCCGATCACGATTGCGGTGATATTTTTGCTCCTGTTTTCGTCGTTTTCCTCGCTCAAGCAGGCGGCGCTGATCATTTGCAATCTCCCGTTTGCGCTCATTGGCGGAATTGTCGCCTTATGGGTGACGGGGGAATACCTGAGCGTGCCGGCTTCGGTCGGTTTCATCAATCTGTTCGGCGTGGCGGTGTTGAACGGCATCGTGTTGGTCTCGTACATGAATTCGCTTCGGCGGCAGGAGGGGATGGAAGTGCGGCAGGCGGTGCTGTCCGGCTGCGTGATGCGTCTCCGGCCCGTCTTGATGACGGCGCTGGTTGCGTTACTGGGATTGGTGCCGCTCGCTCTTTCCCAAGGGATCGGGTCTGAAGTGCAACGGCCGCTGGCCGTCGTGGTGATCGGCGGGCTCGTCAGCTCGACGTTCCTCACACTTGTCGTCCTGCCGGTGCTCTACCAGTGGATCGAAGAGCGCGCTGTCGCTCCGAGCCCTTTGCGCGTGGCACAGGGGGCTATTGACCACACGGATGGAACGGTGCAAGCGGTTCCATCGCGGCATATATGAGACGCGACATGGCCATGCGGGGCCTGACGGTCGCCGAGAGGACGAGGCCGATGATCCATACGCTGACGATGGACTGCACATGTGATGTGTCCGCCTTTCCGACGATAAAAATCCGGCGGTAGGTTCAAGCGGTGCTTGTAACAGCTATCTCCAGTGCAGCCGCCTGCATCTGAAGCTCCAACATCTTCCGTGGACGTTGTGTCAACCGATCGCACGATCGTGTTTAAGTCTGTTTGGGGATCGTGTGACAGGTTTGTGCCTTTCTGGAAATACTGACGCATCAAGCGGTTCGTATGCTCATTCGTGCTTCGCTGCCATGGGCTTGTGGTTTACAAGAATAGGCCAGCACCGTGGTATCGACCGTCAATTGTTTGTGCTGGGACAATTCGATTCCTCGATCCCGGATAATAATCAGCGCAATGCCGCCGTCAATTGTCGTATCTGCGTGCTCAATACCGTCACCACACTGTTAGTGTCTTTCCCCTGCATCTTCACAAACAGGGTGAAGCGCGACCGACGGTCCACCAAAGTGGGTAATATGCGTATTCTGTGAGCCGGTGATCAGATCCCCTTCCCATGATCGGGAGTCGCCTGACCTTCCACTGGAAAAGCCATCGATTATCCGCCCGCGCGGTTGACGAACCGTGCTCGTGTTTTGTGCATGCCGTATCCTGTGCCGGATCGGAGACGCGCGCCTAATTCTTCCTTGAGCACCTCTCACAACTTCACCGTATCCCAGATAGTGTTGCGTTGACCGCGTGAACTTACCGGGTGCGGCATTCCAGCGGGAGACCGTCAACTGTAATGCTGGAGGATCTTTAACGTCTCTATAGATGGGAGGACGTGCGTTAGTGTCTTGGAATGAAGCTCCCCGCAGCAAGCTGCTGGGCATCACAGAACTAAAACCGTGGGAGATGCCAGAGATCTTCGGGGTGCTTCCGCATCCGCAGCGGGCCAGAGGGCGTTTTTTGACCGTATTCGAACAGGCTGAATCAGATGGCGTAGAGGAACCGCCATGGCCGTCGCGGCATGCCTGCTTGATTGTGGATCGGGAAGGGCATGACGTCACAAGGTCTCCTGCCCAAGCACGCTGGGTTAACGCATCTCGTGACGATTCTTCTGCATGAGAGATTATCCGTCATGACACGTCGGTGCGTTCGAGTCAGGCGTGGGTAAAATGCCCTTCCATGAAATACATAGGAAATAACCTGAAAGTGAGCAATATAGACCAGTACGCTGATGAGGTTACGGGCATAGTTGAAAGCTCTGATGGTAATACCTTAAGCATTCGAGAAGGATCGGTGACTGGTGACAGGCATTTCGAATCTTGATTGTCCACAGTGATTCCTCTTTGGATACACGCGGTTCTTTCACATTTAAAAGCGAGGTCCGTGCCAGAGGAGCAATACCAGAGAATCACTGATTGCCGTGATTTGGCGAGGCTATTACTAGGGCATCCGGATGTAAGAGCTATCCCTGCTGTGGCATTCTGGGCCTGACAGGATTAAATATCTGTCGCAAAATGCAACAGCAAGGTTCTCAGTCCAAGGCAAGTAATTGAGTTAAGTCACAGAATTGCTCACGGATGAGTGAATTTATTTTGCATCGCGTGACTATTGACCAGTCGGGCACACGAATTGCTGATTGCGGGAGAAGGATAGGCGGATGGTGGAACGAAGGGGTATCACTCACACTAACAGGAGGACATCATGACGATATGGAAGCAATGGATTCAGCGTAGTGTTATGTGCGGTTTGCTGCTGGGAGGGTTAGTCGCCTTTGCGACGACCGCGAGTGCTGCCGACTCTATGCCTGCCATAACTGATCACGCTGGAATGGCAGCCTGGTATGAGAAGGAAGCGGCCACTAATCGGCAAAAGGCGAAGAGCATGGAGGAAATGAAAGCAGCGTATGCAAAAAACCCAGGCTTCGTCCAAGGTATGTCTGGTGCGGGAGGGAAAACGGATATTCCTCGTCACTGCGATCAACTTATCAGCTCGTATACGAAGGTAGCTGAAGAAGCCGACGAGTTGGCCAAGGTGCATAGCAGCATGAAGAAGTAAGAAAAGCGCACCGGTGTGACCCCACTCTGGTGCAAATCGATGAGGATGTGAGAGGTGAATCGATGGGGAGTCGGTTGCTACGCACAACGACGTGCGTGTTGACGACGAAGTCAACCTCTCTCCCCATCTTCTTGGATCACTGTTGCTGAACAAAATAACGGTGAGTCAGCAAGACTTGACATGCTCGCTTCAGCCGGCATGACTAAGCAGCGAAAGTTGAACAGGTCCGCAAGAGCTATGGTTGACCCAATGATTCCACGAATCCAAATACGGCGTGTTGCACTGATCCTTGTTTTCGCCCTCTGCCAGGTGATCGGGACGATGTGTGCGTTGCCCGATCTCTCGGTGGCGGCAGGTGCGGTGCTGCTCGTGGAAGAAGGAATGGCCTGTCCCATGGATGGGACCACTATGTGTCCTCTGTCACTCACCTCGTCTCCCGAACGTCAGATAAAGCACGGCATGGTCTCGGACGTTGATCATGTGCCGACCTCGCTCGGTTCGGCCGCAGTGCTCACAGTTCGGTGCACACCAAAGCTGTCGCCCTGGAGCAGCGCGTGCACTATGGTTCCCATCTCCATAAGTTCTTATTTGGTCCTCCGAATCTGATTCCACACCATCAGTTCTTTCGTCCCCGCTCGGCTGCTTATGTTGAGCGGGCGAGGCCTCTTTTCTTTCATTTTTGCCGTCTGGATGTACTGGCGTGGCCTGCCCCTATGTTGGCATCTCATGGATCTGAGAGGTGGGCCAAACCGACGAGTTTTCGAAGGCCGAATATGACGCCCAGAACTTCGGCGACGTCGTCGGAGGATAGGGAAGGGGTCAGTTCTCACATCTAACATGTGCAGGAAAGGAGTCGCTCGATGACACAGAATAAACCGCTTATGGCCAATCGAGTGTTTCATGTCCTCGTTGTAGCCGTGATGGTAGTGACGTTTGTATGGCCTTCAGTGAGCTGGGGGGGAAGATGCCTCTCCTAGGTCGGGGGTCCACAATATGACCCATCCAAATGAAGGAGCCCCAAGCCCTGCTCGATCAGATCACGGAGCTGCAAGCGGAAGTCACAAAGCTGCGCGCTGCGGACCACATCAATGGAACGACATCAAGGGAGTGGGGTACTACAAGTATCATTGATGGAACGTCGGGATGTGTCGCGTGATGGAGTATTGCGAAGGGAGGAGCCAGGTAGATAGACGTGGCTGAAGGCACCCGTATCAACCTCGTGCCGTGGCTGCGGCTGCATGTCGATCTCACAACATGAAGGAGGACAAGACCATGAATTGTTGTAGTGATGTGATGACACCAATCGAAGCGTCTTCGTGCTGTACGCCGCACGATACGGTGGCACAGGCCGCGCAAGCGATGCGTGATTCAGGCTGCGGCTGCGCGCCTGTGGTTGAGGATACCGATCACCTTAAGCTGATCGGCGTCGTCACCGAACGTGATGTGTGTTGCGGCGTGGCGGCTGATGACCGGCGCGCGTCGGACGTGCGCGTCGAAACGATCATGCGACCCCTGTCTGCCTGTTGCGGTGCAAGCGAGCCGCTGGAAGAAGCGCGACGGAAACTCCACGAGCATCGCGCGACGAGCTTGCCCGTGGTGAACAAAGCGGGCAGTTGTTGCGGCACCGTCAGCGTTCATGGTTTGGAGAAGTCGTAGACCAACAGACGAGGGCATCGGTACATTCGGCGAGCCATTCGACACGCTATTGGAGACCTGGGCGAGCACGTCGCTTCGGCATGTGAAAGAGAGCCATGAAGGTGGGCCCGTTTGCAGGAAAGCCGGTGAGCCAGCGCTCTCGTACGCGTGCGGTGCGGAGCTGGACAATCCGACCTGATCGTGGCTTGCGTCGTCGGTGAGGGTGAATGAAGCTCCCCGCAGCAAGCTGCGGGGTATCTTGCGAAATTCTCAGAAGCCGCTACCCTCCTTCGCCAAGGCTACGGAGGGATCTCCTCGCCTTCATCCCCGTAGCTAGCTACGGGCTATTCGGCGAAGGAGAATCAAAAACAGGAGCACTACTTGTCCCCACGAAGTTGGTGTCGTCCATTTGACGAAGTCTGCGCGCAGAAGTATTATAAAACCGTTATGTATAAAATTATTCTTCTCCTTCTGCTGTGTCTGTCAGTGTTGTGCGTGGTCCCGCTTATGGGGGGCCATCATCTAGCGTCAGACCATCTACACCACGCTGCTGCGACGTCCTGCTCCACCTGCATAGGAGCGGTGGCTACGAGCACGATCGTTGTTCTCTTCACCTTGCTGGGCCTTTCGAGCCTCATGATTCCTGCCACACCTGCGCTCAAACTGGTTGTTCGTCAGTTCCATCCTCCTCGCGTGGGCTGACCTATATAGCCGTTTCGTCTAGAAGAACGCTTTTTAAGAAAACAGCTGCGATAGGTTTGCGTGGGCTCGTCTGCCCAAGTACCTATCGTGGGCAGTGGGACATCAAGCCCAGAAAGGTGAAGGGTCGTACACAATGAACGCCGATTGTATTTCGAGGCGCCTGCTGCTGAAACGCGCGGCGGCGCTGGGGCTGTTGGCAGCAGTGGAACGACTCGCCCCAGCCTATGCGCTGGCGGACACCCCCGCCAACTCAAGTTCACAGACCGCACTCAGCGGAGATGTCATTGACTTGATGATCAACGAGCAGTTGTTCCTCCTCGACGGGCGAACCGGGATGGCTATGACGATCAATGGAACGATCCCGGGTCCAGTCATTCGTCTGAAAGAAGGTCAAGAGGCCACGCTGCGCGTCACGAACCACCTGGAAGAAAGTTCGTCGATTCACTGGCACGGGTTGCTGCTCCCGCCCGGTATGGACGGCGTGCCTGGAGTCAGCTTCGCCGGCATTGAGCCGGGCACTACGTTCACGTATCGCTTTCCGGTCAAGCAGAGCGGGACCTATTGGTTTCATAGTCATTCGGGTGGTCAAGAACTTTTGGGCATGTACGCGCCGATGATCATCGATCCCATCGAACCGGAGCCGTTTCGTTACGACCGTGATTATGTGGTGATGCTGTCGGATTGGAGCTTCGAATCACCGGAAACGCTGCTCGCCAATCTCAAAAAACAAGGGGGCTATTACAATTTCCAGAAGCGCACGGCCGGTGAGTTTTTCACCGATTTGGGGCGCATGGGATTCTGGCCCGCGCTGCAGAACTACTTGAGCTGGGATCAGATGCGGATGGACCCGACCGACTTTGCGGATGTCACCGGATACAGCTTCACGTATCTGATGAACGGCCTTTCCCCCGCCGGCAACTGGACGAGGCTGTTTCGTCCAGGCGAGCGGGTACGTCTGCGATTGATCAACGCGGCTGGTATGACTTTCTACGACGTCCGCATCCCCGGTCTCAGGATGACGGTGGTGCAGGCCGATGGGCAGAACATCCAGCCGGTTGTGGTAGACGAATTGCGCATGGGACCGGCGGAAACCTACGACGTGATTGTCGAACCTGCCGAGGATCGCGCGTATACCATCTTTGCCGAGACCATGGATCGCAGCGGTTACGCGCGCGGCACGCTCGCGCCGCGCCTTGGCATGAGTGCGGAGGTTCCTCAACGGCGGCCCAGACCACTCCGCACAATGGAAGACATGGGCATGAGTATGGAGGGGATGGATATCGGAGGGATGAAAGACCCCCATGGCGGGAGGACCATGCCGAAGATAGAGCCCTCCGGCGATATGCCGGGTATGAAACCGTCTGACGATAATTCTCACAGGGAGCATGGTCCAGGCATGCAGCCCATGTCGGGCATGGAGGCTATGCCGGATATGGGTACGGACAATACACGCCGGTCGAAGATTCCTGGCGCCGAGCCTGTCAAGCATGGTCCCGACCATCACGGACCGGGTAATCAAGCGGTGGCCGAGTATTCGCAGAATCGTATGGGGGAACCAGGGAGAGGTCTGGAAGACAATGACCGGCGGGTGCTGCTCTACACCGATTTGAAAAGTCTTGCGCCCTATCCAGACCAGCGGGAGCCGGAGCGCGAGATCGAAATCCATCTTACAGGTCAGATGAATCGGTACATGTGGTCCTTCGATGGCATGACATATTCAGAAGCGAAAGAGCCGATTCATTTCCGGTATGGCGAGCAAGTGCGTCTGACGTTTGTGAACGATACGATGATGGAGCATCCGCTCCATCTGCACGGGATGTGGATGTATTTGGAAAACGGCGCCGGCGTCTATCTTCCACGGAAACATACGGTCGTGGTCAAGCCGGCTGAACGGCTGTCGGTCGCCATCACCGCGGATGCCCCTGGGTCCTGGGCGTTTCACTGCCATCTGCTCCTCCACATGGAGGCGGGAATGTTCCGCATCGTCGAGGTGTCCGATCAATAACGTAGGTGCCCGAGCGAGAGGTACTCTACGAGCTGTCCTTGCGATGGTACTGACAGGCGTGCTCAGCGATGGCATCGCCGCGACAGCGGTCTCTGCAGACAGTATACAAGGGGTATCCACGGTACCCGCTGTCACTGGCCCATCCATCATGCAAGTAGGTACGCGACCCATTGTATTTCCACCACGAAATTGGCCTCCTCCCGTCAACGATCAGCAGAACCGTCTCTTCACGCTCATCGACGTCCTCGACTACCGTCCGAAAATAAGCGGAGGGCAAGGACATGACGACTACCGGTGGGACGTCGAGGGGTGGTATGGCGGGGACTACAACCGACTGTGGTTCAAAAGCGAAGGACAACGCGACACGGCCTTCAAGGCGGACTATGACGTGGACTTTCAACTGCTGTATGGCCGGTTTATCCGGAAGCATTACGATCTGCAAATGGGCAGCCGTGTCGAAACACAGTCCTTTAAGGGGCGCAATGTGACGCGAGGTTTTGGGGTAATCGGAATCGAAGGGCTTGTCCCGTACAACTACGAGTTCGAGTCCGCGCTGTTCATCGATCAGAACGGCGCGGTGTCCGCCAGGCTGTCGTTTACGAAAGACCTGTTGCTGACGCAACGGCTGATCTTCCAGACCCGCTTCGAGACTAACGCCGCTGTCCAACGAGTCGAGAAATTTACGACCGGATCGGGCCTCAATAATCTTGAATTCGGGGCTCGGTTGCGGTACGAGATCCGGCGAGAATTTGCCCCCTATATCGGCATCTCCTTCGACCGGAGCTTTGGTGAGACCGCGACCCTGGTACGCCAAGATGGGGGCGATCCGACTCAGATTCGATTCCTCGTGGGGGTGCGGGCGTGGTTCTGAATAGGGCCGGTGTCTCTCGCCGAGCTTGCCGAGTGGGGCAGACCGGCTCATGAATATTGTAGACTCATAGAAGGTTGGTCGTTTCCACGGAGGACCCGGCAGATGTCGGAGCATCAGGTTGACCCCCATGTGTTTGTCATCATCGGTGCGACTGGCGATCTCACGCGTCGGAAGCTCCTGCCGGCGCTGTATCATTTGCGGGACCAGGGAATCGTGGAAACCCGCAACACTTTGATTGTCGGAGCCGCCTTGCCAGAGATGGGTGAAGAGGGGTTTCGGCTCTGGGCCTTCGAAGGTCTTGAGCAAGCAGGCTGGCACAATGAAACGGAGTTGCGCGCCTGGTGCGAAGAGTGTTTGCACTACCAGACTTTGCATGAAGGGGGATTGCAAGATTATGAGGCCTTGGCCTTGTACATCCGTCGCCTGGAGCGTACCCACACGATGCCGGAGAACCGGGTGTTTTACCTGGCGTTGCCACCGGACACTGTACCTCTCGCGATGGAGAAGCTGGACCAGGCTGGATTGCTCAAGAGCCACGGGTGGGTCCGTGTTGTGTTCGAAAAACCATTCGGCCGCGATTTTCATTCCGCCAGGCATCTGAATACGACGCTGCATCGCTATATCGACGAGTCTCAGATCTACCGTATAGATCATTACCTCGGCAAAGAGACGGTACAGAATCTCCTGGCGTTCCGCTTCGCGAACCCGATTTTTGAATCGCTTTGGAAGCGCGACAGCATCGAGAACGTTCAGATTACTGTAGCAGAAGATCTCGGGGTCGAGCATCGAGGCGCTTACTACCAACAGGCTGGGGCGCTTCGCGACATGTTACAGAATCATCTCACTCAACTCATGACGGTGGTGGCGATGGAAGTGCCGGTGTCGTTCGATGCCGCTGCGATTTTGAACGAAAAACAAAAAGTTCTGCATTCCATAGCGCCGATTCTTCCTCACGATGTTGTGTTTGGGCAGTACACGTCCTGGCAGGTCGCCGACCAGACGATTCGAGGTTATCGTGAGGAGTCCGGGGTTCCGGAGGATTCGACCACGGAAACGTATGTGGCGCTGAAAGTCGAGATTCACAATTGGCGATGGAAGGGCGTGCCCTTTTATCTCAGAACGGGAAAACGCCTTCCTCGTAAAATGACCCAGATTGCGGTGACCTTTCGTGAGCCGCCCACTCAAGTATTTCGGTCTCTCGATCCCGGCAGTATTCCGCCCAATATGTTGCTGATCACGCTCCAGCCCAGTGAAGGATTCTCGCTCTGTTTTTCCGTGAAGAGTCCAGGACGGCCTTTCCAACTGAGCGACCGCGCATTGCAGTTCGACTATCAGCAAGCGTTTGGCCAGCTCCCCGAAGCCTATGAGACGTTGCTCCGCGACGTGATGATCGGCGACCAGACCCTCTTTGTCAGCGCAGATTTCACCGAAACGGCGTGGCGCCTCTACGATCCGCTGTTGGCTGGAGAAAAATCCGTCCACTTCTACAGCGCGGGGAGCTGGGGGCCGGGAGAAGCGGATGTGCTGCTGGAAAAGAATGGACATCGGTGGGCGTTGGGCTGGTGAGAGGAGGGAGTGGCCAGGTGCCCTTCTTGCTCGCGGAACGCGCACGATAAGAATGTGCTCGTTCGACGCGCGCAGTAAAGGGCAGCCTCGGCCACTCCCTTTAAGCGAAGTATAGGGAAGATGGAGGGGCCTCGTTGGACGCGCGCAGTGGAAGATCAATCAGCCCCCATCCCTGGAGAGATAACGAGCGAGCTTGGAAGGATGGGAAGGGAGTAGCCAGGTGCCCTCCTTGCTCGCAGAACGCGCACGATAAGAATGTGCTCGTTCGATGCGCGCAGTAGAGGGCATGCCTCGGCCACTCCCTTCAAGGGCGGGATAAGAAGTTGGGGGGAGTGTTGCTAACGGCAATCGTTCAGTGGCTGCTGAGATGCGCGATGATGAGTCTCGCGTCGGCGACTGGGTCTGTCGCGAAGGGAGCTGTGTGCTGACGGGTAACCGGGGTTCCCAATCTTTCGGCTGCTTGGCGGATGGGCAGAGGGAAGGAGGCGTCTTCCTGTATTTTTCTGAGATATGCCATGGCATCCCCGTGCCATCCCGGAATAGACAGCCGTGCGATCCACGCTTCGGTGGCATGGGCCACGGCGCGGCGAGCACAGACTCTCGCCTTCCCGTCATTGCGTTCCTGCCGCGCGGCTTCAGCTGCCGCAAGCTCCCGTTCAATTAGGGTCATTGGCGTCATCAGGAGAAATCTTTCCGATGTGCAGGGTACGCTGTTGTTCATTGTGATCAATTACAGATAAGATCCGCAAGCCATCGCCTGCATATTTTGGAGCGATGACGGCGGCAGGACATTGGATGGAACGAGCGTTCACCGTAGTAAGAGGAGTGTGAAAAATAATGGCCGTAAAGATAATCGAAGGGAAGAAGCGGAAGGTCTCGGTGAAAAAGGCGCCGTCGGTGCGTCGGGGGAAGAAGTCCAAGGCGACATCCGCCGTGGTCCTGGTCCTGCACGGCTCCACGGCGCTCCGCCGAAGGAAGTCGGCGGAAAGATTGGCCGAATCTTTACAGGTCGAGTTGTTCAGGGTCGATGTGTCGGCGGTTGTGAGCCGCTATCTCGCCGAGACGGAAAAGAATCTGAACGATGTATTCGATAAAGCAGAGACCAGTGGTTCGATTCTGTTTTTCGACGAAGCCGATGCGTTATTTGGGGGGCGCACCACGGTCAATGACAGCCATGATCGATTTGCAGATCCGGAGACGGCCCATTTTCTCCACCGCATTGAGCATCATCATGGAATCGTGATTGTGACAACCAATGGAAAGCGACGCATCGAGCAGGCATTTTCCCGTCCTATGCAAGTGGTCGTCATGGTGGGGGCGGCGGGGACGGGGCGTAAGAGAGCGTAAGTGGGTGTGAGAGTAGGCGGTTAAGGAGACGCACACGGAATGATACCGCCGATTGCCACGAGCGTTCGAGGCGCTTATGAGGCCCGGATGCGGCGCCGCTGACTTCTACGTGCCAACCATGCGCCGGCCGTTGCGCCAAACATAATGCTCAGCATGTCCAGAATGTGTTTGTACCAGCCGTCTGGGCTGAGGCCGGGATCCGAAGTCGCGGCTTCAAACAAGAGAAAACCTAAAAGGCCTGCGGTGGCGAGGCAGACCACAGATGCTGCGATGATCGCGACCTGCTTGCGATAGCTCGGTACGAGGTAGATGATCGCACCCACAAAGGATGCTGCGGAAATCGTCCTCGTGATAAAGATGATGTACGTGCCGATAATCGGCACCCCAGCCATATCCGGCGCTTCCCAAAACTCTTCGACACGTTCAATGCCATGGATAATGCCGAACGCCGCTCCGATAGAATGGTTCGCTGCGTACCACAGCATGATACCTGCCGGCACCGCAAGTGCCCATCGAAGGATATGTATCGCTGGATTATTGCGCATCGGTTGAAGCAGACATCGGGTTTATGGATGGGTTCCCCTCATCGCGGCAGTGCTCACTCATTTCCTATCATATAACTGGTACAAACCGAGAACGCAATCAGAACCATGCATCTCGTACGCGTCAGCCGTATCATTCGCGAAGGTCATTGTGACTTTCAAGAAACATGGCAGAGCGACCAAGCCAGTTGCGTCCTCACGCTGTACGCTTCACCATTTACTTCTCACATCCCCTAAAGCCGGGGTGCTTTCGTGCGGTGAAACGGGTATTCTTCGCCGGATTACTTCGTGTGAATAAGCGAGGTTACGACTGACACATGGCGATGAAGAAATCCGAACTCTACAGTTCTCTCTGGGCAGGTTGCGACGAGTTGCGAGGCGGGATGGATGCCTCGCAGTACAAGGACTACGTCCTCGTTCTGCTGTTCATGAAGTACGTCTCCGACAAAGCGGCCAGCCAAAAAGGCTACCTCCTCGACGTGCCAAAGGGCGGCAGCTTTGCCGACATGGTGGCACTGAAGCACGACAAGGAGATCGGCGACAAGATCAACAAGATCATCGCCAGGCTCGCCGGGGCCAACGACCTCAAGGGCGTGATCGATGTCGCCGACTTCAACGACGCCGACAAGCTGGGCAAGGGCAAGGATATGGTGGATCGCCTCTCCAAGCTTGTCGCCATCTTTGAGGATCTAGACTTCGGGAGAAATCGTGCCGAGGGCGACGACCTGCTCGGCGACGCCTATGAATATCTCATGCGGCACTTCGCCACCGAGTCGGGCAAAAGCAAGGGGCAGTTCTACACGCCGGCGGAAGTCTCGCGCATCATGGCCAAGGTCATCGGCGTCGGCGACGCCAAGTCAGCCACTCAAACCATCCACGACCCGACTTGTGGTTCTGGTTCCCTGCTCCTCAAGGCGCACGATGAGGCGAAGGAACGCAGCGGGCTTGATCTCGCGCTCTATGGGCAGGAGATGGACAACGCCACCAAGGCGCTCGCCAAGATGAACATGATCCTCCACGACTGTGCCACGGCGGATATCTGGCAGGACAACAGTATTTCCAGTCCGCACTTCACGGACGCCAAGACCGGTGCGCTCAAGACCTTTGACTTTGTCGTCGCCAATCCTCCGTTCTCTACCAAAGCCTGGAGCACCGGTTTCAATCCGGCCGAGGATGAGTTTCATCGATTTGAGTTCGGCATTCCGCCCCAGAAGAACGGCGACTACGCCTTCCTGTTGCACGTACTGGCTTGCCTGAAGAGCACGGGCAAAGGCGCGATCATTCTCCCGCATGGCGTGCTCTTTCGTGGCGGGGCCGAGGCCGATATTCGCAAGGAGATTGTGAAGCGCGGCTACATCAAGGGCATCATCGGCCTGCCGGCGAATCTCTTCTACGGCACCGGCATTCCCGCCTGCATTCTTGTGCTCGACAAGGAGCAGGCTCATGCCCGCAAAGGTATCTTCATGATCGACGCATCGAAGGAGTTCATCAAGGACGGCAACAAGAACCGTCTCCGCGCTCAGGACATCCATAAGATCGTGGACGCCTTCACGCGCCAGGCCGAAATATCCCGCTACTCGCGCATGGTGTCGCGGGCGGAGATCAGTGATCCGAAAAACGACTTCAACCTCAACCTCCCGCGCTATATCGACAGCACGGAGCCGGGGGATTTGCAGGACATCGACGGCCATTTGCGCGGTGGTATCCCGAACCGAGACATCGACGAGCTCGACCGCTTTTGGCAGGTCTTTCCCACCGTACGCGCCGCGCTGTTCAAAAAGGCGGATCGCCCAGGTTACAGCCAACTCCGGGTCGCCGCCGCAGACATCAGGGTCGCCATCTTTGGCCATACAGAGTTTACCGCCTTCAATGAATCCGCAACCAAGCTCTTCACCAAGTGGAAAGCGGCCAATACCCCACGAATGAAGGGCCTCGACACAAGCACCAAACCCAAGTCGTTCATCGAAACGCTCGCCGAGGACCTGCTCGGCGCCTTCGAGAAGGCGAAGCTGCTCGACCCCTACGACATCTATCAACACCTCATGGACAACTGGGTCGAGACCATGCAGGACGATGTCTACATGATCGTGAGCGACGGCTGGCGCGAAGCCGCCAAGCCCCGGCTCATCGTCGAGGAGAAAGGCAGCAAGCCGAAAGAAAAGCCCGATTTCACCGTCGGCAAACTGAAATATAAAACCGAGTTGATCCCGGCCTCGCTGGTCATCGCCCGCTACTTCGCCAGCGAGCAGGAAGCCATCGAGAAACTTGAAGTTGAGGCCGCGGCCATCGAACAGGCGATGGAAGAAATGGCTGAGGAGCACAGTGGCGAGGACGGGTTGCTGGAAGAGGCGAAGAACGACAAGGACAAGCTCACCAAGACCTCGGTTGCAGCACGGCTGAAGAAAACCATGGGCGATGCTGACGCTGCAGATGAGCGCAAAGTGCTGAACGATTGCCTCGCCCTCCTCGAAAAGGAAGCGGCGAACAGCGCGAAGGTCAAAGAGGCGCAGGACGCGCTCATGGCCAAGGTCGCGGCGCAATACGGCAAGCTCACGGAAATCGAGATCAAGACCCTCGTCGTGGATGACAAATGGCTGGCTACGCTGGCCGCCGCCGTGCAGGGCGAACTGGACCGCGTATCGCAGACCCTCACCGGGCGCATCCGCCAACTGGCCGAACGCTACGTTACCCCGCTGCCGCAACTCACCGGCGAAGTGGCGACGTTCGCCGCCCGCGTGGATGAACACCTCAGGAAGATGGGGGCGCGGTGGAATTGAAGCCCGGCTACAAGCAAACCGAGGTGGGCGTGATTCCGGAGGAGTGGAATGTTGCCTGTGTTGGCGATTCGTTCAACGTGTGCAATCAATTCCGTTTGCCGATCAGCCAGTCAGTCCGCGAACGCATGGCCGGTCCTTATCCGTATTACGGCCCAACGAGTGTGCAGGGCTGGATCAATGAGTATCGCGTCGAGGGCGAGTACGCGTTGATTGGCGAAGACGGGGATCACTTCCTGAAGTGGCGCAGCCAGCCAATGACGTTGCTGGTTCGAGGTAAGTTCAACGTCAATAATCACGCTCATTTGTTGCGAGGCACGAAGAACCTCACAGAGTGGTTCTACTGGTTCTTCGCGAATCGAGACATGACACCCTACCTGACGCGCCAAGGCGCGGGCCGTTACAAGCTGACGAAGGCCGCACTGATTCAGATACCGTGTGCGCTGCCTCCGCCACCCGAACAACGCGCCATCGCGGGGGCGTTGAGCGATGTGGATGAACTGATCGGTGCGCTGGAGCATCTCATCGCCAAGAAGCGCAACCTCAAACAGGCAAACATGCAGCAGCTCCTGACGGGCAAGAAACGCCTGTCGGGATTCTCAGGCCAATGGGAGCAGAAACCGATTGGTGAGCACATTGACCTTCTCACAGGTTTTCCGTTTCCAAGCAGCCAGTATTCAGAGAGTGGTATCAGGCTTCTTCGAGGTTCAAACGTCAAACGCGGGGAAACTGACTGGGCGGAAGATTTGGTTCAGTATTGGCCCAAGATCACTCCCGAGATCTCAAAATATAAGTTAGAGACTGGCGACTTGGTAGTTGCAATGGACGGATCGCTTGTCGGCCGGAGCTATGCGAGATTGAGACCAACGGATTTGCCAGCCGTGCTGCTTCAGCGCGTGGCTCGAATTCGTTCCAAGACGATGGACGTTGGATTTTTGAGCCAGTTTGTCGGAAGCGACCAGTTCATTCACTACTGCGATTCAGTTAAAACCGTGACGGCGATTCCACATATCAGTTCTGCTGATATAAGGAAGTTTGTGATTCCGATCCCGCCGTCGATAAAGGAACAAACCGCCATCGCCGCCGTGCTCTCAGATATGGACGCCGAACTGACCGCACTGGAGCAGCGCCGCGACAAAACCCGCGCTCTCAAGCAGGGCATGATGCAGGAATTGTTGACCGGGAGAACGCGCTTGGTATGAAACCACTGCGGATCTTCATCAGCAGCGTGCAGAAGGAGTTTGCCGAGGAGCGGGCCGCGTTGCGGGACTATCTGCGTGGCGATGCGCTGCTGCGGCGATTCTTCGAGCCGTTTCTCTTTGAGGAGACGCCGGCTGCCGACCGTCGGGCGGACGAGCTGTATTTGGATGAGGTGGAACGCTGCGATCTATACGTGGGTCTGTTCGGCAACGACTACGGGGTTGAGGATGCAGCGGGCCTTTCGCCGACCCACCGTGAGTTCGATCTGGCAACCCGCCTGCACAAACATCGGCTGATTTTCGTCAAAGGAGCTGACGACCGGCAGAAGCATCGGAGTATGCAATCGCTGATCCAGCAGGCCGGGGCGCAGGTGATCCGTCGCCGGTTCGTGAGCGCCGCCGAACTGATCGCCGGACTCTACGCCGCGTTGGTGCAGTACCTCGAACGCCGGGAGCTGATTCGCACTGGTCCCTTCGACTCGGCTCCCTGCCCGAAAGCCACCCTGGCCGATCTGAACGAGGAGCGGATGGCGTGGTTTCTGCGCCAGGCTCGCCGCGCCCGAGGCTTTCCCTTGCCGGAAGAGGCGACGCCGCAGGAATTGCTGACTCATCTCAACCTGCTCGACGATGGACGCCTGACCCACGCCGCCGTGCTGCTTTTTGGCGCGCAGCCGCAGCGTTTTCTCCCTTCTTCCGAAGTGAAGTGCGCCCATTTCCACGGGGCGGAGGTGGCCAAGCCGATTCCGTCCTATCAAGTCTACAAGGGCACGGTGTTCGATCTGGTGGATCAGGCGGTGGACTTTGTGATGTCGAAGATTAATCTCTGGGTCGGCACCCGCGCGGCCGGTCCGCAGGCTCCGGTCGCGTATGAGATTCCCCGTGACGTGGTGGCAGAGGCCCTCGTCAACGCCGTGGCGCATCGTGATTACACCAGCACCGGCAGTGTGCAGGTCATGTTGTTCGCCGACCGGTTGGAAGTCTGGAATCCCGGTGCGCTGCCGCCCTCGCTGACGCTGGACATGTTGCGTGAGCCCCACGGCTCGGTGCCCGGCAATCCGTTGTTGGCGGAACCGCTCTATCTGACGCAATACATCGAGCGGATGGGGACCGGCACCGGAGACATGATCCGGCAGTGCCGGGAAGCGGGCCTTCCAGAACCGGAGTTTTCGATGTCGGACGGGTTCGTCATCACCATCAGGCGCACAGTCCAGCAGAGAATCGGAGAAGCCAGTGGACGGCCAGAGTCACAGCCAGAGTCGCGGCCAGAGTCACAGCCAGAGTCGCTTGAACGGCGTGTGCTGGGCCTGCTGGCCGATAGCCCGTTATCCAAGTCTGAGTTGTCCAGCCGGTTGGGGCAGAAAGAAGTGTCGGGCCACCTCAATCAGGTGATCCGGATCTTACTGGCCGATCAGACCGTGGAATACACCAGGCCGGAGAAGCCGACCAGCCGGTTGCAGAAGTATCGACTGACGGACAAAGGAGCCGCCTTGCTGGCAGGAGTTCGCCGGAAAGACGGGCAGGTATGAGCACCGTCGGCCAACGAGAGAAGCGAACCCAGAAACGTGTGGTGAAGTTGTTCCGCGAGCAACTCGGCTACGACTATCTTGGCGATTGGACCGACCGAGCAGGCAACCGCAATATCGAAGAGGAATATCTTCGGACGTTCCTGCGCCACAAGCAGGGCTGCGCCGAGGCGCTGATCTCACGGGCGCTGTACCTCCTCGACAAAACGGCGGGTGACACGAGCAAGAGTCTGTATGACCGCAACAAGGCTGTCTATGAATTGCTGCGCTATGGCGTGAAGGTGAAGGCTGAGGTTGGCGACAACACGCAGACCGTTTGGTTGATCGACTGGAAGAACCCGGAGAAAAACCACTTCGCTATTGCTGAGGAAGTTACCGTGTTGGCCGCCGACGCCAAGGCCCACGCCAAGCGTCCGGATGTGGTGCTGTATGTGAACGGGATTGCGCTCGGCGTGCTGGAGCTGAAACGCTCCACCATATCTGTGGCTGAGGGCATTCGTCAGAATCTGGATAACCAAAAGAAGGAGTATATCCAACCCTTCTTCTCCACGATGCAGTGGGTGATGGCGGGCAATGACACCGAGGGCCTGCGTTACGGCGCCATTGAGACGAAGGAGAAGTATTACCTTACCTGGAAGGAAGCGAGCACCGTTGAAAACCTTCTCGACCGGGCGCTGATTCAGCTCTGTGCCAAAGCGCGCTTCCTAGAACTGATCCACGATTTTATCGTCTTCGACGCCGGAGTGAAGAAACTCTGCCGCCCGAACCAGTATTTCGGCGTGCGCGCTGCGCAGGAACGTGTGAGGCGCCGCGAGGGCGGCATCATCTGGCACGCGCAGGGTTCAGGTAAGAGCCTCACGATGGTGTGGCTTGCGAAATGGATTCGTGAGTATGCCAAGGATCCCCGCGTGCTCATCATTACCGATCGCAAGGAGCTGGATGAGCAGATCGAAAAGGTTTTCATGGGCGTCAATGAAGGCATCTATCGGACGACGAGTGGCGCAGATCTTATTGCCACGCTCAACGGTACAGCCCCGTGGCTTGTCTGTTCGCTTATTCATAAGTTTGGCGGCAAGGAAGAAACGGAAGAAGGCGGCGATATTTCAGGCTATATCGAGGAACTGAGGAAGGCACTGCCGCCAGGCTTCGCCGCCAAGGGCAATCTCTTCGTCTTCGTGGATGAGTGCCACCGCACACAGTCCGGTGACTTGCATCAGGCGATGAAAGGAATCTTGCCGAGCGCCATGTTTATCGGCTTCACCGGTACCCCGCTCTTAAAGACTGATAAGCAGAAAAGTATCGAGATCTTTGGCCCCTATATTCACATGTACAAGTTCGATGAAGCCGTGAAGGACGGTGTGGTCCTCGATCTTCGTTACGAAGCGCGAGACATCGATCAGCGCATCACCTCGCAGAAAAAGATCGATCAGTGGTTTGAAGCCAAGACGAGGGGCCTGACCAATCTTGCGAAGGCGCAGCTCAAGCGACGCTGGGGCACGATGCAGAAGGTGCTGTCCAGCCAGTCGCGGCTTGAACAGATTGTTGCCGACATTCTCATGGACATGGCGACACGTGATCGCCTGCAAAGCGGTCATGGTAACGCGATGCTGGTCGCAGGCAGCATCTATGAGGCCTGCAAGTTCTACGATTTATTTTCCAAGACCGACCTCAAGGACAAATGTGCGATCGTCACCTCCTATTCCCCTTCAACTGCCGATATCAAGGGTGAGGAAAGCGGAGAGGGGGAGACCGACAACATCGAGAAATATAATACGTATTGCCAGATGCTCGCCGACTGGTTCAATGAGCCACGGGAGTCGGGGGTGAATAAGGTAGAGAAGTTCGAGAAAGAGGTGAAGAAGAAGTTTATCGACGAGCCGGGGCAGATGAAGCTCTTGATCGTGGTGGACAAGCTGCTGACTGGCTTCGACGCGCCCTCGGCGACCTACCTCTATATCGACAAGCAGATGCGCGATCATGGGTTGTTCCAGGCGATCTGCCGTGTGAACCGACTGGACGGCGACGATAAGGAGTACGGCTACATCATTGACTATAAAGACCTGTTCAAAAGCCTGGAGGGTGCGGTGCGCGACTATACCTCCGGCGCGTTCGATGGTTATGAGAAGGAAGACGTGGCCGGGTTGTTAGAAGACCGGCTGGGCAAAGCAGAGGAGCGGCTGGAAGAAGCGCTGGAGGCTATACGGGCGCTGTGCGAGTCGGTTGCCATGCCGAAGGACCAGGCTGCGTATCTCCGGTATTTCTCCTCGAAAGAGTCCGGCAACGCGGCGCAGCTGAACGCGAACGAGCCGCAGCGGCTTTCACTCTACAAGTTGACTGCCTCGTTGGTTCGCGCCTATGCCAATCTCGCCGGCGAAATGACAGAGGCCGGGTACACTGAGGCGCAGGCCGAGTCGATCAAAAAGGAAGTCACCTTCTACGAGAATCTTCGCAATGAGGTCAAGCTGCATAGTGGGGATGCCATTGACCTGAAGCAATATGAGCCGGCGATGCGACACTTGATCGATACCTACATTCGAGCAGAGGGGAGCGAGTCGGTATCGGCGTTTGACGACCTGTCGCTGGTGCAGCTCATCGTGGAACGGGGAGCCGATGCGGTGAAGGCGCTGCCAGATGGCCTTAAAAAGAATAAGGAGGCCATGGCAGAAACTATCGAGAACAACGTGCGCAGACTCATCATCGACGAGTCGCCGATCAATCCGAAGTATTACGAGAAGATGTCCAAGTTGCTCGATGCCTTGATTACGCAACGCCGACAAGAGGCGCTCGATTACCAGAAATATCTTGAGGAGATCGTGGCGCTCACAAAGAAGGTGATGCATCCAGAAGCCGGGTCCTATCCCAGGTTACTCAACACACCGGCTAAGCGCGCGTTGTATGACAACCTTGGTAAGAACGAGGTCTTGGCTCAGGCCGTGGATAGCGCCGTCCGATCGAGCAGACAGGACGATTGGCGCAGAAATGTATTTAAGGTGAAGAAGGTGAAATTAGCGATTCAGGCAGCGCTTGAGCAAAGCCTTCTTCATGGAATCACCTCATCTACCGATCCCACTTCCAGTCCGAAGGCAGAACATCCTGCTGGCTATGAGGCGAAGTCTGCAGAATCGATAGAGGCCCTGGTAGAGCGAGTCCTTACATTAGTGCAGAACCAAGATGAATATTGAACGAAGCCGAATTACGGTGAGCGGCTTACCGGTAGAGATAGTGCGAAAGGCTATCAAGAACCTTCACCTGGGTGTCTACCCACCGAATGGTCGTGTGCGAGTAGCCGCTCCCGTGAGGGTCCGTGATGAAGCCGTGCGGCTGGCCGTCATCTCAAGGTTAGGCTGGATCAAGCGACAGCGGACGCGCTTTCATGCTCAAGAGCGTCAGTCGGCCCGCGAATACGTGTCGCGTGAGAGCCACTACTTCCTTGGCCGCCGGTATTTACTGAATGTGATCGAGCATGACGGACCTTCACAAGTTTCCAGGCGGGGCAATAAGATTCTTGAGCTTCAGGTTCCCAAAGGGGCTAGTAGGCATAGGCGTGAGCAGATCCTGCTTGGCTGGTATCGGAAGAATCTTAAAGCACTGATCCTGCCTTTCATCGAGAAATGGGAAGCGAGGATAGGCATGAAGGTTGAGAGCTGGGGCGTAAGAAGGATGAAAACAAAGTGGGGCAGTTGTAACAGCGCTGACCGGCGAATCTGGTTAAATCTTGAGCTAGCCAAAAAATCTATTCATTGCCTTGAGTACATTCTCATTCATGAGATGGTACACCTTACCGAACGGCACCATAATGACCGATTCACAATGTTGATGGATCAGTTCATGCCAAACTGGCGGCAATGCCGAGATGAACTAAATCTTGCCCCGCTGGCGCATGAGATGTGGACCTACTGATTGTGTCTGGAGGGAAGCGCCACCATGCTCCACCCCAATTCAGGAACCAAATGGGACTCATCCCAGATTAAAGGGACATATGAAAAATCATCGCGCTGATCTGAAGACTATTGCTCGTCGAGTCATGATCGAACGAGGCTTCTTGCCGGATTTTTCTTCTGAGGCGATGGCCGAGCTTGCCGGCATAGAGACTGCCGCTACCGAATGGGACTCGAACATCCGTGACTTGACGGGGCTACTCTGGGCGTCGATCGACAACGACGATTCCCGAGACCTCGACCAACTCTCCGCCGCCGAGCCCCATCCTGATCGGTCTGTCACCATCCTGGTTGCGATAGCCGATGTGGACGCGTTGGTCATGAAGGAATCAGCCTTGGATACTCACGCCAAACACAATACGACGTCGATCTATACAGCCGGTGACATGTTCCCCATGCTGCCGGAAAAACTGTCGACCGATCTGACATCTCTCAATGAAGGGCAAGACCGTCTCGCGATCGTCGTGGAGATAGACATTGCGGAGGATGGGGCAGTGCTCAGCTCCACCCTCTTTCGAGCGCTGGTCCACAACCATGCGAAGCTGGCCTATAACAGCGTCGCAGCCTGGCTCGCAGGGGAGGCGCGTGCGCCTGAACGGCTTGATGTTGTCCCAGGCCTTGATGCGCAACTCCGGCTGCAAGACCAGGTCGCGCAGCGGCTCAAGGCACGACGACATCAGCAGGGAGCGCTGAGTCTTGAAACGATCGAGCCAAAAGTTGTGTTTGATGGTGAGGTGCTGACCGATCTCAGGGTCGAACAGAAAAATCGCGCCAAGGAACTGATCGAAGAATTTATGATCGCGGCGAATCAGGCGACCGTCTCCTATCTCAAGGGAAAAGGTATCTCCCCGTTCCATCGCATTCTGCACTCTCCCGAACGCTGGCAGCGCATTAGGGAATTTGCCGCAGGCTGGAATGGGCATTTACCGCAGGAGCCGGATGCGAGGGCGCTCGAATCGTTCCTCGTCACGCGCCGGAAGGCCGATCCCCTCACGTTTCCCGATTTGTCCCTGGCCATCGTGAAACTCATCGGCAGAGGCGAATATGTGCTGGATCAGTCGACAGGGGTTTCGCCGGAACATTTTGGGCTTGCGGTGAAGGGGTACACGCATTCTACGGCTCCCAACCGCCGCTTTCCCGATCTTATCACTCAGCGGCTAATCAAAGCGGCACTGGCCGGTGCAGCAACGCCGTACCGTCCAGAAGAACTGAAGTATCTGGCCGACCACTGCACGGAACAAGAACACAATGCGGAAAAAGTCGAGCGGCAGCTCCGCAAATCCGCAGCGGCGTTATTGCTCGAATCGCGGATTGGGCAGCGTTTCGACGCGATCGTGACGGGTATGTCAGACAGAAGCACGTGGGTCCGGATCCTTGAGCCACCCGTCGAAGGGAGATTGGTGACAGGCGAGCGAGGCCTCGACGTCGGAGACAAGGTATGGGTAGAGCTTCTCAGTACGGACATTGAACGAGGGTATATCGACTTTGTCAGAGTCGGATTGTGAGTGAGCGGCTATTCTCTGGCTTGTCTGCCTCAGGGAACGATTAAACCAGTCGGTCTTTCTACCTCACGCGCTTGCTATCGGCACATGTTCTTCTGTCCGCCTATCCGGTGTTTCTAAGCTGGTGCGGCCGAGTGCGCCGTCGCGGTAGTCCGACAGGAGTATCCTCGCCGCTTTGTTCCGGTCTATCCCTCCGCCGCTTCTGGTCAGCAGGCAGCCGCGCTTTTTGCCGATCGCGTCGATCACGCCTGCACTAGTCAGCCCGTCCACAGCAAAGCCGTAGCGGGCCGTGAGTCGAGCTGGATAGCGCGCAAGCAGGATGACGGCGAGAAATTCTGCGACGGCTTCGTCATCGACGACCTTGTGGCCTATGGCGTTGACCGTAGCGAGGAGGAGGCCCACATGAGGGTCTTTGATGGTTCCCCATAATAGTCCTGGTGAGTCGGTGATGGCCATGTGGTCGTTCAGTTTGTGACGTTGTTGGACCTTGGTCACAGCCGGTTCATCTCCCACACGAGCGATGCGGCGTTTGAGGAGCATGTTCATGAGGGTCGATTTACCGACGTTGGGGACTCCCATGATCAACATGCGCAACGGTTTTGCGCTGCTCTGGCGATGGGGGGCGAGTGGCTGACAGAGATGAGGTATCTTGGCGGCATCTCCCGCATGATGACAAGATAGAGCCACGGCGCTGACGCCCGGTTGTCGGTTATACAGGTCCAGCCAAGCCTGAGTGCTAGTGGGGTCGGCGAGATCGGCCTTGTTGAGCACTTTCAGACTCGGGCGTTGGCGGGCCAGGCGTAGCTCTTCGATCAGTGGATTGCAGCTGGCGCTCGGTATGCGCGCATCCAATACTTCGACGACGACATCGATTGCCTCCATCGTTTTGGCCGCTTCTTTGCGCGCCGTATTCATGTGACCCGGGAACCACTGGATAGACATGGAGGCAGACTTTCCAGGAAAAAAGAAATGTACCTTACCAGGATGGTACAAATGCTGCCAGCATCCGGGAGCGTGGGTTGTGGGTCAATTTGAAACGTTAAGCCGCTAGCAGGCTGTTAAAAAACAGTTCAAGACTCAGGGAAATGTAGGGCGCAGGCGGGGTAGCAGGTAGCTCTCGCGCAACCCGCAGGCGGTTCAAAAAGCCCGTCCAGCAAGGCCGCAGCGAGTGAAGACCCGAGGAGGTACCCACCGCACTTCGTGGAGCCGTTCGCCCGCACAATAGATCTTGGCGAACGGAAAATCCCCTCCAGCGCTCATGATCTCTGAAAATTTCAATCGGTACGTTGAGGGTCTGAACGATGCGAGAACGAAGCTGGCGGGCTTTTTCAA
>Ga0163150_10002592_pt1 | contig 27318 bp, 21 predicted proteins | sample OliLakLV19P2IB_FD_148628 | JGI IMG/M metagenome (GOLD analysis project Ga0163150, IMG submission 148628) | Freshwater microbial mat bacterial communities from Lake Vanda, McMurdo Dry Valleys, Antarctica - Oligotrophic Lake LV.19.P2.IB | ecosystem: Environmental > Aquatic > Freshwater > Lake >...
CCCCTGAGGGGTCCGATACGCGTGGGCTCGGTCAGCGTGGACCCGCCGCTGCTGCTGGCCCCCATGGCGGGCTTCACGAACGTGGCCTTCCGGCGCATCGTCAAGCGCCTGGGCTGCGGTCTGACGATCACCGAGATGGTCATGGCCGAGGGTCTGGTGCGTGACCACCCGCGCACCTGGGCGCTGGCCGAGCTGGCGCCCGAGGAGCGGCCGGCCTCGGTCCAGATCGCGGGGGGTGAGCCCGAGATCCTGGGACAGGCTGCCGAGCGCTTGGCGGAGCGCGGCGTGGACGTCATCGACCTCAACATGGGCTGCCCCGTGCGCAAGATCGTGGATCGCTGCGCCGGGGCCGCCATGCTCAAGAACCCCGAGATTGCGGCCGAGGCCGTGGAACAGGTGCGGCGCCGCTCCGGTCTGCCGGTCACCGTCAAGATGCGGACCGGCTGGGACGACGCCTCGCAGTCCATCACTGCGGCGCGCGTCCTCGAGCAGGCCGGTGCGGCGGCGCTCGCCGTTCACGGCCGCACCCGGGAGCAGAAGTACAGCGGACGCTCGGACCTGGCGGCGATCCGCGCCGTCAAGCGCGCGGTGCGCATCCCCGTCATCGGCAACGGCGACGTGATGGGCCCTGAGGATGCGCTTGAGATGCTGCGCGTGGCCGAGGTGGACGGCGTCATGATCGGGCGCGCGGCCCTGCGCGATCCCTGGATCTTCGCAGCGACGGCCGCCGCGATCCGGCTCGGGGTCGTGCCCGAGCCTCCCACACCGGCCGAGCGACGCGCGGTGCTGGTGGAGTACTTCGAGGAGACGGCGATGCGCGCCGGCGAGCACCGAACCGTCCTGCACATGCGCAAGTTCGCCAGCAGCTACCTCACCGGCTTCCCGGGCGCCAAGCGCCTGCGCGAACGCATCCAGCATCTCGAGACGCGCGCCGCCTTCTACGAGGTGATCTCGGAGGTCTTCGCCGAAGGCCCCCCCACGCCGTTGGTGCCCGATTACGAGCGCCTGCGGCGCGCCAGCGCCGACGCCGCAGCGGACCCGGCGCCCCTCAGCGAGGCGTGAGGCCCGCGCCCTGCGGCACGGCTGCCGGCGGCACGGCTGCCGGCGGCACGGCTGCCGGCGCCACGGCGGCGGGCCGACCCCCGGAGGCGCGCTCGGCCTCCTCGAAGGCTGGGCTGAGAAGGTGCTCGACCTTGCGCGCCAGCTCCTGGTCGTCGTCCCCGCCGGAGAGGCGCTGCGCCCGGAACGTTTCGAGCGCGCGGCGGGCCGCGGGGGTGCGCATGCGCGCCAAGGTCAAGAGCACGGCCTCCACCAGCCTGGCGTTGCTCAGGCGCGCTTCAAGCCAGGGGACATCGGCTTCGCCGCCCAGGAAGCCGTGCGCGCGGATGACCGCGGCCCGCACATCGGGCTCCTCTTCCTGGGCGTAGAACGCACGCAGGCCGGCCAGCGTCTCGGCATGTCCTGCGGCGGCCAGCCAGTCGATGACGAAGACCCGCTCGCGGACCTCAACGAGGCGCCGCAGCACGTGCATCGCCACCTTCGGAGCCTCGGCCCCGCTCTCAAGCAGCCGGGCATCCAGACGCGCCAGCGTCTGCTCCGCATCCTCGGGCGGCGCTGGCGACCTCTGAGCGGGCTCAGGCGTGGGCAAGGGGCCGAGCAGCGTTGGCTGCGGCGCCAGCAGCGTCTCAGGCGGGCGCCGCGCCTCGCTGGTCACGGGGAAGGCCGCAAGCCGGCGCTCGAGAATGCTCAGCCAGGAGCGCACGGTGGGCGCGGCCGCAGCGTCGGCCGCGCGGGAGAGGCGGGCGCGCGCGCTCTCGCCGAAGACCTCGGGGCGCACCAAGGCCAGGTGGTTGAGCTCGCGAGCCGCGTTGGCGCGGGTCCAAGCGCCCTTGGACTCCAGCGCCTTGAGGTAGTGCTGCAGCACGCGGCGCGCGCGCTCCTCGAAGGCGGGGATCGCGGCCAGCTCGACCTGGGCCTCGACGGCCCTCAGCTTCTCGAGCCCTTCGAGGCCCTCGATCACCTGACGGTTCTCGAGCGCGAAGGCCTCGCCGTCAGCCCGCTGCGCCAAGAAGAGCACGTAGGTCACCCCGCTGCGCCGATCGAGCATGGGCAGGCTGGGGCTCTTGGCCTGCAACGCCGCGCGCGGCCCCGCCACCATCACCGTGATCGTGGGCGCGCTGTAGGACCCGCGCAGCCAGCGCTCCACGGCGACATGCGCGATCGCCATCCCGCGCACGTCCCTGAGGGCCGTGACCGTTCCGACGGCCACATGCGTCGAACGCCCCAGCTCACCCGCGGCCAAGGCAGTGAGGGCCGGCCCCTCCACCTGCGGGATCTCGGCCTCGGCGCCGCCGCCGGACGCAAATACGAGGCTCACCCCCAGCGCGCCCAGCAGGGCCCGCCACGCGGAGCTGCTACCGTCGCTGGGATCCTGCGCATTCACCCCATCAGGGTAGAGCGCACGTGTCACCGGCTCATGGCGCGCAGGGGACCCTTCCAGGGCACGTCGGGCGTGGGCCCGACGAGCGAAGCCGCGCGCGGCCGTCTAGCTACGAAAAAGTCAACGGACCGCCAGGCCCCGTTTGGGGAGGCCCGGGGCACGGGCGCCAGGTGGAACGGAGCCCCAGCGAGGGGCGTTTTGAAGCTGCAGCTAGGCTCTGACCGTGCGGTAGATGTGCAGCTGGGCGGGCCGGCCGCGCGGCGTGCGCCGTGCCTCGGCCTGCTCGAGCGACACCTTCTCGTTGTGGATCTTCAGGAAGCGATCGCACTCGGCGTGCGTGCCCACGAAGATCTCCTGGCCATTGAGACGCACGCCGTAATAGCGGCGGCCGGCTTCGATGCAGCGGAAGAGGATTTCCATGACGGGCCTTTCCGGAGCGCAGGGTCCGACCCAACGCCCCTCCCCCTCGACCACATCCACCTCCGTACAGGCCTCTGGCGCCTGACGCGGCGAGGAACGGGGCTCGGGGCTGGGGGATGGGTTTGCAACCCCCGTGCCGGTCTCAGGAAGGGGAGCTTGCAGCGAGGCGGCATGGCCAGGATTGGCCTCGGAGCCCTCCAAGCCGCCACGGATCAACGGCAGCTCGGACGCACCGGTGTGCGCCCCCGGCACAAGGTCCGAGGTGTGCGAGTTCGCGCACACCGGGAGCAGGACAGAGGATTCCGGACATTCGAGCCTCGTAGCGGTGGTCATCGGCTGACCTCCAGGAGCGTCACCGAGGGCGGACATGCGTCGCCAGCCGTGGACACCCCTCGCGGTCACGGCGGTACGCTGTCCCCTCGCGCGCAACCTGTTCGAATCGGCGGACGCGCGCTTTGAGTGAAGCGGAATCTGAATGAAATTCCGACGCCGTCGCGCGGGCTTCACAATGGACGCGCGCGGTGCGTCCCACTCTCCACCCTCCCGCCGCCAAGGGAGCGCTGCGTCAGCTTTGGACCTGGACGGTGTCGGGTGGCCGTGCCGCGCGCTTCCCACGCGACCTCCATCGCTGCCCGACCAAGTGCATCACAAGAGCAAGTGCATCACAAGAGACCGCAGCCTAGCTTCTGTTTGAAAAAGGCCCCGAGCGCGCTGTTTCGGCCCTGTGCCGACGTCCCCCTGGCCCCTGTTTGAACCGGGGCCTAGTAGAGGCGATACGCCGCCTGCAGCGACAGCAAGGTCAGCGCGGTGTCGGCGATCGGGTCGCCGCGCAGCACGGCGCCCGTGGGCCCGAGGCGACGCCGGAGTGTCGCGGTGGCCCTGCGGTTCCAGGTGCGAAAGCCCTGCGCGTCGCCGCGATAGAGCGCCAAGGCGGTCGCCAGAGAGCCGGCCGAGGCGTCCAAGCTCGCAGCCTCCCCCAGCAGCGCCGCCTTGCCCAGCAGTCGGGCGGCGGCCCCCAGACTGCCGGTCTCCTGGCGCTCGCCTGCGAGGCGTGCGGCCGCGGCAGGCAGCCGCGAGGAGAGCACCTCCGCCGCCGCCAGCACCGGATCGGGACGCCCGGCGGCGTCGGCAGGCAGCCCCTCGAACGTGCGCGCTTGGCTGCGGTACCAGCGCGCCAGCCGCTCCCCGACCTCGGTCGAGCCCATGGCTAGGCCCGTGTGACCGGCGGCATCCAGGGCCAGCAGCGGCCAGAGAGGTCCGCCGCCTTGCACGGCTCCACGGAACGAGCCATCGGGGCGCTGAAGCGCGGCGAGCTGCTCCACCAGGCCGCGCAGCTCGCGACCTCGCGCCACTGTCTCCGCAGGTGCCAGCCGACCGTAGCTGAGCATGTAGTCTTCGCTGAGCGCCACCACGGCCAGCGCCAAGTCGTCGGCCGGCAGCTCGTCGGCGGCAAGGCCGTCGCTCGCCCCGCGCCCCGGCCCTACCCGCAGCGCAGCCTGCAACCAGCCAAGGCCCCGGGCCACGACGGGATCAGGTACCTCGCTGGGCAAGGGCGCCGAACGGCGACCCTCCGCCAGAAAGGGCAGCAACGCGAGAGCGCTCATGCCCACCGGGCCCAGGGACGGACGCCGCTCCACCGACACGGTCAGGTCGAGGGGGAAGGAGCCGTCCTCACGCTGCCGCGCCGCCAGCGCCTGGAGCCCGCGCGCGACCGCGCCCAGCGTGTCGAGCGTTTCGCTGGCCTCGAGGCCCACCCGCGCCAGGCGCTTGGAACGCACCTCCGCGCGCGAGCGCGCCAGCATCTCAAACTGAACCGGCTCGGGATGCTCCGCCACGCGCACGTTCGTGGGCCGCGTGCCGTCGAGCCCGCTCTCGAGCCCCCCACTCTCGAGCGCCCCACTCTCAAGCCCCCCGGCGCCCAGGCCGCCGAGACCCAGACCCACCAACAAGCTGTCGGGGATCTCCTCGGCGGACACGATGGGGCCGAGGTCGAGGGGCTCGAGCACTTCGGAGGGCTCGCCGGGCGCGCGCAGCAGGGGGCCTGTCACCGCCAGCTCGACGGGCGCGCCGCTGCCGGGTTCCGGCGCCGGACCCTCCCGCAGCACGAGCCAGCCCAACACCAGCACGTGCACGGCCAACGAGGCCAGCAGGATGCGAACGCGCGCGCGCAGGCTCCAGCGCGCACCGTCGGAATGGCCGTTCCGGCGCTGCGCATGCTCTTCAGCGCTGACCTGGTCGCGCACGCGCAAAGCGATGCGCTGCGCCAGAGCGGGATCCACAGGATCCGTCGCGAGAGGCTCGCACAAGCCGCGCGCGGCCGTGCGCAGGCGCTCGAGACTGGCGTACTCGCGGGCCGCCGCCGGCTCGTGCTGCAGCCCCCGCTCGAGCTCCTCGCGCTCCCCGGCGCTCAGCGCGCTGCAGAGGAGATCCACGATCCGGTCCGCCCCCGGCGACGCCGGGCCCGCGGGAGAAGCGTCAGCGGGTCGTTCCCCAGGGTGGGCGGGCTCGGCGCTCATGTATTCGACTGCAAGTCCTTTACTATCAATCGCTTACGGGTTCGTTGTGGGTGCGCGCTGGAACTGGCTGGTACGCCTCAGAGGGGTGAACGTAGCCCGTGCCCTAGGGTTCGATCCCCAGCCGCTCCAGCGCCTTGCGTAGCAGCCGTGTGGCGGTGTGCACGCGGCTCTTGACGGTCCCCACCGGAATCTCGAGCACGGCCGCGATCTCCTCGTAGCGCAGGCCGTGCACATGGGCGAGCACGAAGACCTCCCGCTGTCCATCTTCCAGCTGCGCCAACGCCTGCCCGAGCCCAGCCCGCAGCTGCCCTTGCTCAGCCCCCCGCGCGGGATCCGGGCTGGGACCGGGCAGCGAGGCCCCCAGGCTGTCCCCCCCATCATCCAAGCGCGAGGCAGGCGCATCGGTAGAGATCACGGTCGGACCCAGCCGGCGGTGGCGGTAGAAGTCGATCCAGTGGTTGCGCGCCACGTGCAGCAGGTAGGTCGTGAAGCGGGCCCGCTGCGTGTAGGTCTTGCGGCCGCGGTAGAGCTTGAGGAAGACGTCTTGGGCCAAGTCCTCGGCCTGGGTGCGATCCGCCCCCAGGTGCCGGAAAAAGCCCAGGAGGCGCGGCAGCACGCGTCCCACCAACGCCTCGAAGGCTGACGGCACGTCGGCCGCCACCTTGAGCATCAGCTCCGCTTCCTCGTCGTACGCGGCGGCCATGTTCCTCAGGACAGTTCCGGTCCTGGGACGGGGCCCCTGGGGCCGAGCCTTCAGGGGGCGTCCAGTGAGCCGGTGGTCGGGCACGGGACGATCCTGCGCGCGCAGGGTCGGACGGGGAGCCCGACCTTCTAGCCTACCCGCCCGCGCGCCGGCGCGCGCCACTGGTTCGTGCGGCCTCGTCGTACCCGGCGTCCACCCTCCGCTCGCGGGCTTTCACTTCGCGGGGGCAAGCTTGACCACAGCCCTCGTGGCCTCCGCGGCACGCACGCGCACGAGAGCCTTGGCGGGCGCGTAGCGCGGTCCGGCGTTCACCTGCACCTCGTAGTCGCCCGCAGCCAGGTCGCGCAAGGTGATCTGGCCCGTGCGCGGCTCGATGCCGAAGAAGGCGCCCCAGCGCGAGGGCAGGAGCGGCCGGCGACGCGCGATCACCTCGCCCGTGCCGACGGCCACCACGTCGATGCGTGTGCGCGGGGTGGGATCGGAGCCCTCGCTCTCGACGCGCAGGAACAACGTGCCCGCACGCTCGATGCGCAGGTCGAGGCGCCGCAGCTCGCCGTCACCGACCGAGAGCTTGGCCGAGGCGCGCCCCAGGTCGCGCGCGTAGACGCTCACGCGCACCTCGCCTGGAGGTACGCCCTGCAGCCGAACGCGGCCGCTGGGGCCGCTCACGGCCTCCACGCTCGGGGCACCCTCCTCGTCGCTGAGCACCACCAGCAGACGCGCGCCACCCACCGGGCGACCGTCGGGACCGCGCACCTCCACGTCGATCTCGCCACCGCGCCCGAGCACGATGCTGATGGGGCGATCCACTCCGGGCAGCTCGGCCTGCACCCCTTGGCGCACGGCTTCCGCGCGGCCCGGGCCGCGGACCCGCAAGTCGTAGCGACCCACCGGCAAGCCGGTGAGCACGAAGCGGCCATTCACGCCCGCGCGCGCAGAGGCCTTGAGCTCCCCCACCACGGCGACGGAGGGCGAGGCCTGGATCTCGGCGTAGGGCACGGGCCGACCGGAAAGGTCCACCACCTCGCCCGCCACGCGCCCTTCCCACAGCTCGAGGTCGACCGTGAGGCGATCTCCGTCCGCGAGCGCGACCTCGCCGCCCGTGCTCGCCGTGCCGTCGTCGAGCACGATCCGGTAGCGGCCTGCCTCCAAGCCCTCCACCGCGTAGCCGCCGAAGGAGTCGGTGACTGCGCGTGCCACGCGCTCGAGCGCTGCGCCGTCCTCTGGCAGCCACTCCACGCGCAGCCTGGCGCCGGCCACCCGCTCCCCGCGGCGCGTGACCGTCCCCACCAGCTCACCGCGCGGCGCGGGCTCGAAGTCCAGGCGCGCGAGCTCGCCAGCGAGCACCGTGATGAGGGCTTCGCGGCGCGTCGACTCGCGCGGACCGTCTGCCACCTCGACGCGCCACGCGCCCGGCACCAGACCGCGAAAGGCATAGCTGCCATCCGAGCGCGTGCGCGTCTCCGCCGCCTCGACGTCGGCCTCGATGCGGCGCGCGCGGAGCCGCACGCCGTCCAGCCGCAGGCCCTGGGCGTCGCGCACGACGCCCTCGATCCCGCCGCCGGCGTCGAGCACCAGATCGCGCGCCAGCAGCGTCTCGCCCTCGTCCATGCGCAGCACCTCGACGTCCGCCCCACGCCCCACGTCCTCAGCCTCCAGGCGCCACAGCCCTGCGGCCACCTGCGGGAAGAGGTAGGCGCCGCGCTCGTCGCTCGCGGTCAGCAGCGGGCCGCCGGGCAGGGGGGGCGCGTCACCGTCCGCACGCAGGCGCACCAGAGCGACGCGCGCCCCCAGGATCGGCCGGCCGTCCGGATCGAGAACCGAGCCGGCCACGCTGCCAGGCTCGAAGAGCCGGAGCGCCGGCAGGTCCACGTCGCGATCCTCCAGCCGCACAGGCGCGGCATCGGAGTCGAGCACGCCCTGCACGACGCGCGCGGTGTACTCGCCGGGCGCCAGACCCTCGAAGCGAAACCAGGCCTGAGCCAGGCCCTTGGGCAGGACGCTGCGCGCGATCACGCGCCAGCGGCGCTCGCCACGCTCGTCGACCAGGGGCGCCTCGAGCAACGCCGTGGCCTCGGGGCCCTGCTCGCGCAGGCCCTCCACACTGCCCCCGATGGCGAGCAGGGTGGGGAGCACCAGCTCGAGCGTCTCGGCCTCCGGCACGACACCTTCCAGACGCAGCAAGGGCAGGCCGGCCGCGTTGAACACCTCGAGATCGTGGGGCTGCGGCACGAGATCGGGCAGCAGGAAGGCCCCGAGCGCGTCGCTGCGCGTGCTGCGCTCCTCGCTGCGCTCCGTCCCCCGCGGCCGGACCGTCAGTGTGAGGCCCACGGCTGGAGTGCCGAGCGCGGTGCTGATGCGGCCCGAGAGACTCGGAGCGCGGGCCAGGATCACGCGCTCGCGGCGCATCGAGGACGAAAGCGGATGCTGGATGCGCTGGGCCAGGGGCACGTGCCCCGGCAGCCCGAGCGTGACCCAGGCGTCTTCCGGCGGGAGGTTGGCCAGGCTCAGGACGCCGTTCGTGCCGGTCACGCCTTGCCGCACGAACGCGGCGAGCTCGGGCAGGCGCCCGGCGGCCGGGTGCGCAGCGGCCGTGACCACGACGGCCACGCCGGCCCGGGTCTTGTGATCGACGTCACGAACCTCGAGCTCGAGGGTCCAGCCCGTGCTGAGCCGGAAGGCACCCAGGTCGCTGACGCCGCGCTCGCCGATCTCGAAGGGTGCGCTCAGCAGCGGCGCGAAGCCCGGGGCCTCGGCGAGGAGCCGCATGCCCGGCGTGGGGTCGAGACGCGGCACGCTGAAGCGGCCCTGTGCGTCAGTCTCCACGCCGGGCGGCGTCAGCAGCGGCTGCGCGGGGTGGACGACCTGCCCCGCCTCGTAGAGCAGGCGCACGCGCGCGCCCACGAGCGGCGCGCCCTGCCCCGTGAGCACCTGCCCCACGGCGCTGGGTCGCCGCGCCACGAACCAGGAGAGCTCGCGCACCACACCGCCCTCGGGCACCTCGACACGCGCGACAGCCTGGTCGAAGCGCCACTCCGGATCGCGCAGCTCGAGCTCGTAGACGCCCGGGGCGAGGTCCGGCAGCAGGAAGCGCCCGTCGGCGTCGCTGCGTGCCTCGGGATGGACCGCTGCCATGCGCTGCGAGCGCGGCAGCGGCAGCAGGCGCAAGGCCACGGCCCGCGCACCCTGGGAGCGCGGCAGGTGCGCGTCCACCAGCCGCCCGGAGAGCGCACCGCCGAGCGGGGCGATGGCCTCCTCGACGCTCTGGCCGCTGTCGAAGCCGCGCAGCACGATGCGCCGCCCGTCCTTGCGTTCGAGCACCAGCCTCCAGGCGCCCGTAGCGAGGCGGTCGGTGAGGTAGCGTCCCTGCGCGTCGGACGTAAGCTCCAGACCCACGGCTTCGCGCGCGCTCACGGGCATCAGGACGAGGGAGGCGCCGGCGGCCGGCAAGCCTCCCGACCAGCGCACGCGACCCCGCTGTTCGAACGCCTGCGGCAGGACCAGCCGGCCTTGCGCACTCAGCGCGCTGAGCAGCCGCGGCGCGTGCCCAGGCGCCAGCACGACGAAGGGCGGCTCGGCCCCCGGATCGCGCGCGGGGGCGGGCAAGGTGAGCCAGCCGCCCTCGCCCGACTGCGAAAGGCTCTCGGCGTTAGCGCCGAGGAGCGGCACCGCGCCCAGACGCCGGCTGCTGCGTGCGAGGAGCGCGCTCTCGAGCGGCGCCCCGGCCTCGTCGAACACCTGGATGCGTTCGGCCAGCAGAGCGGCCTGCGGAACGGCCTGCGGAGGGGCCTGCGGAGCAGGGGGCTCACCCCAGGCCTCTGGCTCGCCCCGCGCCCACGCAAGCAGCCCCACGAGCAGGCCCAGCAGCAGCGGCGCTCCCAGCCTACGCCGCCCTGCGACCGATCTCACGCGCCCACCACGCTGGCTGGGACGGTCCAGGACCTTAGCAGCGCGGCGCTCCTCGGCCCCAGGGCCCTGAGGCACACGTCGCGGCTTTCGCCGGGGCCGGCCCACGCTGTGCCGCCGTTGAGGGCTGTGCTCGGGCCGTCCGTCACGCATGGACTCAGCTCCACCTCGATGCGGTCCTCGGGCAGGGACCTGGCCACCCGGCCGGCCCATTCGACGCAGGTCACCCGGCCGGACCCGCAGATGTCTTCGAGGCCGGCCGCTTCTAGCTCCGTCTCGCCGCTCAGGCGGTAGGCGTCCACGTGCTGGAGCTCGACGCCGCCGGGCAGGTGAAAGCTCTGGGCGATGGTGAAGGTGGGGCTGGGCACGGCCACCCGTGGGTCCAGCCCGAGTCCGCGCGCCAGCCCGCGCACGAAGAGCGTCTTGCCCGCGCCTAGATCACCTTCCAGGGCGAGCACCACGCCGCGCCCGGCCCCCACCAGCAGCGCGCGGCCCAGGCTCTCGGCCAAGGCCAGCGTCGCCGCCGGGGAGTGCGTGCGCAGGCGCAGCGTCGTGGGAGCGTCCGGGGGTACGGCCTGAGACATCGGCACGATGCTACGGTGAGCCGCCGTCCGCGCCCGGGGCGAGGGGCTCGATGGCGTTCTGGTTGGGGCTTCGCAGACCGGACGGAGCCATCCCGGGGGCTGGGGGGCAGACTAGGACCGCACGAGGTGATCGAAGCCCCGCGGCACGAGCGGCACGCTGCCCCGCTCGTCCTCCAGACGCAGCCCCTCGGTCTGCGCCACCACCCGCCCGATTGCGTGGAGGCGTACGCCCTGCTCCACGAGCGAGCGCGCCGTCTCCACGCTCAGGGGCGCATGCGCGAGCAGCAGCTCGAAGTCTTCGCCATCGTCTAGCGCGTGCTCGAGCGCCGAACGCAGGGGGCCGGGCGCCGCGGCGACATCCGGGTGGATGGGCACGCTCCCGGCAGTGACTCGCGCACCCACCCCCGAGGCATGGCACAGGCGGGGCAGGTCGCGCGAGAGGCCGTCGCTGAGGTCGAGCATGGCGTGTGGCACGCGCAGTCGCGCCAAGGCCAAGGCTTCCTGCAGTCGAGGCGTGGGCACGAGATGCCGGCCGGCCAACGACCCGCCCAAGGGGCCCGTCACGCTCAGCACGTCCCCCACCTGCGCGCCGCGCCGCGTCAGGAGACCCATCGGGCCGGGTCGTCCGATGACCGTGACGGCCATCGTCAGCGGGCCGTCAGCCACGTTGGTGTCGCCCCCGGCGCAGGGCACGTCAAACGCCCGCGCCGTCTCCTCCAGGCCCGCGAGCAGCTCGTCGCGCAAGGCAGGCGGGGCGACGCGCGGCAGCACGAGCCCGAGGAACCAAGCCAGCGGCACAGCGGCTGCGGCGGCCAGGTCCGAAAGGCTGACCCGCAAGGCCTTCACGGCGGCCCGCCGGCCGCCGCACTCCGCCAGACGGAAGTGCACACCGTCGATGAGCACGTCGGTACTGATCACGGCCGGGAAGCCTCCCAGGTCGAGCGTGGCGCAATCGTGTCCGATGCCCACGCCGGGCACGCCGCCCAGGGAGAGTCGGCCCACCAGGGCGGCCACCCACTCGTCCTCCCCGCGTGCACTGAGCGGCCCGATCTGCATGCGCGAGCTACCTCCGGGGCGGTGTGCCAGGAGCGAGGCGCGCCCGCGCGCGCGCAACCGCCCGACGCACCTCCTCGGGCGGCATGCCCGGATAGTAGCTGACCGAGACGCCCAGGCTGGGCTCCAACAAGCCGAAGAGCGCGGCCAGCAGCGAGCCACGCATCTGCGGCCTGCGGGCCTCGCCTTCGAGCGCGAGCAGCACGGGCGGCACGAGCACCGCCGGGGGCACCTCGCGTAGCGCGAGCAGCAGCGCTTCGCGTACGGCGGGATGCTCATCTTCGAGCGCAGCGAGCAGCGCTGCCACCACGCGCGGTAGCGCCGGAGCTGCCTGCGCGACCGCCAGAGCCGCAGCCGCGCGCACCAGCGGCGAGGTGTCCCGCGCCAGCGCACGCAGCAAGGCGTCGAGCGACTGGGGGTCGGCGGCATGGCCGAGGGTCAGCGCCGCCGTGCGGCGCACGCTCACGGCCGGGTCCTCCAAGGCGGTGCGCAGCAGTGCCTCGAAGCCTGCTTCCCCCGCCACGCGCACCGCCTGGGCGCGCAGCACCGGCGAGGGATCGCGCAGCAAGCGCGCCACGAGCGCGGGAGCGTGCGAGGCTTCGCCGTCTGCCAGCACCTGGTCGAGCGCCGCACGGCGCGCAGCGAACTCGCTCGAGCGCAACGCCGTGGGCACGTCCTGGTGCGCGCGAACCCAGGGCTCCGCCAGATCCAGCCGCAGCGCTGCGAAGAGCGCCTCGGCGTCATGCTGCGCGAGGGCCTCCGCCGCGTGCAGGCGCGACCAGACCTCCAGCTCGGTCACCCGCACGCTGGCGGCCAGGGCCTCGAGGTCCTCGGGCAGGCGAGCGGGCGCGGCCTCCCAGGCTGGGGCCAGGAGCGCCACGGCCTCGGCCCCCACGCAGGCTCCGACGAGCTCGATCACAGTGGGGCGCGGGCCGGCACGCCCGGCGCTGAGGGCCTCGAGCAGGACCAGGGCCCCGGCCGTTCCGCGCTCGACCAGCTCACGGCGCAGCTCGGGCTGATCTGGTCCCCCGGCCGCCAGCGTCCAAGCCCTGACGGTCTGGCGGGCCGCCGTGAGCGCTTCTGCGGGTGGCTGGCGTTGGGCCTGTGCCACCGCGTGAGCCAGCGCCTCGAGATCGGACGCGCCCGCGCGCTCCTCCAGGCGCTCCAGCAGGCGCTGCGCCGCGCCGTAGCGCTGCGCCCTGGTCAGCAGGTCCAGCAGGCGCCGGATCGTCGCCAGGTCGAGGGCCGCGAGCCCTGGGCCCTCGGCGCGCCGTCGCAACGAAGCCAAGGCGCGCTCCGGAGAGTCGGGCAGCCGCAACTCTTCGCGCAGCAGCTGCGCCTCGCCGGTACGTGGATAGTCGACTTCCACGCGCGCGAGCGCCGCGAGGGCTAGCTCCAGCTCCCCGGCCGGTGCCGCCTCGGCGCGCACCCGCAACCGCTCGGCGGCCAGCGGGTCGCGTAGACGCCCGGCCGCATCCGGCGGCAGAGCCCGCAACGCCGCGCGCGCAGCATCTACGTCGCCTTGTGCGAAGGCGGCGCTGGCGGCCAGCACGCGCGCCTCGTCGGCGATCTGCTCGGGCAGCTCCGCGGGCAGCGCGGCCAGCAACCCAGCCCGGCCGGCCTCGGCCAGCGCCGCTTCGAGGTCGAGCAGCAGGCGCCATGGGCGTCCGTCGACGTCGTCGAGCCGTTCCTGCAAGAGCGCACGCGCTGCACCCCACGGACCTCCGCGCTCCTTGGTGGTGCGCTGCAGCAGAGCCCCTGCTTCGTCGCCATCGGCCACGCCGCGCAGGAACTCACGCACGGCCTCGGGGCCCCCGCGCTCGAGCAGCAGCAGCAGCCCAGCAGCACCGGTAGGTTCGGCCTGGGCGGGGTCTTCGGGGGCCACGCGTGCCGCGACCACCCGGCCCGCCAGAACGTCGTCACGGACCACCCGTTCGAGCCTCTCCGCCAGGTCGCCAGAAGCGGCCATGCCGGCCAGCGCGCCCAGCCACGGCGGCACGGCGGCGCCCGCACGCAGCGTGCTCACCTCCAGGAGCGCGAGCGCGAGGGCCCGCGGCAACAGCACCTCGACGCGCTCTGCCCCGGTGGCCAGACGCTCCAGATTCACGCGCACGAGCGGCTGGCGCCGCCCGTCGCGCAGGACGGTGCGCAGGTCGTAGGGGCGGGTCTCGTCGCCCAGGGGCGCGAGCACGGCCTCGATCTCGACCTCCTCCGCGTGCAGTCCCGTCACCAGAGCCACGCGATCCTGGGCGCGCGCCACGCGCTCGCGCCAGGTCGCGATCAGGTCGCGAACGCGCGGGTCGTCCGTGTAGCCACCGGCCTGCAGCGTGCCCTGCGCCCCGCCGCGCACGAACAGCTCGCGGAGCGGCACCCCCTGGCAGGCGCAGGCCAGCAGGCCCAGGATGACCGCCAGGGAGAGGCTCCGGGGCGACATGCGGCTCAGAGGCTCGCGCGCGGCGTTCACGCCCGCGTCATGGCGGCCCTGAGCAGGCGGGCGGCCGCCGCAGGGTCGGACGCATCGCGCAGCGCGCGCACCACGGCCACGCCCGCCGCCCCGACGGCGGCCACCTCGTGCGCATTCGCCACCTCGATGCCGCCCAGCGCCACCACCGGCAGGTTCACGGCGGCGCGAAACCGGCCGAAGAGCAGGGGACCGAGGGGGGCGCCCTTCTCCGGCACCCCGTAGACGGGCGAGAGCACCGCATAGTCGGCGCCGGCCTTCTGCGCACGCGCCAGATCGCCCTCCGTGTGGCATGAGACGCCGAGCCAGCCGGGGAACCAGGCCCGCACGCGTTGTGGCGGCGGCGAGCGGTGTCCTAGCTGCACGCCTTCGCCACCCAACGCCAAGGCCACGTCGGCGCGGTCCCCCACGACGAGTGCGGCGCCACGAGCGTGGCAGCGCTGCAGCAGGTCCTTGCCAAGCCGGTAGAGCTCCGAGCCGTTGGCCAGGGGCACACGCAGCCACAGTGTCGTCACGCCGCCCTCGAGCACTTCTTCCACGTGGCGCCAGTTGCGGGCTTGCTCGGCCTCCACGACGTAGAGCAGACGCAGCGCGTCGTTCAACATGGGGATGGCAGGTCGGGGCATGGAGGCGCTCATGCGTCGGGAAACAACAGCGCGTCCAGGCCGCGCAGCAACCCCACCTGCTGAGGCAGCGTGCGCCCGGAGCTCGCCCGCCCGCACAGCGCCCGTACGGCCAGCAGCACGCCGGGCAGGTAGCACTCGCGCGAGAGCGCCTCGTGGCGCAGCACGATGGACTCGCCGCTCGAGCCGAAGACCAGATCCTGCCGCGCCACCACGCCCGGCAGTCGCAGGCTGTGGACGCGCACGCCCCCCACGGCGTGGCCTCGGGCCGGCTCGCGCCCATCTCCGGGTCCAGAGCGCGCTCCAGCCGCTGCCAGGCGTTCGGCGGTGCGCTGCGCCGTGCCGGAAGGCGCGTCGGCCTTGGCCTCGTGGTGCGTCTCGATCACCTCGACGCGCGGGAAGTGGCGCACCAGCTCTTCCCCGAAGCGCTGCAGCAACAGCATGCCGAGGGCAAAGTTGGGCGCGATCAAGAGCCGTAACCCGGCGGCCCGTGCTTGACCGTCGAGCAGGTCGAGGTCGGCGGTCGAGAACCCGGTCGTCCCGATCACGCCCTGCGCGCCCGCGGCCAGGATCTTCTGCGCGTTGCCCAGCGCCGCCGTGGGGGTGGTGAAGTCCACCACCACCTGGGCGCGCGCGCGGCGCGCCTCGGCCAAGAGGTCGTCCTCGACGTCCGTCTCCGCCACCACCTCGAGGTCCGCCGCGGCCCGCAGGCCTGGGAGCAGAGCCTGGCCCATGCGGCCCTTGGCGCCGGAGAACAGGAGACGAAGGCGGCTCACAGGGTTCTGTCCTACGTCCGGCCCAGGCGGTGCGCCAGCCGCTGCACGGCCCCCACCTGTCCCGCCGTCTCGAGGGAACCGGGCCGGGCGCGACGCACCTCGGCGATGGCCGCCTCGGCCGCCAACCCCTCGGCCACCAGCACGGCGGCCAGGATCGTGCCGGTGCGCCCCACGCCTGCGAAACAGTGCACCACCACCGGTCGGCCTAGGGCGAGCTGCTCCTGCACCCACGCCGTGCAGCGTTCGAGCTGCTCGTCGGCCGGCGTGCCGAAGTCGTCGATGGGCACGTGCTGGTGGGTCAGACCGTGGCGCGTGGGATCGCCGGGCGGCGGTGTCTCCGTGAGCGAGAGCACGGCGCGAACTCCTTGGGCGACGAGCTCGGCCCACGAGGCTTCCTCCGGCCGGCCCATGCCGGCGAGCTGGCCCGGCCGCACCCATCCGAAGTTCCTGAGCATGCCCTCAATGCTCGCCGCGATCGACGGGGCCGCCGACGAAAAAGGATGCGGGCGCCCGCGGCGCCCGAGCGGCCTGTGCCAGGTGGGCCGCCAGCACGAGCACGCCGAAGGAAACCGCACCGGCCGCGCCCAACCAGGGCTCGCCGTAACGGACCGTCACGAGCGCCAACACCGCCAGCGCCCCGTAGCGCAACGCCACTGCCGGGTGAGAGCCGCCCAGGCGCAGCAGGCGCTGGTAGGGGTGGTCGCGGTGCGCGGCCGCCAGCGCCACGCCGCGGCGCCACTTCGTCACCAGCCCCGCACCCACGTCCACCACGCCGGGCAGCAGCAGCGCGCCGATCCACGGCCAGGCCAGCGCCCGCGCCGATCCGTCCTGCGGCGCGAGCGCGCTCGCGGCCACGAGAAACCCCAGCAGATGGGTGCCGCAGTCGCCGACGATCACACGCGCCGGCGTCACGTTCCAGAAGGCGAAGCCCAGCACCGCGCCGGCCGCGGCGCCGAACAGCGAACCTCCACCCGGCCCCGCACCCTGGGCCGCCGCGAACGACAGCATCACGGAGGTGGTCGCCGCCGTGATCAGGTCGATGCCGTCGATGAAGTTGATCACCGTGACCACCGCCACGATCCACAGCACGCTCATCCAAGGCGTGAGGTCGCCGAAGCGCAGCGCGCCGAAGCCGCCGACGCCCTCTCCCCCCCAGCGCAGACCCAGCGCGACAGCCAGAGCGGCGAGCGCCACCTGCGCCGCCAGCTTCACGCGCGCCGGGAGCCTCCGACGGTCGTCCCACAGCCCCAGCAGCGCGAACCCTGCAGCCGGGAGCGCGTAGACGAAAAGGCCGTCCTGGGGAGCGCCGCAGGCCCAGGCCACGAGCAAGGCGAGCGAAACTGCAGCGACCAGCGCCAGCCCCCCACTGCGTGGCACGGGGGTCGTATGAACCTTGTGCGCGGCCGGGGCGTCGAGCAGGCCCAGGTGCGATCCGTACCGGGCGGCCACCCAGCTGAGGCCTAGGCAGACCACCAGGCCCAGCAGCGCGACGAGCGGGACGTCCATCCGCGCCATTCTGCCGTGACGCCTCTTGCTCGCCATGGCACTTCTTGGGCGCGTTCTGGTGAGGCAGGTTGAGCGCGCCTGGCCCGACCGAGGGCCTGGGAACAGCGTGTCCGTCCGCCGGGGCGCGACCTGCGCGCCGCGGCCTACGCCGCGCTACTCTGATCGGGATGCTGGGTCATGAGCTTGACACGCGCCACGCGCACGCCGCCCTGCCGCCACCTCGGCGGCTCTGGCCGTGGGCGCTCTTGCTCCTTCCCTTAACCGCCGCTGGTTATTTTTTGTGGCGCGGGCGGCAGGCCGACGCGGAGTCGATACGCGAGCAGCGCGAGCGCTCCGCGGGGGAGCAGGCGGAGATCGTCGCCCGGCCGCGGGGGCGTGCGGCCCTCGTGGAGCCCGCAACGCCCGGTGAGGCCACCGCCGTCGTCGCGGCCTTCCTCGAGGCCGTTCAGGCGCTGCCCGAGGCGGTGCGCGCCGTGGTGGAAGACCATGTGCGAGGGGACGACGACGCCACGCCCGAGCTGGCGGCCCTCGTGGCGGAACATCACGAGCCGATCTTGCGGCTCGAGCCGCTCCTGACCGTCTGGAGCACGCCTCCACCACCGCAGTTCGGATCCGTGGAGGCAGGCGCCGACATCGAGAGGTTCATGCCGGGAACACGCTGGATCGAGCTCGCGGCCGACGTCGCGATCCTTGGCGGGGCGGCGGAGCGCGCGCTGGAGCTCGCGTTGCTCGAGATCGCCTACGGCAGCGAGGTTGCATGGGGGGGGCACCAAGTTCACGACCTCACGGGGGCCGGGATCCACAAGCGGGGCATCCGCCACCTCGCGGCCGCCCTGGCCATGGCTCCCGTCGATGCCGCGACGGCGCGGCGTGCTCGGCATGCCCTCGAACGCCTGGAGCTGGCGCGCATCCCCGCCGCCGACGTGGTCGCGATCGAGTGCGCCTCGCTACGGCTGCTGTTGCTTGATCCGGGCACGAGCTGGGACCAGACCGAGGACGACTACTTTCGACGGCCCACGCTTGAGGCGCTCGACGGTGCGCGCGACGACCTGCTCGCCGCCCTGGCCGAGGAGGACGCCGTGGCCACGATCAGGCGGGTGCAGGAGCTGGCCGCCGGGCCCGCGCCAGCCCTGCTCAAGATGGTGATGGTCGTGTTTCCGATCTGGGCCGCGGAGCGTGCCAACGTGGTCGCCTGGCTGCGCGTCGCGCGCACCGCGCTGGCGGTGGCCGAGTTCGTCGCGTTAGAGGGAGTTCCGCCAGCAACTCTCGAGGCTCTGGTGCCCGGCCTGCTCCCTTCCGCCCCCGTGGACCCCTGGTCTGGCACGCCACTGCGCTACCGTCCGGGCGCGGTCTGGTCGATTGGCCGGAACGGTACCGACCAGGGCGGTGTGCCCCCCGAGGATGCCGAGAAAGACTGGGACGACGACTACATGATCGTCGTGCCCGTCCGCTGAGCCTCCTGCCGCGCCGCGCGGCGCGGGGTGCCCTGGTGCAGTCGGCCCGTACATTCGGCACATCGCTAAGACGAGCAGGGCGTACCCCCCCCCCCACTCTGCCCTCCGGGGGAGGCGCTGGGGGAAGAGGCCATGAAACCATGGCCCGCCCTGCGGGTACGAGTGAGCGTCCCACGTGTATGTCTTCGGAGCCCCATGGGCCAGCCGCTTGCACCGCCTGCTGCGATCGCGCACCTGCTGCGCCGCGCCGCGTTCTCCGCCGGCGCTGGCACCGCGGAGATGGAGAGCGCCCCCGGCTACGAGCAGGCCGTCGAGCGCGTGCTGGCCACAGTGGACGAGCCGCCCGACCTTCTGCCCGCAGACTTCGACGCCTACCGCCCGGGCACCATCCAGCACACGTGGTTGGCACGCTTGCTCGCGGGCCGCGGCGCCCTGGCCGAGAGGCTGGCCTTCTTCTGGCACGGACACTTCGCCACCTCGCAGGCCAAGGTGACCGACGGCCCGTTGCTCTGGCGGCAGATGGAGCTGTTCCGCAGCCAGGGCGCGGGTCGCTTCGAAGACCTCGTGCTCGCCGTGAGCCGCGACGTGGCCATGGTGCGCTTCCTCGACGGCAACGCCAACCGCAAGGGCCATCCCAACGAGAACTACGCGCGCGAGCTGATGGAGCTGTTCGCGCTCGGTCGCGGCGCCTACAGCGAGCACGACGTGCGCGAGCTGGCGCGCGCTTTCTCCGGCTGGGGCAGCCGCCACCACGAGTTCGTCTTCACGGAGAGCTTCCACGACGCAGGCGCGAAGACTCTGTTGGGCCACTCCGGAAGCTTCGACGGCGAAGCGGCGGTCAAGATCGTCGTTGGCCACCCGGCCTGCGCCCCCTTCGTGTGCCGCAAGCTGGCGCGCTTCTTCCTTGCCCCCGAGCCCCCTGAGCCGCTGATCGAGCGCTTGGTCGTCGCGTGGCGGGCCACGGATGGTCGTGTGCGCGAGGTGCTGCGCGCACTGTTCCTCGACCCCGAGTTCCGCGCTCCGGCCCACGCCCGCAGCCTGGTGCGCTCGCCGGTGGAATTCGTCGTGGCTGCGGCACGCCTGGCGGGGCACGCCGAGCTGCCCCCGGCCGTCGAGGGCTCGTTGGACCGGTTGGGCCAGGTGCTCTTCCGGCCGCCCAGCGTGAAGGGGTGGACCTCGGGCACGGCCTGGCTCACCGCGGGCACGCTGGTGGAGCGCCTGCGCGCCGCCCAGGTGCTCGCCGAGGGCGTTTCCGTAAGCGCGGCTGAGGCGGCCATCCTGCGCGAATTCGGCGCGACGCCGCCGCCGGCCTTGCGCGCGGTGCTGAGCGCCGCGCCCGTCGAGCGGCGCCTCGCGCTGGCCTTCGCCTCCCCCGAGTTCCAGCTGGCCTAGAGGTGCACCATGACCCCGCGTCTTGATCGCCGTGAGCTCTTGGGCCTGGGCGTCTCCCTAGGCGGCCTAGCCCTGTTCCCGCGCTGCCTGCGTGCTGAGCCCGCCGCCGCCGGTCGCGTGCGCGCTACCGTCGTGCTGATCCACCTGGTGGGCGGCAACGACGGCCTCAACACGCTCGTGCCCTACGCGCACAAGCGCTACCGCAGCGCGCGTCCAACCCTCGCCTTAGGACGCGAGGCCGTCGTGCCGCTCAGCGAGGGCCTGGGCCTGCACCCCTCGCTGCGCCCCCTGGCCCCCCTGTGGGAGAAGCGCCAGCTTGCCATCGTGGCCGGCGTGGGCTACCCGCAGCCCGATTTCAGCCACTTCCGTTCCACCGAGATCTGGCAGACGGCCCAGCCGGAGCGCGCACCGACGTTCGGTTGGGTGGGACGCGCGCTGGCCGAGCGCCCCTCCGCATCGCCGCTGCGCGCCGTGGCGCTGGCACGCGAGCAGCCGCTGGCCTTCACCGCCCCGGAGCCCACGGTGGCCACGCTCACCGACTTCGGCCGCTTCCGCCTGCCCGCCGGGCTCGAGGAAGTCGCGCGGCTCTACGCCACCTCCGGCGAACGCACGGGGGCGGCGGGGGCGGTGGCCGCGGCCGGCGAGCGCGCGCTGGCGCTGGCGCACAAGATCTCGCGCCTGTCGCCGGCCGACGGACCTTGGCAGGGACCGCTCGGCGAGGACCTGCGCAAGGCCCTGTCGCTGCTCGAGGCTGATCTCGACCTCGAGGCCCTGCATCTCTCCTTCGGCGGCTTCGACACACACGCCGCGCAGGCACGCGTGCACGGCGAGCTGCTCGGCGCCCTGGCGCAGAACCTGGCCCTCTGGCAGGCGCGCCTGGAACGCGCCAAGCTGGCCGAGCGCGTCGTGACGGTGGTCTACAGCGAGTTCGGCCGGCGCGTGGACGAGAACGCGAGCGCGGGAACCGATCACGGCTCGGCCGGCCCGGTCTTCGTGCTGGGCAACGGCCTCACGGGCGGGCTCTTGGGCACGCAGCCGGCGCTCGACGACCTCGACGACGGCAACCTGCGTTTCACGACCGACTTCCGCCGCATCTACGCCGCGCTGCTGCGCCACGCGTGGGATCAGGATCCCGCACCCGTGCTCGGCGACGTCACGCCCCTGGAGCTCTTCCGATGAGCATGAAACCCCTGGCCGCCTGCGCGCTCGCCCTGGCGCTCACGTCGCTGGCCTCTGCCGACGAGACCGGCTCCGCGAGGCCGCTGACCCGCTCCGACCTCATGCTGCTGCCCTTCGACGAGGCCGATCTCGCACGCTTCCAGCGCGACCACGCCGACCTGGTCGTGCGCGTCGAGATGATCTTGAAACGCGCCGAGCGCGTCCAGGAGAACCTGCGCGAACGCCTCAAGCCCGACCAGCAGGCCGACCAGGGCACGCGTGCGCTGCTCGAGGAGCGCCTGCGCCTGACCGAGCAGTCGCTGGCTCTGGTGCCCGAGATCGAAGAGCGCCTTGCCAAGGCTGGCATCCCGGCCGGGTCCTTGGAGCGCGCGCGCCGGGCGCAGGGGGGGCCCTACCGCGCCGAGCGCTTCGGCCGTTCCCTGCTGCTCGATCTCCTGCAACCCGTCACGATCCCCGTGCCCCCGCAGCGCGAGCTCTTCGAGCGCCTCGTGCCGCACGTGGACGGCGCCGTGCTGGCGCTCAACGCCGAGATCGAGCGGCTCAAGGCTGCGACCGGCAGTGACGCCGAGAGCCGCCAGGCTCTCGCGCAGGAGCTCGAGCAGCGGCGCCGCGAGATCGAACGCCGCTTCTGGCGGCTGGTCTACTGGACGTTGCCCGAGGAGCAGCGCTACGAGCTGGCCAAACGCCTCCCGCACGAGCTGCAGAAGCGCGACGACGGCATCGGCCACGTCTACCTCGTCAAGGGACTCACGCCGTCGCAGGGCGTGGCCTTCAAAGCGCTGCTGCTCGAGATCGAGGCCGAGGCCGCGGCCGACGGCTCCGAGATCAAGCGCGCCCAGGACGCGCTCGCCTCGGGCACGCTCTCGCCCGAAGACAAGCGCCTGCATGAAGCGTCGCTGCGGGACACGCAGAAGCGCTTGGTGGACATCCAGCTGCGCGCGCGCGACCAGGGACGCACGCTCTTCACGCCCGAGCAGGTGCGCGAGATCAAGGCCTTGCCCCCCTACCTGAGCGGAAGCGAGCGCACGCGACTCGTGCAGGAGACGCTGCGCGAGATCCCCACCACGGCCGACCAGCAGACCGCGCTCGCGGCCCTGGGCCGGCGCTACGTCGAGGCCAAGCAGCGCTTCGAGCGCGGAGCTCTCGACATCCAACGGCGCCTCAAGGACGCCGGCCCCGACTCCCCCGAGCGCGAGATGGCCGAGATGATGTACGCCGGCCTCGCCGGCGAAGGTGCCGCCGCACTGCGCGAGGCCCACGGCGAGGTCTTTCTCACCATCCTCACCCCCGACCAGGTCGAGGCCTGGGTGCTGGGGCTCAACGCCAAGTAGCTCGCGCCGCGCCGCCGGCGTCTCTACGGTAGCCTCTGCGCATGGCTGTGCGAGCGACACCGCGCATCGTGGCCCTGGGCGGGGGCGGCTTCTCGATGGAGCCGCGCGATCCGCGCATGGACGACGCGATCCTCGAGCTCACGGGCAAGCGCCGGCCGGCGGTGTGCTTCGTGCCCACGGCCAGCGGCGACTCGACTCAGTACGTGCGGCGCTTCATGGCGGCCTTCCCGTCCAAGCGCGCCCAGGCCTCGCATCTGTCCCTGTTCCAACGCGACGGCAGCAGCTTGCGCGAGCAGGTCCTGGCCCAGGACATGATCTACATCGGGGGTGGGAACGTGGCGAACCTGCTGGCCGTATGGCGCCTGCACGGCCTGGACCGGATCCTGCGGGAGGCCTGGAGGAAGGGCATCGTGCTCTGCGGCGTGAGCGCGGGCGCCTTGTGCTGGTTCGAGGCGGGCCTGACCGACTCCTTCGGTCCCCAGCTGGAACCGTTCCAGAACGGTCTCGCGCTGCTCGGGGGCAGCTCCTGCCCGCACTACGACGGCGAGGCGCTGCGTCGGCCGCGCTTCACGCAGCTGATCGCCTCCGGAGTGCTGGCCGCCGGCACCGCCATCGATGACGGTGCCGGGGCCTTCTACGAGGGGCGGCGCCTGGTGCGCTGCGCCTCCACCCGCGAAGGAGCCCGTGTCTGGCGCGTCACGCGCGAGGGCGACTACGCCGTCGAGGAAGCGCTCGCCAGCGAGTTCCTCCCCGACGGACCGCACGTCAGCGCACGTAGAGCCAGAGCGCGACCAGAAGCCCTGTGAGCACCAGCACGGTGACGAGCGTGCCGATCCAATTGCTGCGCCAGTAGGCAGACCGTGCGGCGGCCCGACCCTGCTCAAGGCTCCCGTGAGGCAAGTCGCCCCAGGGATCCTGCCCGTGTCGGAGCCTCTCGGCCACCTGGGCCGCGAGCATGCCGAGATCGAGGCGGTCGTGTTCGTCCCCCACGCGGACCTCGACCTCGGCCCCCTGGAGCTGCACGAAGGCGCCATCCTCCCGCTCGACGATCGCGAAGACGCCTTCCTCGCCACGCGCGCCTGCGTTCGCGGCCCGCGTGAAGGCCAAGCGTACCTGCTCGAGGCTCGCGAGTTTGACCTGGCCCACCGTGCCCGTGATCCTGAGCGTCGCCATGGCCACCTCCGTGTGAGCCAGACTACGCCTGCCCGGGCGGTCTCTGCTATCTCCTCCGCTGGGGGCGCGCAGCGTCCCCGGCGGAGGAGCATGGAGCAGCGGCGCTTCGTCATCGTCGGGGCGGGCCTGGCCGGCGCCGCCACCGCCTTTCACCTGAGACGGGCGGGGGTGACCGACGTGCTGCTGCTCGAGCGCGAGGGCGTGGCGGGCGTGCATTCCTCGGGTCGCAACGCTTCCCTGCTGCGCGAGCGCATCGACCACCCCGACCTCCAGCCCATGGCGACCGAAGGCGCAGCGGCGCTGCGCTCCGGCGATCTCGGCCGCTTCCGAAGGAACGGCAGCGTGCTCCTGGGCCTGGGCGAGACCGATGTCGCGCGCCTGATGCCGCTGGCACGCGGCAAGGGCCTCCACTGCCCCGACGACGGCATCGTGGACGTGGCGCAGGTGCTCGCCACCTATCTGGAGGGCCAGGAGGTGCGTTGGCGCGCGCCGCTGCTCGGCTGGCGCAGCGAGGGCGAGCGCGTGGTCGTGACCACGCCGCAGGGCGAGATCGGGGCCGAGGTGCTGGTCAATGCAGCGGGCGCGTGGGCGGGCGAGGTGGGCGGCCTCGCCATGACGCCCACCAACCGCAGCGTCTTCGTGAGCGAGCCGCTCGTGGGGCTCGACCCCGACTGGCCCTTCGTCTGGGACGTGAAGGCGGGCCTCTACTTCCGCCCGGAGCTGGGCGGCCTGCTGCTCTGCCCCTGCGACGAGACCCCCGCAACGCCGGGCGAGTACCGCGAGGATCCGGGGCTGGCCGATCTCCTCGCCGGCCGCGTGCGCGCGCTGCAACCTGGGCTGCCCGCCTACCGCGTGGCCTACCGCTGGGTGGGCCAGCGCACGTTCAGCCCGGATCGCAACCTGGTGCTGGGCTTCGACCCGCGCGAGGCGAGGCTGTTCCATGTGGCCGGTCTGGGTGGGCACGGAGTGACGCTCTCGTTCGCGCTGGGACGCCTGGCAGCACGCATGCTGGTGGAGGGCACACAGGCGCTCACGCCGTTCCATCCGGGCAGGATCCTGGCCCGCGCCTGAGGCGGCAGGCCAGCGCGGCGGCCGGCTCAGCGTCCGGCCGCTCCAGGTCGCCCGCGCTCAGCGGCCCGCGCTCTCCGCCAGACGTAAAACCAGGCGCCCCTCCCGTTCTCGTACCGCCACACGATCCGGATCCAGACGCCGCAGCCGTCGCACGCTCTCGAGCTCCTTCTGGGTCTCGCCCGCGAGCGCGTAGGCGTCGGCCAGCCGCTCCCAGCGCCAGTCGTCGTCGGGCGTCCAGCGGGTCTGCGCTTCCAGCTCGACGATGACGCGCGCAAGCAGCGGGAGGTCTGCGGCCAAGCGTCCTGGCGCGAGCAGCGCGCTGCGCGAAGCGTGTGCTCGCACCGGCGCGCTCTCGTCCTCGAGCAGCTGGCCCAGCGCGGTCCACGCTTCAGGGCGCTCCACATGGACGAGCCCGTCGGCCACGCGGCGCCTGACCAGACTGTCGGGGTCTGCGGCGTGCGCGAGGAGCGCGTCGCGGGCGGCGGGACCCAGGCGCGTGAGCAGCACGGGCACGGTGGCGCGCGCGAAGCGCGGTGCGGAGCGGTCAGCGAGCAGGGCCTGCAGGCGCTCGAGCGCGTCGTACTCGCCGCGTCGGCCCGCGACGAGAGCGGTCAGCCAGGCCGGGGGCGGCTGCGCGTCGGGCCACCAGCGCGCATGGGCTACGCGAATGCCGGCCTCGCTCAAGGGCGGCGCCCCGGGCGGCGCGGCGCGACCGCCGAGATGGCACCACGCGCAGGCGTTCTGCGCCACGCGGTCGCCCTGGAGCGTAGGGCGCGGGATACCGATCGTGTGGTCGGTGATGGCGCCGTGGCCGCGCTCGACCGTGAGGAACGGCATGTGGCAGTTCACGCAACGCGCGCCCTCGCTGCCCGCCGCGTGGTGCGAGTGGGCGGCAGGCGCTGCGACGATCTCCTGGTGGCAGCGCGCGCACTGGGCGTCGTCGCGCGGCGCGTGACGCATGGCCGAACGGTTGGGACCGCCGTGCGGATCGTGGCATGTGGCGCAGGTGAGGCCGCCCTCCTCCGCGCAGCGGCTGCTCCAGAACGACACGCCCGCGTAGACCAGCTCCAGCGGGCGTCCCGCCGGATCGACGCGGTCGGGGTCGTCGAGCAGCGATGGGTCGAGGAACTCCAGCAGGTCGCGCGACTCCCCCGGATGCCAGCCGGGGACGATCTCCTCGGACTCCATGTGGCACACCAGACAGGCATCCACCTGGGCTCGCCGCGGCAGCGCACGCAGGCGCACGATGGGGTCGGGCCCTTCGCGCGACTCGTCGTGGTGACGAGCGTGGGAGGCCGAGGGTCCGTGGCAGGCTTCGCAGTCGAGGCCATAGGCCCGCTGCGCCGTGCGCGGGCCCGTGCCGTCGGCGGCCGGCTCGCGAGGCTCGCGGCCCGAGAGGTGGCAGCGCGAGCACTGCGCATCCCAGGAACGCACCGGTCCGGTCCAGTAGGAGGGCTCGCCCGGCGCCACCAGGGGCGGCACACGCGCATCGCCGCCTGGCCCAGAGAAGTAGAGCGCCGTGTAGTCGAACCACACTCCCGTCTCATGCTCGCGCATCGCGGGCAGCACCTGCTTGCGCCCGTCGGGCAGCGTGGTCACGAGCATCTCGATGCGCGTCTTGCCCACCACATGCGTGAGATCGTAGCGCTCGAGAGCGCCCGTCGGGCCCAGCGTCTCGGCCGCTACGCGCGAGCCCTGGCGCACAAACCGGGTGCGGCCGGGCCCGTGCCGCACCTCGGCGCCAGCACGGATGTCGGCCACGAGGACCTCCTCGGCCGCTTCGCGCACGGTGAGAGCATGGGTCGAGACGCACCACGAGGCGTGCACATCGCCGTGGCAGCGAGCGCACTCCTCCGCGCCCGCCGCGAGGTCCATCGGACGGGGACGCGCCGGATCCAAGGCAGGCGGCTCCGCGCGCGCGGCAAGCACGAGCAGCGCGCCGCCGGCGAGCGAAAGGAGCGTGAGCGAAAACGACTGGGCGCGGCGCACGAGACCACGATAGCGCCTCTGGCGTGGCTCAGGGCCGACGCACGCGCAGCACGTGGTAGGCCCCGGAGCGGCCGGCGTGCTCCTGGGAGAACACCCCGAACCCACCTAAGGTGCCCACCGCCCCCGGTTCGGGTCGCACGCTCACGAGCGCCAGCGCGCGTGGACCGCCCGGTGGCCACCCGGCGGGAGCCTGCCTGGGACCGCCGGAGGCGGGCACCACCAGCAGCTGGCGATCGCCGATCCAGCCGCGCAACGCGTGGCCCTGGGCCGCGGTGTCCTCCCCCAGATCAACCGCCACCCAGCCACCCGGTCCCGCCTCGTGCGCCGCGAGCCTCACGGCTTTGCCCAGGTCATTGAGCCTCCCGGCCAAGCCGGCCTGCTCGCCCAGCAGCGCGGACTGGGTGGGCCCGAGGCCGGCCAACAGCGAGCCCACCAGTCCGAGTGCCAGCGCCACGCCCTCCAGTCGCACCCGCCACGGCGCGCGCAGGCGAGCCGTCCCCACAGCCACGGCCAGCACGGCGCAAGGCACGAGCAGCACGCCCGCGCCCAGGCCGTCTCCGCTCACGACGACCCCCGGCCTCGTCCACGGCAGCGTCAGCAGCACGAGATGCGCGGCGCTGGCGCTCGCCAGGGCGAGCAACGCGCCACGCGCCTGCTGCGCGCCGCGCAGCAGCACCAGGAGACCCCACGCCAAGGCTGGCAGCAGCACCACCAGCGCCAGCACCAGGAGCAGCACGATAC
>Ga0163150_10002595_pt1 | contig 27289 bp, 13 predicted proteins | sample OliLakLV19P2IB_FD_148628 | JGI IMG/M metagenome (GOLD analysis project Ga0163150, IMG submission 148628) | Freshwater microbial mat bacterial communities from Lake Vanda, McMurdo Dry Valleys, Antarctica - Oligotrophic Lake LV.19.P2.IB | ecosystem: Environmental > Aquatic > Freshwater > Lake >...
CCTCGCGGGTGGCGGGTTCTTCGACCTCGGGGGCGTGGTGGGCGGCGTGGGCGGCGGCGGCGGCGGCGTTGTGCTGCTCCATCGCGGCGACGCGGGCGGCGCTGGCGGCGGCGCTGGACCGGCTGACGGCGGGCCGGCCGGGCGTGATCACCACCATGTCGCTCTCGATCAGCTTGATCCTCATCCCGTCGAGGCGGGCGAGGAACTCGTCCATCTTGTCGGGGTCGACCATCTCGTCGGGCAGACTGGTATTCAGCTCCTCGTATGTGATGAACCCGCGCTCTTTGCCACTCTCAATCAACTCCGCCAGTGCGGGATGCGTCTCTTCTACGATCACGGGGAAACCCTTTCGTCAGGTTCGGCGTCGGCTTCAAGGCGGCGCGGGGGATACCCGTGGGCGCGGCCGCGCTGAAGACGGTTCAATCTCCCGGCGCGCAGCCTTGCGCGGCACGGGCGTGTGGTTGGCGGATGGAGACAAAGCGCGAACAGAAGATGCAGAGGCCGTGGAAGTTTGGTGAGTGGATGAGTGCAGCGGGCTTTAGGTGCAAGCGACAGGCACGCGTGACGGGAGGGTTCCCGCTGAACGTGGGGCGGCGTCGTGTGGTGGAGACTGCCGCAACCTCTTTGCTGTGCATTGACCTAACGGCGACTGACTCGGCACTGACCTCTGACTTCGGCGTCCGATCCCTGTTTCCATCCGACCTGCGTCGTGCGGCCCTGCACGACCCTGGAGCCCCGCTCTCGACCAGAGAAACGAGGCGTTATTAGACCCGCTGTTTAATACTTACTCCAGCGCGTCGGTAAATCCCAATTCACGAATCCATTTCCGCGACAAATCGCAATTTCGCGAAACTTTCAAGAGCGGCCTGCCACGGACTAAAACCGCGATCAATACGGTTGCCGCTTCTGTTTTACTACCGTCAGACCGTGGCGTGTGCTGCGCGGCTCACTTTTTCTGATCCGCCACACTAACCGCCACCCTACTCGCGGGCCCGCATGATGCTCAGCGGCGACCGGGCGTTCTTCCGAAGCTCCATCGCACGCAGCAGCGCCTCATCCGGCGAACTCGCATCCGTCACCACCGGCGACTCGCGCTCTTCCGCGGCCCGGTGATGAGCCACCAGGCACTGTGCGGCGGCGGCGAGCTTCTGTGCCACCACATCGTTCGATCCCTTCGCAGCCCCGGCCCCGGCACTGTTGCCACTCGACCCGCCCATCACCATCGCGTCGAGCTCGGCTTCCATCGCCGCCGCCAGCCCGCTCAATCGATCCAATCCACGTTCAGCGAAGTCGGCCAGCAGCACCGACAAAGACAGTTCACGTCCCTCCGCGAGTTTGTCATACATGAGGCCGTACAGCTCGCGACCTTCGGGCGTGACCATTTCCGCCGGGGTCAGTGCTTCATCCACCGTGCGACCGTCGAGCAGAGGCGTGTGGAACAGCCCCGGTTCCCGAAGAAGGCAGCCCATGAACTGCCGTTCAGCCCTTATTAATCCGACTGAAACAATTCTAGCCGGTGAATGACCCGAAGCAACGTCCGAAAAAGCCGAATATTGCGATTTTTCCGTCTGGGGAGTATTGACAAGCTCCCGATTATTGGTTACGGGCCGATGCGGCAAATTAATTCCATCGCCGGAAAAAGGCGATACGTCAGTCGAAGCGGTGCCGGGCGCGACACTGTTATTAGCGCCTTGCCCGGCGTTATCGGCCGGTGGCTTGATCGTTGCGCGACGAACCGGAACGGGGACCGATCGCTTGAGCAGACCCGCCACCGCCTCTTCGCTCATGTGCAGCAGCCCGGCCAACCGCTGGGTCACCATCGCTTTACGGATCAGCCCCGCCTTCTGTAAGCCCAGCGTCGCCACCCGCCTGACATAATCCTCCGCGATCCGCTGCCGGCCGGTCATCGTGCCCGACGCCTCCATCTCCGCCTTCACCCGCGCGAACTGGTAATCCAAGGCATCGGTCGCCGCCGCGATCGCCGTCTTCCAGCGCGCCGCCCCATCGGGCAGCAACATCAGGTCGCCCGGGTCTTTCCCCTCGGGCACCACCGCGATCGCCACATCCACCTCTTCGCCCAGAAAAATCTCCAGCGCCCGGTCCGCCGCCCGCTGCCCGGCCGCGTCGGCGTCGAACGTCAGCACCACCTTTTCGCAGTACTTTTTGAGCTCCTTCACGTGCTCGGCCGTCAGCGCCGTGCCCAGCGTGGCCACCGCGTTGGCGGTGCCCATGGCGTGGCAGGCGATCACATCGACGTAGCCCTCGACGATGATCGCGGTCCGGCTGTCGATGATCGCCTTCTTAGCCAAGTGCAGCCCGTACAGCGTGCGCGACTTGTTGAAGAGCGCGGTCTCGGGGCTGTTCAGGTATTTCGGTTCATCCTCCTCACGCATCTTCCGCCCGCCGAACGCGATCGGCCGGCCGAGCCCGTCGCAGATCGGGAAGATGATGCGGTGGCGGAGGCGGTCGTAGAAGCTCGAAGAGTTCCGAGTTCGGAGTTCGGAGTTCGGAGTTGGGATTGCGGAGCCTGTTGCCGCCGGCTCGCCGCCTTTGAACTCGGAACTCCGAACTCCGAACTCCGAACTCTCCTTCTGCCTCGGCGACACAAGTCCCGCCAACTCAAACGCGCGTTGATTCCACTTGTTGGCCGCGATCGCTTTCACCATGCCGTCCCAGCCGTCGGGGGCATAGCCGACCTGGAAGGATTCGATGAGTTGGGCGCTGATGCCGCGCTTTTCGATGTACTGACGGGCGGCTTGGCCCTGTTGCGGATGACGGAAGAGTTTCTGAAAGAAGGCGACCGCCAGGCCGTTCGCCTCGGCGATGAGTTGGCGGTCGTTGCTCGCCGCCGCCTGTCCCGGGTCGCGGGTTTCCTCGACCTTGATTCCCGCCCGCTCCGCCAGAAACTTCAGCGCTTCGGGGAACGTCATCTTGTGGAACTTCATCATCCACCCGAAGGCATCGCCGCCGGCGCCGCAGACGAAGCAGTGAAAAATCTGCTTCGCGGGTGAGACGTACATCGAGGGGTTCTTGTCCTCGTGGAACGGGCAGAGCCCGACGAACTCCCGGCCCTTGTGCTTGAGGAGCAACTGCTCGCCGATGAGGTCGACGATGTTCGTGGACTGCTGAACCTGGAGCTTGACATCGTCCCGAAAGGCCATGGGGGCATTCTACCGGAGCACCATCCCGGCAGGGTGGTGCTGAAGAAGGCGAAGCTCCAAATCACAAGGACCAAATTCCAAACAAGCTCCAGCATCCAAATCTCAAACCGCAACCGCGGATGCAAACAAAAACGCAACCGTCAGGTTGCGTCTTCATTTCGTTCCCAAACTTCCCCAGCGCCCGGCTCCCGCAATTGAAGCTTGGCTATTGGAGCTTGTTTGGAATTTGGATTTTGGAGCTTGGAGCTTACTCCGCGGCCGCCGCGGTCTCCGCCTTCTTATACACGTACTTCCGCTTGATCGGCTTCACGAGCAGGCCGCTCTTGATCGCCTTGGCGGAGATCTTGACGCGGCGGAGCGAGCCGTCGACCACGGCGGTGACCGTGTGGATGTTGGCCTTGAACGTCCGCTTGGTCTTGCCGGTCACCTTGGTGCCGACGCCGCCGAGGTACTTGGCCTTGCCGCGGTGGGTGTAGGTACGGCCGGTGCTGGTTCGACGACCGGTGAATTCGCAGACTCGGGACATCAGACACCTCGTGCAAAGATCGTTTCAAAAGCGAGCCCAGCATCTTAAGGATCGGCGGCGGGATTGCAAGTCCGGCCTTCTGTCGTGCATGGCAATCGCATGTACCGAGGGTGGCACTGACAAGGACTGCTCAGAGGCCTTGTCAGTGTGGTTAACCCTTGCACCACTGACACTGACAAGCTCCGCGGACTCCGCTTGTCAGTGCCACCCTGGGGGTACGTACATGCGATTGCCCTGTTCTGGCGCAACGCCTGAACGCAGCGTCTTGAGCCGCAGCGTCCTCGCTGCGCGTGCCTTCCGCCAGCACGATCGACGATGGCGATCAGGGTCATCACGCTTGACGTCGGCTTCGCCACCGGCGGCATTCTACCGGCGACGGAACCCCACACGTAACAAGCCGTCCAACCCGAAGAACCGTGCTTGTTTCCCCACCCGTTGGCCCTATCATTACCGACGGGAAATACTGCGGTCATTCGGCCTCCCCAAAGGCCCGACGGACGAACCTATGCAGCATGTCATCGAGCAGTTAGAGTCCGTCCGCCGGCTCGGCCGGCTGATGCTCATCACCCGCCGCATCCTTCAGGTCCTCATCACGCTCTGCATCGCCGCCCTCCTCTGCGGGGTCGCCGACTTCCTCTTCCGCTTCCCCGGCTGGCTCCGCCTGGTCATCGGCGTCGCCTTCCTTGCCTTCCTGAGCCTCTGGCTCTTCGCGCGCCTCGGCCGGGCCTTCGGCTTCGCGCCCGACCTCGCCACCCTCGCCCTCCGAGCCGAGCGTCTCTTCCCGCACCTGCGCGGCGTGCTCGCCAGCGGCGTCGAGTTCACCACCCATCCCGATGACTATGCCGACCCGCAGCGCACCGCCCAGTTCGCGAAGAACAGCGTGAGCCAGGTCGAAAGCCGGCTCGCCGGTGAGTCGCTTCAGAAACTCATCAACCCCGCGCCGACCCTGCGCGTCGGCGCGATGGCGCTGATCGCCCTGCTGGTCATCACCGTTGTCGTCATCGCCGCCCCCGCCTCGAGCGCGATCGCGGCCCAGCGCTGGCTGATGCCGCTCGGGCAGACCGAGTGGCCGAGGCGGACGCACATCACCTCGCTCGTCGGCGAGCAGGTGCAGCCGGCCGACGCACCGCTGCGCCTCTCGGCCCGCGTCGACAAGGGCTACAGCGAAGGCATGCGGGCGTGGGTCTACTACCAGGTGCAGGGCAAGGACGGCGAGTACCGCGCCTGGCAGTCGGCATTGATGAGTGAGCAAACCCCGGGTGCCGGCGCGTCCACTTCAGTGGACAGCGGCGACCCCGCGTCCACCTCCGGCCTCTTCGAACGCCTCATCGACCTGTCCCCTGACTTCACCGACTTCGTCGGCACCGGCGCATCATCGCAGGACGGCCTGCCCGCCGATGGCGTCCTCGTGAACTTCTACTTCAAGGCCGGCGACGATTGGACGCAGCCGCAGACCGTGCGCGTGGTGCCGCGCCCGGCGGTGAAGGCGGTCACGGTGACCCTCACGCCGCCGGAGTACGCGAAGGGACTCGTGAACGAAGAGACCGTGTCGCTCGACAAGCAGAGCGGGCGGGCGGCGGCGGTGTCGGGGCTTGAAGGCTCGACGGTGAAGTTGCTGGTCGACGTGAACAAGCCGTTCACCATCGCGGCGGCGAGCGAGGGCGTTGTGGCCGGTCTTGTGCCGGGGCTTGCGGGCGTCAACGCCAGGTTCGAAGGCGGCATGGTTCCGGCCACGGCCACCGGCCAACGCCATCAGTTCTCTAACCGCTTCGCGCTCACCTTCACGCTCACCAAATCCATCGAAACCCCCATCAAGCTCATCGACGAGCACGGCCTCGACAACCTCTCCGACCGTGTTTACCGCATCGATGTCCGCGCCGATGTGCCGCCCACCGTCGCGATGATCGAGCCGCCCGCCGATGAAGCGGTGCTCGCCACCGCCGTCATCAAGCTCGAAGGCAACGCCCGCGACGATGTCGCTGTCGAATCTCTCAAACTGGAAGCATCGCTGCCACCGCTTGCGCCTCCGCGTGCCGGCGAACCCCCCAAACCCGAACTCAAAACCCTCGAAGAAACCGCCGGCCGATCCGACCGACTCGTCGCCACGCACACCCTCGACCTCGCCAAGCTCGGCCTCAAGCCCGGCGACGCCGTCACACTCACCGCCATCGCGCAGGACGTTTTCAATCTCGACGGCAAGCGACACGACCCCGTCCGCTCCACCCCGCGCACGCTCCGCATCGTTGACGCTGCCGCATTGATCAACCAGATCCGAAACGAGCTCGGCGGCCTGCGCCAGCAGGCGATGCGCATGGACGCCCGCCAGCAGGAGCTCAAGCAGTCCGACCCGGCGACCGCGCAGCCCAATCAGGAGCAGCTCACCCAAACGCTCACCCGCCAGCAGGAAGCCATCGAGGGGCTCAACCAGCGCATGCAGCGCAACAAGCTGGATGACCCGCAGATCGGCGAGATGATCAATCGCGCCAAGGACCTGCTCAACAAGGCCGGCGCTGAGTCGCAGGAGGCCGCCAAGAAGCTCGATCAGGCGAAGCGCGAAGAGAAGGATTCCGCCGCCCAGAAAGACAAGAAGGCCGAGGCGGGCAAGCACCAGGACAACGTCTCGCAGGCGCTCAAAGACATCGTCGGCCTGCTCGATGAGGGCAAGAGCGCGCTGGCGCTGCAGGCCCAGCTCCGCCAGATCGATCAGGCCCAGAAGTCGCTCGCGGAGCAGACCCGCGACCTGCTGCCCAAGACGGCCGGCCGCAACGCCAACGAACTCGACCCCAAGGACCGCAAGGAGCTCGAGCGCATCGCCGAGCAGCAGAAGAACCTCGCGAAGCAGGCGGATGAGCTGGTGAAGCAGATGAAGGCCGCCGCCGAGGCCTTGGACAAGCAGGGCGACAAGCCGCAGGACAAGGCCCAGGCCCAGGCGCTCAACGAAGCCGCCAACATCGCGCAGCGCGAGGGCCTGAAGGAAAAGATGGAGCAAGCGGCAAAGGACGCGGAAGAGAACAAGCTCTCGCAGGCCGGCAACCAGCAGGAGGAGGCTTCGCAGACGCTTGAGCAGATGATGAGCCAGATGCAGGGGCAGGACAAGAAGCAGCAGGAAATGCTGCGTCGGATGCTGGCGAAGCTCGAGGAATCGATCGCGAAGCTCATCGACCAGCAGAAGGCGCAGCTCGCCCGGCTCGCCGAGGCGAAGGAGCTGCCTCAAGTGGCGGACGCGCTGTCGGCGCTGCGGCGCAACACGATGGCGGTCGCCGAGGAAGCCCGGCCGAGCGCGAAGACGGCCGCCGCCGCCGTGCTGCTCGACGCCGCCGCCCAGAGCCAGGGCGATGCGATCACCTTCCTCCGCGGCACGCAGCGCGAGCCGGCCACCACTGCCGAGACCGATGCCCTCAAAGACCTCGAAGAGGCGCTGAAGCTGGTGCGCGAGCAGGCCAAGAAGGAAGCCCAGGCCGAGAACCAGCAGAAGCGCGACGAGCTCAAGGGTGAATACGAGAAGCTCGCGAAGGCGCAGGATGCGCTTCTCGATCGCACGAAGCTGATCGCCGCCGAGAAGGAGCTGACCCGCCGGCAGCGCGCCGAGGTCACGCAGATCGCCCAGGCCGAGGCGGAGCTCCAGGCCGAGGCGAACAAGCTGAAGGAAAAGGTCGGCGAGACGCTGATCTTCCAGCACCTGCACATCACCATCGACGAGGCCGCGACGAACGCCATCACCCGGCTCCGCGCCATCGAAGCCTCGCAGGCAGTGCTCGATGAGCAGCAGACGATTTCGCAGGCGCTGCGGATGATGGCCAAGGCGCTTGATGAGGCCAAGGAGGATGACAACCCCTTCGAGAACCCGCAGGCCTCGCAGCCGCAGGGCGACCAGCAGGGCGAAGGCGCCCAGGCCAAGCCGAAGCTGGTGCCCGACCTCGCGGAGTTGCGACTGCTGCGCGGATTGCAGGAATCGCTTTACCGCAAGACCCGTTCGCTCGATGAGAACCCGGTGGGCGACAGCGAGCGCGTGAAGCGGCTCGAAGGCCTGTCATCCCAGCAACTGCGCCTGCGGCTGCTCGGCGAGGCGATGATCCGCAAAATGACGCAAGGCCCCGGCCCCCAGGGCCCGCCGCCTGAACCGGTGCCAAGCCCGATACCGGAGCCGTGATCGATTGTGCAAGAATTCAGCCGCGAAGCGGCGGCATCACCGTAGCCCCGGGCGTAAGCCCGGGGTGAGACGATCAATGGACACAAAGCCCCGGAGGGGCGACACCCGGATGATTCGTGCGTGTCGCCCCTGCGGGGCTTGGAAACGTGCTGGTGCTTTTCCCCGGGCTTACGCCCGGGGCTACGGTTGTGCCGCCGCTTTGCGGCTAGAAGACGGACATTGGCTCGATTTAAGGACTTTCAATATGCGACGCTCAATCTATTTGATCCCCGCCTTCGCATCGCTTGCCCTCTTTTGTGGTATCGCCGCCTTCGCCGACGACGCGAAACCGGCCGCCCCGGCGGACACGAAGGAGACGAAGCCCGGCGACAACGAGGCGTCGCTCGATGACCTTCTGAAGCTGCCGACCGACAAGAAGCCGACCGACAAGCCCGCGTCGACGCCCGCCAAGGTGGACAAGGCCGAGGCACTCACGGGTGAAGAATCGGTCGACACGATCCTCAAGGCGATCCACGAAATGGAACAGGCCGGTCAGCGCCTCCGCGTCCGGCAGGACCCGGGCATCGAAACCCAGCGCTTGCAGGAATCAATCTTGAAGAGACTCGACCAGGCGATCGCTTCCGCCAAGCAGCAACAGCAGCAGCAACAACAGCAACAGCAACAGCAACAGGGCTCGAGCCAGCAGAAGCAGGAGTCCGGCAGCCCGCAGAACCAGCCGCAGAAACAGGACGGCAACAAGCAGGCCGACAAGCCCGGCAAGAACCAGCCGAATAGCGACCCGACGCAGCAGGACAAGGTGAGCAAGGGCCAGGTCGACCCGCACAACGCGGGCGGCCCGCTGGAAGAATCGCGCATCGAGTGGGGCCGGCTCCCGGCCCGCATCCGCGGCGAGCTCGACCAGGGCCTCGCGGAAAAGTTCAGCCCGCTCTACAAAAAACTGACCGAGGCGTACTACCGGAGGCTGGCGGAGGAAGGGAAGGATTGAGGGGAGAGGAGATTGGCCATTGAAAATTTGAAATTGCAAATTGCAAATTGACGGAGTGAAGCCGGAGACGTCCAGACTGTAGTGCCTTGCAATTTGCAATTTAAAATTTGCAATGATCAATTTGCAATCGCTTTTGGATCGAACGCATGCGCAAACTAATCGCAATCTTCCTTGCCTTCTCCGTTCTCGGTACGCCTTCCTTCGCCGCCGACAAGGAGCCCGTCGATGTCGGCGACAACTTCGTCGAGATCACGCCCGACTTGCGCAAGGCGGTCGACAGCGGCCTGAAGTACCTCGCCACCACGCAGTCCGATGATGGCAGCTTCGGCGCCAACCGCTACGGCAAGAACGTCGGCATCTCCTCGCTCGCCTGCCTCGCGTTCATGGCCGACGGGCATGTGCCCGGCCGCGGCAAGTACGGGCCGGTGGTCGAGAAAGGCCTGGAATTCGTGCTCAATTCGTGCTCCGAGACCGGCCTGATCACCGGCGACGTCTCGCACGGCCCGATGTATGGCCACGGCTTCGCCACGCTCTTCCTCGGCGAGATCTACGGCATGACCGGCGACCGGCGCGTGCGCGAGGCGCTCGTTAAGGCGGTGCGCCTCATCGTCAACAGCCAGAACGATGAGGGCGGCTGGCGCTACCGCCCGGAGCCGGCGGATGCGGATGTGTCGGTGACGATCTGTCAGGTGATGGCGCTGCGCTCGGCGCGCGAGGCGGGGCTGTCGGTGCCGAAGCAGACGATCGACCGCGCCATCAGCTACATCCGCCTGTGCCAGAACACCGACGGCGGGTTCAAGTACATGCTCAACAGCGGCGGCAGCGCGTTCCCGCGCTCGGCGGCCGGCGTCGCGGCGCTCTATTACGCCGGCGTCTATCAGGACGACGCCCTGCAAAAGGGCCTCGACTACCTGATGATGTACCGGCACCAGATGTCGAGCTACGCGGTGGGCCACTACTACTACGGCCACTACTACGCGGTGCAGGCGATGTACCTCGCCGGCGGGCAATACTGGTCGCAGTGGTTCCCCGCCATCCGCCGCGAACTGCTGCTGCGGCAGGACGCCGAGGGCAAATGGGCCGACGCCCACGGCGAAAGTTACGGCACCGCGATGGCGCTGATCATCCTCCAGATGCCGCAGCGGTATCTGCCGATCTTCCAGCGGTAGAATCACGCGTCGCCATGACCCAAGCCACCACATCGCGGCCTCACCTAATCACCGCAGACGAACTGCTGGCAATGGGCGATATCGGTCGCTGCGAATTGATCCGGGGGAAACTCATCATGATGAGTCCGGCGGGATTTCAGCACGGGGATGTCGCACACAACATCGCGTATCGACTTTCGGTATTCGTCCGAAAGCACAAACTCGGCAAAGTACTTGCGGCCGAGACCGGATTCTTCATCGAGCAAGACCCCGACACGGTGCGCGCCCCGGACGTCGCATTCATCCGAAAGGACCGGCTTCCGCCATCGGATTACGTGAAGTTCTTCCGCGGCGCGCCCGACCTGGCGGTTGAGGTTTGGTCGCCCGATGACCGTGCCGGCGAAGTCATCCGAAAGGTCGGCGATTGGCTGGCGGCAGGCAGCACGTCGGTCTGGGTGGTGCACCCGAAGAAAAAACTGATCACCGCCTATCGCGACGACCAGACCATTGCCATTTATCAGCTCGGCGACACGCTGGCGAATGATCCGGTGCTGCCGAAGTTCAAGATGAAGGTTGCCGACGCTTTCGCGTGAGTCTGATTGGAGACCCAGTGCCCACGCTTCCATTCAAGTTCACATTAATCGCGGCAATGGTGGTGCTGGCGCTGGCGACGCTCGACGCCCACGCCGTCACCTCCGCGCTGCTCATCGGCCCCGACCTTCAGCCGCGCGAGGTGAAATTGCAGGCGCTGGGCGGCGGGAAGATCAGCTTCTTCGATGCCGAGCGGACGATGCAGATCGAGCCGATGGGGAAGGTGCTGCAGATTCGGTTGCCGGTGGAGGTGAAGGTCACGGAGGAACGGGCCGCGGATGCGAAGCCGCAAGCGGCTGGGGCGATGGTGGAGATGATTGATGGGCAGCGGCTGCTGGCGGTGTTTGTCGGGGCGGATGAAGAGGGGCAGACGCTGAGGTTCAAGCACGCATCCCTCGGCGAGGTCGCCGTGAATCTCGACAAGGTGTCGCGCATTGTCTTCGAGGGTTCGCGCGAGGCGCGGGCAACGCCGACAACCGACCTCGTGCTGATGACGAACGGCGACGGCGTCACCGGCTTCGTTGTCGCGTTGAAGGCGACCGGCGTTGAGGTGCAGCAGGGCACGGCGAAGCCGTTCACGCTGCCGCGCGAGCGCGTGAAGGCGCTGATCCTCGCCAGCCCGGTGGTGCGGGCGGGCAGCCGGCACATGGCGTGGCTGCGCGACGGTTCGCGGCTGCTCGCCGATGAGCTGAGCATTTCCGGCGACAAGCTCACGCTTGCGTCTTCGCTCGCCGGCCAGACGCCACAGTCGCTGCCGCTGTCGCAGGTGGACCGCCTGGAGCTTCACTCGTTGGAAGGCCGGCTGGAAGACCTCGCCGACCTGCCGATGACGGTCACCGCCGGCGGCAAGGTGTTCGGCCTCGCGCTGCCGCCGCGGATCGAAAACGCCGCGATCCACCTGCACGCGCCGATCACGGTCGAGTTCGCGCTGCCGCCCGGGGCGAAGCGGTTCGCCGCGCTGGCGGAACTCGATGCGGGCAGTGATGACGCAGCGCTCGCGTCGTTCATCGTGAACGTCCGCGCCGGCGGCGAGAACGCCGCGCGTCATGCGATTTCGCTGTCGCAGCCGAAGGCGCTGATCAATGCGGAGGTCGCCGGCCAGTCGCTTTCGATCACGCTCGACCCCGCCGTCAACGGCCCGGTGATGGACCGCCTGCGTCTGCGCGACGCGGTGGTGTTTATCGAGAAGCGGTGAGGAATTTGAGTACCGCCAGCGCCGCGGGTGGCACGGGCAGGCCGCCGTCCGCGCGGTTTGCCCGTGGTGACTGACGTGAAATCCCACGGGCAAACCGCTCAAAGCAGCGGCCTGCCCGTGCCACCGACGATCATCAGGCCGCGCTCACTTCAACCCCAGCGTCTGGTCCAGCCCGAACATCAGGTTCATGTTCTGCACCGCCTGCCCGCTGGCGCCCTTGATCATGTTGTCCTCGGCGACGAAGACCATCACCTTGCGGGCGATGCCATCGTTCTCCGCTCCCGGCTCACCGCCGGCGTGGACGAGGCGGACCGCGATGTCACAGTAGTTGGTGTCGCGCACCCACTTCACGTTGGGCAGTTCCTTGCGCACCCGGACGAACGGGGCCTCGCGGTAGGCATCGTGGAACGCCTCGTACAACTCGGCCTCGGTCACATCGTCATCGAGCGGGTCGAGGTAGATCGACTCGAGAATGCCGCGGTCGAGCGGCAGCAAATGCGGCACGAACAGCGCCGAGACGGCCGAGCCCTTGATGGTGCGGAGCGTCTGCTCGATCTCGGTCTGGTGACGGTGGATGCCCGGCGCGTAGGGCGAGAATGACTCGTTGACCTCGGGAAAATGAAACTGCTGCTTGGGGCTGCGGCCGGCGCCGGTGACGCCGCTGGTGGCATTGATGATGATGCCATGCGGCTTGACGAGGCTGCGCTGAAGCAGCGGCGCGATGCCCAGCGCGGCGGCGGTGGGATAGCAGCCGGGGTTGGCGAGCAGGTCGGCACCCTTGATCTGCTCCGCGAAAAACTCGGGCAGGCCGTAGACGGCGGAGGCGAGGTTCGCGCGGTCTTCATGGGCGTGGGCGTAAACGCGCTCATATTGATCGGCGTCGCGCAGCCGGTAGTCGGCCGAGAGGTCGATCACCCGCAGCCCGGCGTCGAGCAGCATCGGCGCGTACTGCATCGAGACGACGTGCGGCAGGCAGAGGAACGCCACGTCCGCCGCCGCCGCGATCGCCTGCGGATCGATCGGCTTTCCCGCCAACTCGAAGCGGCCGCGGAACTGCTGGAACTCATCGGCGATATTCGGCAGGGCCTCGCGCTGGGTCGCGAGGTAAGTCACCTTGGCGCTCGGATGGCGCAGCAGGATCTCGATGAGGTACTGCGCGGTGTAGCTGGTGGGCCCGACGATGGCGGCGCGGATTTGCATGGGGCCGTATTGTAGGAAGCCGTTGCCGACACGGGGCAGCCAAGGCGTTGCAGGCATGGGTGCCACGGGTCGGCTCGGCGACCCCTGTCGACGCGTGTTGCAGAACACGGGTCGCAAAGCCGACCCGTGGCACCGTCTGCTTCGTGCCTTCGCGCTGCTTTAGCGCGGCGGCTTTAAGGCGGCCCCCGGCTGACGACGGGCGAGGGCGTCGAGCGCTTCGACGGTGGCGACGATCGCGGCCGAAGTCTTGCCCGACGCGAGGCCGGGAAGCAGGATGGTGTTGACGATACGGGCACCTTCATCGCGGCCGGCGGTGTCCCACGCCTTGCCGAACTCGAAGTGGGCGAGCTTGTCGTCGACGGAGATGAGGACCATGACGCCGGTTTCGTTGCCGAAGGCGTGCAGGCCGAGGTCGACGAACCGGTCGCGAGCGATGCGGCTAAAGTCCACCGGCCGGCCATCGCCCTCGGTCTTGCCGCGAACGGTGACGACCGCCAGGGGGAACCGGCCGGTGTCGGCGAGCAGCCGGCGGCTCCTGAACATGATCTGGCGCTCGTCGAAGCGATCGACGAGTTCCGCGCGGTCGATGAGCATCTGCCCGCCCATCGGCACCGCGTTCCACTTGCCGATGTCGCCGATGCCGTCGCTGGACATCACGCTCCACAGGCTCGCGAAGTCGTCGGTCCAATAAAGAACCCGGGCGTCCTTGGGGGCCGGCGGCTCGGCGGCGAGCTTGATGTCGTCGTGCTTCGCAAAACTTTCATCGGCAGTGAGGATGACGAAGACCGCCCGCTCGGCGCCCAGGCGGTCGATGTTCTGCGGCGACTCGATGATCACCATCTGCATGTATTCGCGGCGGGCCAGCCCGCGCAGCACCGGCGTCATGTTCACGTAGCGGTTGGAGATGTTGAACACCAGCAGGCCATTGGGCGCCAGGTGCTGGCGGTAGACCGCCATCGCCTCGCGGGTGACCAGGTGCAGCGGGATGCTGTCGCTATTGAAGGCGTCGACGGCAAGCACGTCGAAGCGCTGAAACTGGTTGGCGGCCGCTTCGCGCTCGAGCATGAGGCGGGCATCGCCGACGACCATTTCGACGGTGGCGGGCGTGTCGGAGAGGAACGTGAAATCTTCCCGGGCGACGCGGACGACTTCGGGGTTGATCTCGTAGAAGCGGATGAGGTCGCCGGCTTCGGCGTGGGCGGCGAGGGTTCCGACGCCGAGACCGATGACGCCGATGCGGACCGCCTTGCGCGGGAAGCGGGGGTCGTTGGTTTTGGCCGGGTGCTTGCCGTAGGCCGCGTGTTCGATGGCGAGGCCGATGCCGCTGTCGTCGCCGAAGTACGCGGTGGGCCAGCGGCGTTTGTCGGCATCGAGGAATTGCGTGCCGTGCCGGGTTTGGCCGTGCCACATCTCGCGGAACCGGCCGAGGAAGGGGTTGGTCTGCTCGCGGACGTGGAGCACGCCGTAAAAGTTGCGGACGGTGCTGATGTCGCGGAGCTGCTGGCTGTAGATGTGCAGGCCGAGGCTGATGGCGAGGGCGGCGATGGAGGCGGTGCCCGCCATGAGGGCGGCCCGCCGACCGGGCGGCTCAAGGCGCGGGGCGTAGGCGCGGAACATGCACAGGGCGGCGAGCAGGGAGGCGGCGAGCAGGCCGAAGTGGTACTCGAAGTAATCGGGGAGCACGACGGGCGCCACCAGGGCGACGAGCACGCCGCCAAGCGCCCCGCCGGTGGCGATCGAGAGGTAGAAGCTTGTGAGCCGCCGCGGATCGGGGCGGAGCCGGACGAGTTCGCCGTGACAGATCATGCAGCAGGCAAAGAGCGCGGCGCCGAACGCCGCGATGTGCTGCCACATCGGCGCGGTCAGGTGGTGGTGGATCACGTAGTTGACCGCCAGCACGGACGCCGCGAACAGGCCGCCGAACACGCCGCGGTGGTACCAGCGGTCGGCGTCGAAGCAGATGATGAACGTGATCAGATATATCGCCAGCGGAAGAACCCAGAGCATCGGCACGACCGCGAGGTCCTGGCAGATCTGATTCGTCGTGGCGATGAGCATCATCGAGCCGACCGCCGAGAGCGCGATCCAGAGCGATTGCTGAACGCGGGGCGAGAACGCGGCGATGGCGGCCTTTGATTCGGAAGGCGGCGTTGCTGATGCCACTGGCAGTCCGCTGCCAGTGCGCTTCGTCTTCGGCCGACCGGCGGTTGTGGGCACTGGCAGCGGACTGCCAGTGGCATCAAGCGGGGGACTGCTCGTGACATCAGCTCGCGGTTTCGCACTCGCCTGGTATGCCAGCACCGCGCACCACGCGCAGGCGGCGAGGTACGCGACGAAGCCGATGGTCCACGACCAGCCCTGCGTCTTGAGCGTGAGCCAGGGCTCGAAGATGAACGGGTAGCTCAAGAGCGCGAGCAGCGAGCCGAGGTTGGACAGTGAATACAACCGGTACGGCGAGCGGCCGGGGTACTCGCGGTCGAACCAATTCTGGAGCAGCGGCCCGGTCGAGGCGAGCAGCAGATAGGGCACACCGATCTGCATCGAAAGCAGCGCGAGGATGCGGAGCGTCGCCTGCCCCGTGTCGCCGGTCGATCGCCAGGTCTCGGCGGCGGGCGTGATCGGGAGGAAGGCGAGCGACAGGCCGATGAGCGCGAGGTGGACGATGAGCTGCGTGCGAGGGGTTGCGTACCGGCTCATCAGGTGCGCGTAGGCGTACCCGGCGAGCAGCGCGACCTGGAAGAAGAGCATGCACACGGTCCACACGCCTGCCCCGCCGCCGAACCACGGGAGGATGAAGCGGCCGAGGATCGGCTGGACCTGGAAGAGGAGAAAGGCCCCGAGGAAGATCGTGACGGCGAAGCGTGCCATTGGGGCGGGATTCTAGCAGGCGAAAGACGGGCAACAGGATGACTGATGCGTCTATTGGTGAATGGCAAAATGGGTGGCACTGACAAGCGGAGTCTTCGGAGCTTGTCAGTGAAGGGCGTCAAGAGGTGGACGCGTGCTGAAAGCTCAACACTGACAAGGCCTCCGAGCAGTCCTTGTCAGTGCCACCCAAGATTGCGCCGCTCTTGCGATTACCCCACCGCGAGCTTCAATCGTTCACCGGCGACGACGGCGGGCGACGGGGCGGCGTTGGCGTAGAGGCGCGGCACGCGCGGGGAGATGCGGCAGAGCAGCTCGTAGCAACTGGTGCCGGCGAGCCTGGCCAGGTTGGGCAGCGAGCAGGGCGCGAGGGGATCGGGGCTAAGGACATCGACGAGATCGCCGACTTGCGCGAGCGGGGCGGTCGACGAGCCGGCGGTGCCGCGTTCGGGCTGTCCGCCGCGGCCGATGCCGGGGGTCAGGTCGATGATGATCTGATCCATATTGACGCGCCCGATGATTGGGGCGGCCACAGCGCCGGCGCTCGACTGGAACTTGCCGTCGCGCATGGCGGTGCGCGGAATGACGTTGACCGCACCGGTTCCGCTGAGTGAGAGTGGCAGGCCATCGGCGTAACCGACCGGCACGAGGCCGAGGAAGCTGTCGCGCGAAAGGCGCGTCGTGCAGTTGTAGCCGACGGTCGCGCCGGCGGGGTAGCGGCGAACGTGGATCAGGCGCGAGCGCCAGCGGATGACGGGGCGGAGGGATGCGGAGGCGCAAGCGTCGGGGGTGGACGCGGGGACATCTGGTGAGCAGTCGATGTGAGGTTCCGTTGATCCGTAGCCGAACATGCCCAGGCCGATGCGGGCCATGTTCAGGTGATAGCGCGGGTCGCGCAGGGCGGCATGAGTGGCGGCGGCGTGGAGGATGACGCCGCGCGGGATGCGCTTGCGGTTGAGTTCGATGGCCTCGGTGAAGAGCGTGAACTGCTGCTCGGTGAAGGCAGGGTCGGTTTCGGCGGCGGCGAAGTGCGTCCAGATGCCGGCGAGGCGGACGTGCCGCAGGCGAGGCAGTCGGCGGAGGATGGCGGTGAACTGGTCGAGCGACAGGCCGCCGCGCGACATGCCGGTGTCGAGGCTGAGATGGATCGGCACCTCGACGCCGTAGGAGGCGCCGATGGCGTGTACCGCCATGAGTTGATCGGGGGCGTCGACGGTCAGATGGAGCTGACCGTTGAACATGGCGTTTTGCAGGCGGACGGTCTCCGGCCGGGTACGAACGGGCATCAGCAGGAGGATCGGCCGGGTGATCGGGTGCTGGAGGAGCTCATCGGCCTGGCCGGGTGAATAGACGGCGAGCATGTCGACGCCGGCCTGGTCGAGGCACCGGCCGATCTCGCCGGCGCCGAGGCCGTAGGCGTCGGCTTTGACGACCGCGCACAGCTTCGCCGGCGCCGCGCCGCTCGCGCGGGGTTTCCGCAGCAAGCCGCGCCACGCCTGGATGTTCCGCCGAAGGCCGACCAGGTCGACCTCGAGCCAGCTTGTGTCGGTCATAAGTCCCCTGCCACGGCCCACGCGATGCGGGGGGCAATCGCATCCAGCGGTGCCACGGGTCGGCTTTGCGACCCGTGGCGTGGAAGCACGGGTCGCCGAGCCGACCCGTGGCACCGTCGATCTGCTCCGTACGTTTGCCCACGCGAAGCACGTCCAGTTTGTATCTGTCAAATGACCCCCTTAGAATGAATAATCACGTTCCACGCTTGAAAGGACTGCGCCATCGCTTTTGACTCCCGCACGCTTGCCAATCGATTCCCGATGTTTGAAGAATTTGAAACCCTTTACGCCCGCCTTCAAGACCTCAAAGCCGAGGGCGAGGGCGACTCCTTCCAGGCCGACGCCCTGCGTCTGCGCCTCGATGGTCTCTACGATGAGATGGGCGACGATGAGCGCAAGATGGTGCGCACCCTCACGGCAGCCGAGAGCACTGATGAGGATGCGGACGATGTCGAGGGTTCGGCGGACGACGTCGCGGACGATTTCGCGGCGACCGATTCGGCCGACGGTTCCGAAGTGGAAGAGCTCGCCGTCGGTGGTGCCGACACCGCCCCCCCGGTGACCCGCGAACCGAAAAAGAACAAGCCCGCGCCGCCGCCGCCCAAGCCGCCCGCCGAACGCCGCGCTGCCGCGCCGAAGCCGCCGGTTGAACGACGCGAACGCGCGCCGAGGCCGAAAGTGGAACATCACCAAGCCGCGCCCGCTCCCGCCGCAACGACCTCCTCCGAACCGGCAACCCACGCACCGCTGCCAGCCCCCGCCGAGATCTTCGACCGCTCCGTCACGTTCGCCACCCTCGGCCTGAATCCCAACGTCCTCAAAGCCATCACCGCGATGGGCTTTGAGTATCCGACCGACATCCAGGCCAAGCTCATCCCCCCCGCCCTCGCCGGCAAGGACCTCATCGGCCAGGCCCGCACCGGCACCGGCAAGACCGCCGCGTTCGGCATGCCGATCCTCCACCAGGCCGTCGAAGACGTGCCCATGCAGGCGTTGATCCTCGTGCCGACCCGCGAGCTCGCCGCCCAGGTCGCCGCCGAGATGGAAGAACTCGGGCGGTTCACGTCCATCCGCACCACCTGCATCATCGGCGGCGAGTCGATGCGCGACCAGGCCCGCTCCATCGCCCAGGGCGGCCACATCGTCGTCGGCACCCCAGGCCGCGTCATGGACATGCAGCAGCGCGGCGAGATCCACTTCCACAACATCAAGTTCATCGTCCTCGACGAAGTCGACCGCATGCTCGACATCGGCTTCCGCGAGGACATCCGTAAAATCCTCAAGAGCGTTCACACCGACCACCAGACCATGTTCGTCTCCGCCACCATCAGCGACGAGATCGAACGCCTCGGCCGGTCGTTCATGAAGCCCGACGCCCAGAAGATCGTCACCATCAGCGGCTCCCTGACGGTGTCGCTCGTCGATCAGAAATACGTCTCCGTCGAGCCGTGGGACAAGCGGTCGCTGCTGCTGTTCGTGCTTCGCAAGGAAAAGCCCGAGAGCACGGTGGTCTTCTGCCGGACCAAGGCGACGGTCGACAAGCTGGCGAAATACCTGCACGACCACGGCATCGACGCCCGCCCCATTCACGGCGACATGCCGCAAAACAAGCGGACCAAGGTGATGGACTCGATGCGGCAGGGCAACCTCGATGTGCTCATCGCCTCCGACCTCGCCGCCCGCGGCCTCGACATCGACCACATCACGCACGTGGTGAACTACGACTTGCCGGAGGACCCGGAGGTGTACGTGCACCGCATCGGCCGCACCGCGAGAGTCGGCCGGCGCGGCTTCGCGTGGTCTTTCGTGACGAAGGATGAAGGCCAGCGGCTGACCGAGATCGAGATGCTGTGCAGCACCATCATCGAGGAGATGGTCTACCCCGGCTTCAAGCCCGGCCCGGTGCCCGACGATGTGATCCAGCGCAAGCCGCGCGTCACCCACCGCCCCGAGTCGGCAACGCAGCTCCTCGCCGAGAAAGCCGCCGAGCGCGCCAACGTGCCCTCGCCGCTGGAGGGCTTGAGCGACGCGGCACTCAAAGCGATGTTCCCCGACGGCGTGATCCCCAAGAACTTACCGAAGTCGACGCTGGGGTCGAAGTTCCGCAGGCGCGGGCGGTGATGGCTTTCCATCTGATCATTTGACGCACCCTCCGTGATTGCCGATAATCTTTCCATGCAGTCGATTTCCCGTATCATCCCGCGCCGCACCCCGGGCCTTGCCCTTCTACTTACCCTGCGCGCCGGATAGGACGGGATCAACCACGATCGTTGACCACCACGCCCTGTCCGCACACGCGACAGGGTTTTTTTGTTGAAATGACGAATGCCAAATGACGGAATGTCTAATGAATGACGAAGCCGCAATGACATAATGACGAATGCGATTCTCGTGGTATTCCTTTTGTCATTTGAACATTTCGACATTCGTCATTCATTAGACATTCGAGATTAGGCATTTGTCATTGACATGGAGCTTGCAATGAACGGCCACACCCCCATCCCCATCCGCATCTTCGACACCACTTTGCGCGACGGCGAGCAGTCGCCCGGGGCGACGCTCAACCTTCAGGAGAAGATCGAGATCGCCCGGCATCTCGAGGCGATGGGCGTCGACATCATCGAGGCCGGCTTCCCGATCACCAGCCAGGGCGACTTCGATTCGGTGCACGCGATCGCGCTGGAGTTGCAGAAGGCGGTCGTCTGCGGCCTCGCTCGCTGCGTGCCCCGCGACATCGACCGGGCCGGCGAGGCGCTCAAGGGCGGCAAAAACACGCGCATCCATGTGTTCTGCGCCACCAGCAAGATCCACCGCGAGCACAAGCTGAAAAAGGCCATCGACGAGATCATCCGCATCTCCGTCGAGAGCGTGAGGCAGGCCCGGCAGTACACCGACAACGTCGAGTTCAGCCCCGAAGATGGGTCGCGCACCGAGCTCGATGTGCTCGTCGACATCACCGCTGCCGTGATCGACGCCGGGGCGACGACCGTGAACATCCCCGACACCGTCGGCTACGCGGTGCCCGAGCAGTACGGGCACATCTTCAAGTATGTCCGCGAGAAGCTCCCGCAGGTCGACGCGAAGAACGTGTACCTCTCTTCGCATTGTCACAACGACCTGGGCCTGGCGGTGGCCAACAGCCTCGCCGCCATGCAAAATGGCGCCCGCCAGATCGAGTGCACAATCAACGGCATCGGCGAGCGCGCGGGCAACGCCTCGCTCGAAGAAATCATCATGGCGATGCGCACCCGCAAAGATTATTACCAACGCTTCACCACCAACATCAACTCGAAGAAGCTCTACCCCGCCTCACGCATGGTCGCGACGATGACCGGCCTTTTCGTGCAGCGCAACAAGGCCATCGTCGGCGAGAACGCCTTCGCCCACGAGGCGGGCATCCACCAGGACGGCATGCTCAAGAGCCGGCACACCTACGAGATCATGGACCCCCTCGAAGTCGGCCTGCCCGAGAGCAAGCTGGTCCTCGGCAAGCACTCCGGCCGGCACGCCTTCCGCGACCGCATCACGCAGCTCGGCTACTCCGCCGACGAAGAGACGCTGACCCGCGCCTTCGAGGCGTTCAAGGCGCTGGCGGATAAAAAGAAGAACGTGTACGACGAGGACATCGAGGCGCTGCTCGACGTGACCCTCACCGATGAGCGGCAACTCTGGGAACTCGTCCGGTTCCAGGTGACGGCCGGCACCGGCTCAATCCCCACCGCCACCGTCGTGCTGCGCGACTCCACCGGCTGCGAAAAGATGGACGCGTCCACAGGCGACGGCCCCGTTGATGCCGTCTACTCCGCCATCGGCCGCATCACCGGCGTCAGCGTCGAGGTCATCGACTTCGACATGCGCTCGATCACCGGCGGCAAGGACGCCCAGGGCGAGGCCAGCGTCGAGGTCCGCCACCACGACCGCAAGGTCCGCGGCCGCGGGCTGTCGACCGACGTGATCGAAGCGGCGGCGCGGGCTTACCTCTCGGCGATCAACCGCATCAAGACGGTGGACGCAAAAAAGATCGCGGCGACGACGATGGCGGCGCAGGGCGAGCCGGTGGCCCAGCCGTAATCATGCTGTGGTTTTCGCCCCCTCTCCCTCCGAGGGAGAGGTCGGCGAGTCCGCGAGCCTGGGTGAGGGTGAAAACCTAAACCACCTTGATTCAACTTGGCGCAATCGACCGTCGCCCTAAGTCCGGTAGCCGCGCCCTCACCTGCCGCAATCGCCACTGCGCGGCGATCGCGGCTGTCCTCTCCCGCCGGGAGAGGGGGTCGAGCCGCCGTGTCACGCGCCGATCACCTCGTCACCACCCACTGGTTCTTCACGAACTTCAGCTTCGCCTCGCGCTCCCTGATCCACTGCACGAGGGCCGCCGCTTCCTTATCGGCATTGCCTTCTTCGGCGAGGGCTTTGACGTAAGCAGAGCCCAGGTCGCCGAAGCCGCTGCTGTCGACGATCTTTTTCATCTTCGCGTAGGCGGCCCACTTCGGCTCCTTCAGGTCGACCTTGCCGGCCTTGAACGCGCCCTGCGGAGACAGCGTGATTGCGGCGTGCGTCAGGGCGTAGAGCGATTGGACGTCGCCGCTGGCCGCCAGGGCATCGACCTTGGCGACGAACTTGGTGCGATCGGCCTCGAGCGCGGTGAGCTCCGTGAACATCTTGCGGCCGGCGTCGTTGAGGCCGGGTAGCTTTGATGCATCGACCGTCTTGGCGGGTTGCGGCGGCGTCGGCTTATCCGGCGTCACGGGCGTGGGGGCGGTGGTCGTCGGTGGAGTGGGAACCGGCGTGGTCTTTGGCGGTTCCTTCTTGTCCTTGTCCTTGTTCTTGTTGATGAGGTCGCCGATCAGATCGGTCACCGTGGGCGGCTTGTCGGGCACCGGGGGCGTCGGCGTGGTCGGCGCCGGCTGCGCGGGCTGCGGCGGCGTCTTCGGGTCGTTCGGGTTCGGCGTCGGCGTCCGAGGCGGCGTCTTCTTGTCGTCGTTTTTCTTGCCCCCGATCAGGTCGCCGATGAGCCCGCCGACATCGGGCTTGCCGCCGTCAGCACCGCCCAGCAGTTTCGCGGGGTTGAACGACTGCTTGAGGATCTCGCCGAAGGCGCTCGAGTCGGCGACGAGCTTGCCGTCCTTCTGCGTGAAAGGCACGAAGAGATAACCCTCGGCTCCCATGAAGCGCTGGAGCTTCGCGGACAGCGCGCTCTTCGGGAAGCCGAACGACATGCGCGGCACCTTGGTGCGCAGGTCCACCGTGCCGTCGAGGGCGACGGTGTATTTCTCGAAGGTGAAGGTCATCGGCTTGTCGTACTTGAGGATGCCTTTGTCGATGGTCGCGGAGAACGGGCCGAAGGTGGGCATGTACTTGTCGAACTTTCCGAGGAACCCGCCGAGCTCGCTCTCGAGCAGGCCGCCGACGCCCGCCGCCGCCATGATCGGCTGAAGGCCGGCCGGAATGAGATTGTTCACCGAGATTAGCGGCTTGAGCTTCATGCTGTTGAAGTCGAAGTCGACCTTGGCGGACATCTTCGAAATGTCGAAGTCGCTCACCGGCAGCGCGAAGCCATCCTTGCCGACGGTGATGACCACCGGCTTCTCCGACTTCTCGACGGCGAGGAGGCCGCCGGTGAGCGGCTCAAAGAGCGCCTTAGAGAAAACCTCGTTGGCGTTGAACTTGCCGACGGCGTTTTCGGTGAGCCTGACCTGATCGGTAAACAAGCCGGTGGCGTTCACGTCGGCGTTGGGGCTGACGAGGCGGGCCACCACGTCGCCCCCGGCGCGGCTCTTAAGCGCCAGCGTGTCCACGGTGTCGCCAAGGATCCGGAGCTTGTCGCCCAGGTTGAGCACCTTGCTTGCGGTGCTGACGGGGATGTTCTTAGCGGTTGCGTCGATGGCGACATTCTGAAGGTTGAGGTTGGCGAAGGTGACGCGGCCGTCCTTGTCGGCAAGGTTTTTCGCCAGGATGTCGGCGTGGACCGTGCCGCGCGGCGTCTCGGCGGTGACGCTGCGCGGGACGCCGTTGACGACGGGGAGCACGAGCGTCTCGGCGTCGAGCACGATCGCGACCTCGTTGAAATCTTTCGGCGTCTGCACGACCGCCTTCACGTTGTCGAGCCGCAGGGCTTCGTTGAAGTCGGCCTTGCCGAGGAACGGGCCCTTGGTCGTGATGTTGATCTTGAAGTTCGAGCCGGCCGCCTTGATCGGCAGCGGGGTGGATTCGGTTTTTGCTTCGGCGGGAGTGCCGGGCACGGTGGGTTGCGCGGTGGCGGTTGCACTGCGAGAAGCGCCCGCCGAAGCGGGCTTCGCCTGCGGCGGCTCGGGCAGCGGCGCCAGCGCGAACTCCCCGCGCTCGAACACCACATCGACCACCGTCGGCTCCAGCAGGATCGCTTCCTTCAAAGCGGCCGGCAGCTTTTCCGGATACTTGCGCTGGATCGCGGCCCAGCCCTGCGGCGTGAGGTTCACGCGCAGCGCCGAGTTGGGCGCGAGCGTCGCCCGCTCGCCGGTGAGCAGCGTCGCGCTGCCCGTGCCGCTGGCGAAATGCGATTTCACGTCGTAGCTCACGGCCATCGTCTTGCCCTCGCCCTGGTTGAGCGTCAGCACGATCGACTGGATCGATGGGCCGAACAGGTCGACGAGCAGCCCGCCCTGCCCGGTGAGGGCATCGGCGAGCGAACTGGGCGTGTCGGTCAGCGCGACCCGCGCTTCGACCTTCCGACTGTCTTCCATCGCGCGGGTGATCGTGGCGTTCACGTCGAGCAGACCCTTGGCGACGCCTTGCAGCAGGTCGCCCTTGATGGTGATCTTCAGCGGCTGGTCGAGCGTCGTCGGCGCGAGGGTCGCAACGAGGTTGCGGACCGCGGCGTCGGCGAGGCGGGCGTCACCCTTGGGAATGAGCTGATCGACGGTGGCGGTGAAGCCGATCCTGCCGTTTTTCTTCATCAGCTCAATGTCGAGCGGGATGTCGAGCTGCGTGAAGACCATGCTGACTTTTGAAGGTGCGGCGAGAGCAATCGTCGTTTTCTCCGCCGGGGGGGTCGCCGGTGCGGCCGGAGTCGCCGTCGCCTTCGGCGGCTCTTCCTTGGTCAGCTCCTCCACCAGCGCCGAAGTGAGCGTCAGGTTGACGTAGCTCTTCGACGGGTCTGGCAACGTGACGCGGCCATCGGCGAGGCGGGCATCAATGAGCACGTCGAGGTTGTCGGCCTTGGCGGTGATCTTCACGGGGCCGGCGATGCCGGTCTTCCCGTCGCGGCCTTGCACCTGCGTCACCGTCGTGATGACGGTCGCGTTCAAGGTGGGACCGATGCCGTAGTGCGCCATGCGGCCGTTGCCGATGAAGGAGTCCATGATGGCGCTGGGCAGGTCCGTGATCGCAACCGTGATGTTCGGCGCGAGCGCCTTGGCGTCGAGTTTGCCGGCGGCATCGAACAGGCCCGCGACATCGGCGTTGGCTTTGATGGAACCGGTCTTGCCGGCGGCGTCGGCTGCGGCGGTGAGCGTGGCGCTGAGCTTGTTGGCGGGGCCGTTGTAGTTGAGCGTCGCCACCGTGTCGCGCAGCGTCACGCGCAGGTTCGCATCGTCCTGCCCCGGCTGATTCAGGTCGGTGGTGATCGGCCCGATCGCCAGCGTCGCGGCCGCCTCGGTGGTGCGCATCATCGTCTCATCCAGTGGCGCCGCGAGCTTGTCGATCGTCAGCTTGATCCGCGACTCCGGCGTCCTCACCTTCTGGGCCACCGCCTTGAGCCCCTCGTACCGCTCGGCCATCAGGTTCAGCGTCTGCTGCGACCAGGCGACTTCGATCACGCCGGGCTTGTTCAGTTTGGCGAACAATTTAAGTTTCGACGTGCCGTCACGTTTTTCAACCGTCGTCGCGCTGATCACGCCGTCGCTAAGGTTGGCGGTGAAACGGTTGTCGTTCGAGTTGGCGATGAGCGACCAAGTGCCGTCGATCCGCTTCCCATCGTCGCCAGGCTTGAGGGCGATGTGGGTTGTCGCGTTGAGCACCTCGCCCAGCACGCCGGTGACGAGCCCTTTCGTGCCGGCAAGATCATCGATGACTCCGAGCGCGAAATCTTTCACGTCGCCTTTAAGGTTGAGCGCTTCGACACTCACGTTGCCGTCGCGATCGAACGGCTTGGTGGCGTCGAACTTCACCAGCAGCACGCCGGACTTGTCGCCCTGCCTGGCGATGGCCTCGATGGTCGCGGTGGCGATGCCCCTGGGGCCGTCGTAAGCGACGATCATCTGGCGGATGTCGAGCTCTTTGATTTCGGGGTTTTGTGCGGTGCCGGTGTTGATGCGGATCGGCGTGACCTCGACGTTCAGCGCCGCCGTGGTGGCGAGCATGTCCGGCTTGTTGTTCGCGCCGTTCACGAGAGCGACGTTCTCCTGCGTCACGGTGATCTCAAAGGGTTCCAGCAATTTGCCGGCATTGGGCGCCCACGCCGCGTGCGCCGCCGGCGTCATTTTCACCCACGCGAGCTGCCCGGGCTTGGGCGTGAGCGACTTGAGCTTCATGTCGTCCGACAGCGCGATGGTCGCCGTCGTGTTCACCTTCATCCGCTCGCCGGTGATGGAGAGTTCCGCGAGCAGGTCGGTCAGCTTGCCCTTGGCGGTGACCTTGGTCGTGAGGTCCGGCCCGGCCAGCAGCGTGATCTTGTCGCCCTGCTTGGCCAGCGCGCCGACCATCTGCGTCGGCAGCTTGTTGAACGCGAAGGTCGCGTCGACGCTGGCGTTCTTCACCTGCATGACGCCGCCCGAATCGAACGCATCGGTCAGCTTCGCGGTGCCGTCGATATCGCCGGAGTATTGCCCCTGCTTGACGCCCGCCTTGATCGCGGCGGCGATCGACTGCGGCGAGTCGATGTCGGCCGTGACGACGAGGTCGGACACGATCGCCGGCTCGCTGCCAGCCGCGGTGTAAGTCACCTTCGGAGCGGTCAATTTGAACTTGCCCGACAGATTTTCGGGCACCGTCGTGGGCTTCTTCTCTTTTTCTTTCGACGGCCCGAAAGCGCGGTCGAGGTTGGTGCTTCCATCTTCGTACTGCACGATGTCGCACTTCTCGGCGACGACGGTCACGTTGCCCAGCGCCATGTCGCCGCGCACCACGGCGAGCAGTTGCACGTCGGGGGCGTCGACGTCGGCGAGCATGATGGTGTTGCCATCGGGGTCCAGCACGCGCAGGTTTTCCACCTTAGTGCCGCTGAACCAGCCGACGCTGAGGTCGCCGACCTCGACCTTTCCTGGGATCGACCTGTTGACGAAACCGAGGACGAAGTTGGTGCCCGGCCCGGTACTGACGATCGTGGGCGCCAGCAGCACCGCGGCAATCAGCAGCACAAAGAGGAACAACACCACCTTCAGCAGGCGGCGCTTCTTCTTCGGCTTTGCAGGCTGCGGCGCGGGACTTGACGGTTGAGTTTGATCGGTGGACATGAGAAAATCCCTTTATTCCGGCCGTATTCTAGGACCCATCTTCAAATGCGGCCGCAACAGACCATCGTACCGCCAATCCTTACTTGACCTGCGGCCGATTCGGTTCATAATTGCCAACTGGTGGGACTTCCTCTTTCGACATTCCGGCCGCGGTTCGCGCTGCTCGCGGCGGCGCTGCTGTCGGCGCTGACGGCGGCGGAGGCGACGCTGGCGGCGGCACCGATGCTCGACGCTGCCGATGGCAGGGACTGGCCCGCCCAGCTCACGCCGGTGAAGGACCGCGACTCGGTCAATCAGCGCACCGCCCGCGCTGCCGATCACTCCACCTTCGACCACACCGCGCCGCAGTACATCGGCGGCGACAGCGCCGCCCGCCTCATCGCGTCTTTCGAGCTCGGCCGCAACGATCGCGTCGCCGTCGCCGACGTGGCCGCTCGCACCGCGGCCGCCCCCATCCGCCTGATGCAGACGCTGCTCGACCTGCCCC
>Ga0163150_10002596_pt1 | contig 27285 bp, 23 predicted proteins | sample OliLakLV19P2IB_FD_148628 | JGI IMG/M metagenome (GOLD analysis project Ga0163150, IMG submission 148628) | Freshwater microbial mat bacterial communities from Lake Vanda, McMurdo Dry Valleys, Antarctica - Oligotrophic Lake LV.19.P2.IB | ecosystem: Environmental > Aquatic > Freshwater > Lake >...
GATTCTTTTACATCTACTACACCGACATAGACGGGACGTCGCGCATCATGCGATACACGCGCTCCGCCGATCCTGATATCGCCGATTCGTCCAGCGCGATGGAACTCTTTTTCATTTTGCAGCCGTTGCCCAATCATAACGGCGGCATGATGGCGTTTGGTCCGGATGGATACTTGTACATCAGCAGCGGAGATGGAGGCGGATTCTCGTTTGATCGCGCACAGGACCCGGCGGAAGACCTCGGCAAAATTTTGCGGGTGGATGTTGACGGTGGAACACCGTATGCCATTCCGCCGGACAATCCGTATGCGAACGTCCCTGGTGCGAATCCGCGGGTATGGGCGCGAGGTCTGCGCAATCCGTGGCGATTTTCCTTCGATGCGCTGACCGGCGACATGTGGATTGGCGATGTCGGGCAATTGAAATGGGAAGAAATAAATTTTCAGGCGGGAGGAACGCCTGGCGACGCGAATTACGGTTGGAACATTGCCGAGGCTCTGGACTGCAATCGTCCGCCGACAGGTCAATGCGGCAACAACCCGGGATTCACGCCACCGATTACGTTTTACGGACGAGACGATGGAAGTTCAATCACGGGCGGGTACGTTTATCGCGGGCTAATTCCGGGCCTGCAAGGAACGTATTTCTACGCGGACTTCATCACTTCTCGAATTTGGTCGTTTCGGTTCGATGGCGCGACGATAACCGAATTTCAGGAGCGCACGGCTGAATTGGACCCGCCAGGGCCAACGCAGATCAATCACATATCCTCGTTCGGCGAGGACTCTCAACGAAATCTTTATATCGTCGACTATACCGGCGGTGAAATCTTCCGGATTGGCGCGTCGCCGGGATTGGACGTCGAGAGTACCGGCGGCGCGATGGTGCTTGTGCTCGCCATCAGTGCCGCTGCACTTTCGCGAGCGTCTTCTACACGACACCATGCGCGTTCTCGTAGGTGGTGATCTGGTCGACATTGCGCAAGGTCAACCCAATGGTGTCCCAACCGTTCAGCAGACATTCCTTTTTGAACGGATCCAGATCGAACAAGATAGTCGAGCCGTCGGGTTTGACGATGCGGTTATTCGGCAGATCGATGGTGAGTTGGTAGCCCTCGGTCGCGCGCACTTCGTTGAACAACTGCTCGATCACATCCGCATCAACGCGAATTGGCAGCATGCCGTTATTGAAGCAGTTGTTGTAAAAGATGTCGGCGTAGGATGGCGCAAGCACGCTGCGGATGCCATAGTCCAACAGCGCCCACGGCGCGTGCTCGCGTGACGAGCCGCAACCGAAGTTGTCCTTCGCCATCAGGATGCTCGCGCCCTTATAGCGCGGCGCGTTGAATTCAAATTCAGGATTCAACGAGCCATCGGCGTTAAAGCGCCAGTCGAAGAACAGCGCATCATCAAACCCCGTGCGCCCGATGCGCTTGAGAAACTGCTTCGGGATGATCTGATCGGTATCGACATTCTGCGCATCCAACGGCGCGACGATGCCGGTCAAGGTTGTGAATGGTTGCATGAAACGAACTCCAATTTCGTAAAGGTTATTTATCGACGAATCGCCAAGTCGACACTCAAACTGCAATGCCTTCACGAGCAACGGCCTCATGCAACGGGGTCGCTCGTCGAATCGGCCCGTTCCAGTTTTGTTCGTTGCATATTACCGTTGAAAGTATCTCATCCGACTCCAGTTCGATTTGATAAATTGCGCGCCGGATGGCGGATTTCAATTCCCAATTGAGCGGTATGCTCAATAGAATCAAACAATCCCAATCAGAATCGAATCTAGCATCGCCGCGAGCTCGGCTTCCGTACAGGATCACCTTCGCAAGTGGATCAAAAGTAAGCGCCGTTTTTTTACGCGCGTTAATAATTCTTCGCGATCCATGTCTATGCTCCGTGGTTATTATGGCTTGCAGGACCGAAAAATATCAGTGCGAGAGCCACCAAAATAACAAACTCTGGAATACCCAGCATAAGCGACTTCAATGAGCCAACTATCCATACAAATATGCATAGTGCGGTCCCGACGAAAAGCAGTAGTATAAATACTTTCGGTCTCATGGTTTACTCTTCAGCAGTCGTCAGTTTGTTTTCATAACGGCGGCAACGGCGATTCCAGTTCTTTTCGTTTCCTTCACGGAAACTGTCGAAAGCGTCATTAAAGGTCCGGAAAATATCTTTCCACCGACCCGCAGCGAGGAAGATAAAGGCAATTGCAATAATAACCAGCCATTCAGGCAGTGTGCTATCAGGGGCAATTAACACTGCACTGAATCCGCATAGAGCAATTATTGCCAAGTAAATCACCCACCTCATCCTCCGTTGGAAAAGCAAAGGTGAGCTGTTTGAAGACATTGGTAATCATCCTGTATTCGGTTAGCAAGTCGGTTTTCAGTTGTACTTCCAATTCCGAATATCCACAAAATGCCCTTCAATTGCCGCGGCTACTGCCATGGCAGGACTGACGAGATGCGTGCGGCCGCCTTTGCCTTGACGGCCTTCGAAGTTCCGGTTCGAAGTGGAGGCGCAGCGATCGCCGGGGTTGAGGCGGTCGTCGTTCATGGCGAGGCACATGGAGCAGCCTGCTTCGCGCCATTCGAATCCCGCTTCCTTGAACACTTTGTCGAGACCTTCTTTTTCAGCTTGTACTTTCACCTGATGCGAACCGGGCACGACGATGGCCTGATCGATTTTGGAATTGAGCTTATACCCTTTGACGACTTTCGCGGCAGCGCGCAGGTCTTCGATGCGGCCGTTGGTGCACGACCCCAGGAAGATTTTGTTCACCGTGACCGCCGTGAGCGGGATACCTTCATCGAGGCCCATGTATTGCAGGGCCTTCTCGGTGGAATGGCGCGAATTGGCGTCGTCGATTTCGCGCAGCACCGGCGTTTTTGTCAACACGCCCGCAACCATGCCCGGAGACGTGCCCCACGTCACCTGCGGTTCAATGTCCTTCGCGTCCAGCTCGACGACTACGTCGTATGTGCAGCCGGGGTCAGATGCGAACTGTTTCCACTTCGCGACGAGTTGATCGTGCGGCGTGCCATTAAGGTATTCGCGGTCCTTAAGGTACTCAAACGTCTTTTCATCAGGCGAAATGAGGCCCGCGCGCGCGCCCGCCTCGATGGACATGTTGCAGACCGTCATCCGGCCTTCCATGCTCAGTGAACGGATCACGTCGCCGGTGTATTCGATGACGTATCCCGTGCCGCCTGCGGTGCCGATCTTTCCGATGATCGCGAGAATGACGTCCTTCGCCGTGATGCCGTTCGGCAATGTGCCGTTCACGCGCACTTCCATCGTCTTCGACTTTTTCTGCAATAGCGTCTGCGTGGCGAGGACGTGCTCGACTTCGCTCGTGCCGATGCCGAACGCCAGCGCGCCAAACGCGCCGTGGGTGGACGTGTGCGAATCGCCGCAGACGATCGTGAAGCCGGGTTGGGTCAGGCCCAGTTCCGGTCCGATGACATGCACAATGCCGTTGCGCCTGTCCTTCATGTCGAAACATGCGACGCCGAACTCATCGCAGTTTTTCTTCAACGCTTCTATTTGGAGGCGCGACATTTCATCGCGGATGGGTTGCGAACGGTCCGTCGTCGGAATGTTGTGATCCATCGTGGCAAACGTGAGATTCGGACGCCGCACCTTGCGGTTGGCGAGGCGCAGGCCTTCAAAGGCCTGCGGTGACGTCACTTCATGGACGTAATGCCGATCGATATAGAGGACGGCTTCCTTGCCCGGTTCGTCAAGAACCAGGTGGGCGTCCCAGATTTTTTCGTAGATGTTCTTTGCCATGACTACAACTGCCTTCCTATACCTACGCATATTTATGCGCTATCGACCGAATTTTTACTTCGTAAGTCGGAATTGATAGTGAAAAACTTCGTTCGTATTAGCGTTCTCCAAGTACAGTTCCATCTTCGCTTTTTTTGAAAACCAGGTTGCATACCCGAACGTGATGCTTGCTATTGAATGCGGCGGTATGGTTAACACTGGCCAAGTAGCTCCGGCCGGGGGCACCGGCTGTTGTTCATTAGGAAGCAGAGGCGTGCTGTCAGTAATATCCACCTTCTGCATCTCTCCGTTTAACTCAAGCACCGCATAGTAAGGTTTCCTGGGCGGCTGGGACTTATCGGAACTGACCCAAACGCATTTCGCGGTATCAATTTTTAGTTCGTGTTCGGAATCATTAACTATCGCCCAAGTGCTATGGCACCAACTCCAGCTTGAGGAATATGAATGCAGGTGCTCAATGGTCAAGCCTTTTGCGGTTACACGTGCCGTTTTAAGCGTCGCTACAGCCTGGACCAATTCGGGATGTCCCAATTTAGCCAGAAGTGCATTCTGGGATTCTGTATCAGTGTCTGATTCAAATTTGGGGCGGCGAAATATTTCGACCTTTACTTGGTTTCCCTTCAGCGATTCCGACAGGCCAACAAATTCAACAATTTGATAAATTACGCTTTCCGGTTGGCAACCAACGACAAGCGCTGAAGTCAATACTCCAAAGACGATTAATCGGCAAACGGAACGGGTCGATCTCATTGAATTCATGGCGACAATCCAATCAACACCGACTGTACGGCGAATATCGCAACTGACGCGATAACCCATGACTTCCATGCGAAGCCTTCGCCGCGCTTCGTGAGTATCGCCGCTTGAATCAACACTACAATAATTCCCGCGCTCATCGGTGCGAATACAATGCCTGTCCCGGGCCACCAAGCGAGAATAATGGAAGTTGGATCTCGGTGCGTCACGAGCGAGACGACCGATAAAGCTATGCAGAGAAGAGAAAACAATAGCCACGTCTTGAAGGCAAAAGCCTTTCGATCTTTCGTAGTGATCCTTTGGAACCTGCTCACGATATATACAAGAAAAACGGGCATGGCGATTATGTTCATGGCATGCATCATTCCGAAAGAAACATTTAGCTCCAGCCAGTTCATCACCACGACACCAATGACAAGCAGAACAATCCACGCCATTGCGAGGAATAACAAGTATTTGTTTATAAAATTGACCATGAGCTGCTTGTCTTTTTTTGCTTCGGACTATCCCGCGCTATATGCGCCCAAAACATTTCCTTGTTGATCAACTACAACGAGTTTCTTGCCCTGGCCGATGGGCACGGACTTCCCGCCGATGCTGATTACGCTGTTCGAAATCGTAAAGGTAACCGTTCCGAACTGGACGGCGGTGACGCCTTTTGCATATTCATAGATGAATGCATCGTTGCCGGTGCCGGCCTTTCCGCCGGCGGCAGCACGGTCATCCGAGGAAATTATGACGCCGCCCGCGCGCGATTCAGAATCGAATTTCATGTCGCGCACGGCGATGCGGACATCGCCGAGATCGGTAATGCCGTAGCCATTCTTCGAATAGGTTTCTCTGCTCGCAGTGGCTTGGCCTTTGCCGGTGGCCGATTTTGTGCTGAGGTCAATGGCGGTGTTGAACGGCATTTTTGCGAGCTTGTTTTCTTCCGGACCCATGGCCGACGCGGGTTGAACGTCATATTGCGCATCGATTGGCGCGGCCATCGCAAGCTGATCGGCTGGCAAAGCAGTCGCCTCGGATGGCTCGGACGCATCCGACAGATCGGACGGATCAGCGGAATCGCCGGCATCGTCTTTTCCACCGATCAGGCCAAATGTCATCCGGCTCATCAGCGTGCGCTTCTCTTTGGGCGCTTCGGTTTCGTCGGCAGTATCCCGCTGATCGAGTGTTTGCGACGGCCCTGGTTCGGGCGCAGGTTCCTGCGCCGCGGCAGATTCTGGTGATTCCATCGCGCCTTCGGGTTCCGGCACGGCGTCAGTTACTGCCGGCTCCGAAGTTTCTGCTGAAGGCTCCGGCGCGTTTGTTTCGGCCACGTCACCTTCCTTCTTGCCCTTGTCGCCAACTAGACCAAAGGTCATCCGGCTCATCAGCGTTCGTTTTTCCTTGGGCTGTTCCGTTTCCGCTGATGTCGCTTCAGCAGTTTCTTTTTCAGCCTTTTCTTGTTGCTCTTGTTCCTTCTTCGCCAGTTTCTCTTCCTGCTCGGACTGTTGCTTCGCTTCTTTGGCGTCGCGCTTTTCCTGTTCGCGCGCGATCTTGCCCTGGCGTTCCTGTTCCTTCTTCGCGGCTTTCGCTTCGGCTTCCTGTTGCTTTGATTCGTCGGGTTGCTTGTCGCCACCGACAAGGCCGAAGGTCATGCGATTCATCAGGCCGGGCTTTTCTTCGGCGGAGGCGGTGGCGGTCTCTTCCTTCTCCGCGGCTTCGCGCGCTTTTTCCTGGTCCTTCGCAGCCTGCTTTTCAGCTTCGCGCTGCTGCTTCTCTTCCTTCTCGCGCACCTTGCGATCAGCCTTGGATTCTGCCTGCGCAGTCTGATCGGATTCAGAAGTTTCGCTGCCGCCGATGAGTCCGAACGTGGCCTTGTTCATCACATTTTTTGTGCTGGCGCAGCCTGGCATGATCAGCGCTATCACGCAGATCATTGCGAGCGGTGCGCGATAAAATTTGGTTGCGTTCATTTAGACAGAATCCCCGCTTGGTTTGGGTTTGGAAAACATCCCCCTAATTCCCCCTTCAAAGGGGGACTTAAGAGTGAGCTCTTGCATCGTAGTGCGGAAAGCACACATCCCCCTCCCTTTAAAAGAGGACTTAAGAGGGCGAATCGTCGTAAAATTCAGATTGTTCATGCGTTGTATTTCCGTAAGACGTCGTCCAGCGCCTCTCGCAACAAGACCGCTTCACCCACGCGCATGCGTTTTGCCAGGCGCGCCAGCCCGGCGAGTTGCCCTTGCGTGTAATGGCTAGTCTTGGTCACCATGCGCTCCTCGCGCGCCAGGCAGACCTTGTTGCGTCCGCCTGCCTTTGCGCGATACAGCGCCTCGTTCGCCTTCCGCACCAGGTCGACCGATGTTGCACCGTCATCAGGAAATGACGCCAGCCCCGCACTTACGGTTAGAGAGAATTTTACCGTTTGATCGTTGGCGTAAACAATTTGATCTCCGTCAGCGGCGCGACGCGCGGACTCAGCGAGGAGGAACGCTTCCTCCTTTTCGATACCGGACATGATCGCAGCGAATGCGTCGCCGCCGTAGCGGACGATTTCCGCGCGGTCACCGAAGGAATTGTGCAACGACGCGGACAAGTGTTCCAGGACGGCGTCGCCGCCAGCTCGGCCGTATTTCTCGTTGAGAGAGCCGAAGAGATCGATGTCGAAGAGTGCCATGGATAATAGCGACTCGGTTTGGGTAGCATTGGACAGGGCTGTGTCGAAGGCCGCGAAAAAGCGGTCGAAATGCTGGGTTCGGTTAGCAACCGTTATGTGGGAAACAGTAGCCATTGGATGATAATCTTACATAGAATATAACATGGCAATCGTACATATGTCAATAGATGTATTAACATTAATTTGTGTGTGTTGAATACACTATATAGTCAAATTAGAACCGATGAAGCAGAAGAGGTAGAGGCATATTTGCATGGCCTGGGCTCGCTGGGGCAACGATTGGACTGCCGCTTTTCCTGTATGCTATTCTCTTACGCCGTGCCGGTGTAGCTCAGTTGGTTAGAGCAGTGGAATCATAATCCACGTGTCCGCGGTTCGAATCCGTGCACCGGCACCACTTATTTTCCCTTCCCCTGGAGGCGGCGCCGTGGGCGAGAGCGCGCAGGAGTTGCTTGACCGGGTCAGCGCGACCATCGCGACTTACCATATGCTCGCTCCTGGCGAGACCTTGCTTGCGGCGGTGTCTGGCGGGCCGGATTCAATGTGCCTGCTGGACGTGCTGGTCGCGCTCGGATACAGGGTGCATCTGGCGCATTTCGATCACCAGACCCGCGACGGACAGAGCGGTTTGGACGCAGCATTTGTGCGGGATACGGCGTCCCGCCTGGGGTTGCCATTTCATCTTGAAAGCCGGCCCATTACGCAAGAGGCGCGGGAGCAGGGTGCTTCATTCGAGGCGTATGCGCGCGCGGCGCGTTATTCCTTTTTTCGCCGCACGGCGGATGCCAACGCTTGCACCGCCGTGGTCACGGGACATCACGCCGACGACCGCGCCGAGACAGTGCTGATGCGGATTCTTCGCGGGACGTGGCCGGGCGGGCTGGGCGCGATTCCGCCGGTCCGCGAGGACCCGGATGGCCGGCGCGTCGTGCGTCCATTGATCAATTGCACGCGCCGCGAGATCATCGCGTACCTGACCGAAAATGCGATCTCATTTTGCACAGACGATTCCAACGCCGATGTGAGGCATTTGCGCAATCGCGTCCGGCACGAGCTGTTGCCTCAACTCTCCGCGGAATACAATCCACGATTTCGCGACGCCCTGTGCCGTCTTGCCGAACTTCAACATGACGCCAGCGCGGTGGTGTCACGCGCGACGGATGAGTTGTCGGCAGTGTGCCTCAATGAGAATGTTATCGATCGCGTGGAGTTTGCGCGCGGGGAAGCGGCGTGTCAGCGGGAATTGCTGGTGCGGTATGCACATCCGCGGAATGCTACGATTTCAGTCGAGCGAATCGAGCGAGCGCGGCGATTTATTTTAGAGGGGCCACAACATAAGTATTTTGATTTTGGCGGCGGACTATTGCTGCGCAACGAGCGCGGATTTACCTATATCGTGGAGCGCGGCATGGCGCGCAATAACCATGACGTGCCGCTGCACTTGCCGGGAGTCACGGAGGCGATGGGAGCAATCATACATTGCAGGATCATCGAGCATCCGCTCGCAGTGCCAATCAAGACGGCATGCACGCCGTCGCGACAAGTGTTGGATGCGGATCGGGTTGTTGGACCCTTGACATTGCGGAGTCGTCGCGTTGGAGACCGGTTCATCCCGCTGGGGTTGTCGAAGCCGAAAAAGCTGAAGGATTATTTCGTAGACCGCAAGGTACCGCTCCCGTTGCGCGACCGTGTGCCGCTGGTGTGCGCGAACGATGCGATTGTGTGGGTTGTGGGACATGGGATCGACGCGCGCGCGGCGGTGACAACTTCTACGCGCCGGTTTTTATTGATCGAGGTGGATTGGAAAGATTAGCCGCGCGAGTCAACGCGAAAAGAGCAGGAAAATATGAGACTGGTTCGAGCGATGATTGGCAAGTTGCTGCGCTTCGCGGGATCGTTTTCGGCGCCGAAGAGCGGGGTCGGTGTGAACGTGAGCGATTACGAAGTGGAGGATGCGCAAGGTGATCGCGTCCGGCTTGGTGATCGGTACAAAGGCCAGGTATTGCTGATCGTGAACGTGGCCTCGAAGTGCGGGTTCACGCCGCAATACGAGGCGCTCGAGAAGTTGCACGAGCAGTATCATGCGCGAGGGCTCGCGGTGTTGGCGTTTCCCTGTAACGATTTCGGTGCGCAGGAGCCGGGCACGGATGCCGAGGTTCAATCATTTTGCAAACTGAACTATTGCGTGCAATTTGATGTGTTCCGGAAGGTTACGGTGTCGGGCGAGAATGCGCCGCCCTTGTACAAAGCATTGACCTCGGACGCGAACGGTGCATTGGGCGGACCGATAAAATGGAATTTTACGAAGTTTCTCGTAGGTCCCGATGGAAAGGTAAAGGCGAGAATTGAACCGTTGACGCCGCCGGATGCTTCGAGCGTTGTGCGTTTGATTGAAATAGAGCTGAGAACTGGATCGATGGGCTGAGCGAATGTCGACCTTTGATTAGTAAGCCAAAGCGGTAGCGGCTGCTACCACAGTCCATATTAAGCAACGCCGATCCATCGCATAAAGAGTAACCCCGGCAGGCCGTGGCGGCTGCCGGGGTCTCATCCCATCGCGCGAACCAGTCGCGCGCTATGTCTAGAGATTAGTTTAGCGGAGCGGACGCGACCGTCACTGCGCTGCCGTCTGCCGTGAATCGAATCACGCCGGATTCATCCACGAAGTATTGACGGTAACCTGTGCGGCCAGCGGCTGCCGGGGCAGCCGTGCAGGCGTATGCCGGCATTGCCGTCGCCGAACCGTTGGTCACTGCGACCGTAAACGTGTAGCCGTGCTTCGAACCTGCGCCAAGGACCGTGTCAATGAACGGAGGGGTTGCGCCACCACCGTCGGGGTCGGCCAACTGCGCGAGCGAACCGTAGTCGCCTACGCCATCGGTGTCGGCATCGACAAACGCGGCGGTCTGAAACGCGACTTCGCCAGTGGAGATCGTGCGCATCGCGCCCGCGGCGCCCGCTTCGTTTGCGCTCATGCGCGAGCGGAGCAGGTTCGGAATTGCGATTGCGGCGATGATCGCGATGATCGCAACGACGATCATCAATTCGATCAGGGTAAATCCAGAATTCTTACGCAGTTTCATTGTCGATACCCTCCTAAAGGTGTTTCGGTTGTCCACGATCCGGTGTGTGATACCGGATCGATTCACTCAAACTATCCGCAACGGTATAGGCAACCCGCATGCCAAACTATTGCCATGCCGGGTAACTAATTGCAGCGGGAAGGGTTATGTCAATATTGGCGAGGATTGTAGATGCTCAAAAAAGTACAGAGCGCGTAGTTCTACGACAATTTTGGTCGCGTGGTGCATCACGGGACCGGCAAATGTAGCTCAAGGACCGGCAGTCTCGAATTTGGAAACTCATGCTTGGGCCGTGCAACGATTTGCAGATTGCTTTTTGTCTATCTGACGAATATCCGTCGAATTCCATTTGCCACCTGACGCCGAGAATTCACACTACGCTCAAGATTCTTCCTGCTTCCATTCCGTCTTCCTTTAAGTTTCTACCACTCTTGGATGCTGATTCTGCATTTCGGATCGTTGCACAAAAACTGAGGCCAATTGTAACGACGTGGAGATGGAGTCTATACGAATGCCGTCAAGCGCACGGCGGCGAATACTACACAAGACTATGGTGTATACAGGCGATTCGTATTCCGCCGGCAAACATTAAAATGCGCGCTTAGGCCGGCGTGCGCGCATTCCGATGCAAGTATTCTCTCCTGCCTTGCAGCAAATATTTTTGCCTGCGATCCGCTGTGGCTCTCGTAGTCCACTTACGGTTCCTGCCGCATGGCACGGTTCTGGCTATAAGGAAGTCGCGTTACGTGGGTGACGCGGCGGAATGGAGAGGTGACCGATGCTGTCTGAATTACCAGGGGTCGTGAGTATGCCCAATGCAGATCACGAATCAATTCCACTGTTATCCGAAGGGACGAATCCCGTGTTTGCGCTTGTATCGATCCTTCCGAAAAGCATGTCCAAATCAACTCCGAGCGATCCGCGAAATGTGGTAGCGCGCATTACACGCGCATCGGCCGGCGCGGCGATGTTCATTGTGATGCAAGTATGCACTGGTTGCTTGACCACCCCGCCGTCATCGGAGTCATTTCCCGTGGCGTCGGAACCGAAAGTGGTTTTACAACCTGGCGACGTGCTGCAGGTGAAGTTCCTGTACTGGCCGGAACTGAATGAAGAAAAGCAGGCGATTCGTCCCGATGGAAAGATTTCGCTGCAACTTGTTGGCGATGTTCAAGCCGAAGGGCGCACCCCGGATGAATTGCGCACCGAACTTTTAACCATCTATCAAGACAAGCTGATTGAACCGGAAATAGCCGTTGTCGTGAACTCTCTGGACAGCCATCGCGTATATATCGGTGGCGAAGTGATGCAACCTGGCCTTGTCATGATCAACGGCCGCCTCAGTGCGTTGGAAGCGATCATGCAAGCAGGCGGGTTCAAGAAGCAAAGCGCGAAGATGGCAAGCGTCGTGGTTATCCGGCAGCGCGAAGGCAAACAGTACGCCCAGTCGATTGACCTGCGCAGCGCGATTGAATCGCCAGAGAGCAAACCGTTTCTGCTTGAACCGTATGACATCGTGTTTGTGCCGCGATCCAACATTGACCAAATCGATCAGTGGGTGGATCAGTACATCAACCAGATTGTTCCGCGGTCCGTGCATTACAGCTTCAGCCATGAGGTCAATCCTCCTGAGTATTCCAACGGCAATAGCGGCGTTGCGTCGCAATTGCTGAACAACATTGGGACCATCAACTCGGCGATGCCGCGCCTGGGAGAACTCCAATCAGCCAGGTAATGAACAATTCATTGCGCGACCTGCTGTACATGGCATTTCGCCACAAGACGAAGATCATGTCGGTTTTCGTGGTCGTGATGGGCGTGGTGGTCTTGTACACCTATCTTGTGCAGGAGATCTACCGGTCCGACGCAAAAATCCTGATTCGTCTCGGGCGAGAGAACCTGTCGGTTGACCCCACCGTTTCCGGCCCGACGCTGTTTCCGTCGCGGGATCGCGCAAATGAAGTGAATTCCGAACTGTCGATCATCAAGAGCCGGGCAATCGCGGAAAAGGTCGTCGACGAGATTGGACCGGCGGCATTTCTTGAGAAGCCCGATGAAACTGCCAACATCGAGCCCATATCCCCATCGATGAAAGAGGCGCAGCAGGAGTTACGCAAGGTCCGGAGGGAAGTTCGCGAAGTGGAGGAGAAAGGAAAGGGGTTGCTCGTCGCGCTTGACCTGACTACGCCGCTGACTGCACGCGAGCGGGCTGTTAAGACGCTGATGGATAACCTAGACGTGAGCGTGGAAGCGAAAACAGACATCATCGCATTGTCTTTCGACGCGCCGAGCCGGCCGTTGGCGCAACGCACGCTCGAACTTCTTCTCACACGCTACCTTGAAGAGCATATCAGGGTGCACTCCGCGCAGGCCACGCCACAGTTCTTCGAGCAGCAAACGGAAGAGTTCCGAAACATTCTCGATGACCGCGAAAAAAAGCTTGACACGTTCCGCCGTGAGTTTGGCATTACGACAATGGAACGGCAGAAGGAAGTCCTCCTGAACCAAATCAGTGGTCTCGAAGCGCAGCTTTCCAATACGCAGGCCAATGCAATGGCGGCGGCCCGGCGAGTCACCGCGCTGGATGGCTCGCTCAAAGGAAGATCAAAGACACTTGAGGTAAGCCGCACGACGGGTGTAACCAACTTTGCCGCAGACGCATTGAAGGAAAAATTGCTCGACCTGCGCCTGCGTGAGACGGACCTTGCCGCGCGGTATCCTGAGACGCACCGGCCTTTGATTGACGTGCGCGGACAAATCGAGGAGGCGGAGTCCACGCTGGCCACGGAAAACGAAACGCACACCGAAGTCACAACGGGTGTAGACGATACCTACCAGCAAGTGCAGCTTGCACTGGTCAATGAGCGCGCGAACATGGAGGCGTTGGGTGCGCAGCAGGCGTCGCTCCAGATCGAACTTGAGAAACAACGCGAAGGACTCGCAGCGCTGTCGAGCCGCGAAATCGAATTGCAAACCTTGGTGCGAGAAGTGGACCTTGCGGTGAAAGATTACGAGCAATATCGCGACAGTCTTCAGCGCGCCCGTATTTCGTCCGCACTGGATGTTGACAAGGTGTCCAACGTGGGTGTCGTTCAGCCGGCCACACTTCCGATGGCGCCGGTGCGGCCAAACAAACTGATCAATCTTTTTCTCGGCCTTTTTGTCGCGCTGTTTGCAAGCCTCAGCTTTGCGTTCATCCTGGATTACTTCGACGATTCGGTGAACACACCGCAACAGGTTGAGCGTTGGGTTGGCGTACCGGTCCTCGTGACGGTTTCCGAAAAGGAGTTTAGAGCATGTATCTAAGTTATTACGGGTTCAGCAAAGAGCCATTCCACATTACGCCGGATCCTGAGTTCTTCTTTATGAGTCCGAGCCACAAAGAGGCGCTCGCCGCGGTGGTGTATGGGGTTGAAAAAGGCCTGGGCTTTGTCGCGATGACGGGCGAAGTGGGGACCGGGAAAACGACCATTTTGCGGGCGTATCTCGAACGTATCCGCCGTACGCGCATCCGCCCAATTTTTATGTTCAATCCCAACGTCACATTTGAGGCGCTGCTTGTACACCTACTGCGCGAGATGGGCATCGACGGCCGTGGGAAGTCCGAACGCTGGATGCTGCACTACCTGATGCGCTCGCTGGTCCACGAAGTGGGAAAAGACCGTCGCGTCGTCCTGATCATAGACGAAGCGCAACACATGCCGAACCAGACGCTGGAAAAGCTCCGTTTGATATCGAACCTCGAAACGATGGACTACAAGTTGATGCAGATTGTCCTCGTGGGCCAGCCCGAACTGGACGTGAAGCTTGGCGATTACACGATGCGCCAGATTCGGCAGCGGGTCGCGGTGCGCGCAAAACTTCGCGCGCTGACACCAAAAGAAGGCATTGAATACATCAAGCATCGTATGGCGCACGCTGGCGCAAACCCCGATAGCGTGTTTACCCCCGCGGCGATCAAAGCAATTGTAAAGGCGTCCGAAGGGTATCCCCGCGCGATCAATATCCTCTGTGACAACGCGCTTGTTACCGGTTTGGGCTATCAATGCAAGCCGATTCCGCCGAAGATTGCGCGCGAGGTCATTCGTGAATTCCGCGGGGCGCGGCACCTGCCGAACCTTCGCTGGATTGGGGCGACTGCCGCTGGGGCGGCCATCGCATCGGCGGCATTTATGGCACCGATGTTTTGGAACCCGACAACTTCCGAGGCCTCCGCAGCGCCGCATACAAATGTAGTGCATCCTGTTGAAAGCACGCAGGAAGTTGTGCGCACCGTCGAGCCAGTGGCGATGAAGCTGAACACCACCGGTTATGAGGTGGTTCAATGAGCCGCATTTACGAAGCGCTGGAGTATGCCGGCCTTGCACCGGTCGAAGAACCGGCCAACGAAGTAGAAGTAAAACTTTCTCTTCCGCGACCGTTGCCGGCATTCGAGGAGAAGTTGCTTGGTCTGTTTCAGAGGATCGAAGGTTTGCTCGACAGCAGAAGTGGGAGAGTTGTTTCCTTTGCTGGGCTGAGCGATAGCGATGACAGCTCGACCTATGTGTTGGAGATGGCCCGTGTCGGAGCCAACCGGCTGAACAAGCGCGTACTGGTGTTGGCGACGTACCAATCCGGGTGCGCCAGGAAGTTACAAGAATGCGGACTGTCGAACGGATGGGAAGGAATTACCCACAGCGCCCGTTCGATCAATGAAGCCGTATTCCAGATTTCAGACCCGGCCATTGCGATCAGCCAGCTCACGACTTCAAAGGACAGCCTGTCCACCTTGCTTACGTCCCCGCGCTTCATGAACACGCTGCGACTGATGCGCAAACGGTACGACTGGATTCTTGTCGATACACCGGCGCTTGGCAATGGCCTTGACGCCGCGCTTGTATCGCCCATCGCAGACGGCACTGTCGTTGTGGTCAATGCCGGCAAAACGCGCTGGCAAGTCATTCGGCACGCCGTGGATCAGATTGCGGCGCAGCAGGGGAACGTTCTTGGGGTCGCGTTGAACCGTCGGCGCTACATGATTCCCGATTTCATCTACCGGCAACTCTAAGTCACGCCGTCAGCAGGGGAGAACTAATCATGGTTGCAAAACCACAAACCGATTCCGCGTTGGTACGGCTGTACCGTTTAATGGCGCGCGTGCGCGAAGCCGAAAAGGCGCGGGCGACTGGTCTTTTGGCAGAAGACGCGTTTGAGGAGCAACTGACGCTCGAACGCGCGCGCGCCGATCGTTCCGGTCAGCCGTTCGTTCTGATTATTTTCACGGTACACGGTGTCGATAACGAGGCGCAGGCCAACCTCGCCGAACGCGCATTGGCTGGAGCGCTATTCGAGCGCACGCGCATAAGCGATGCTAAAGGCTACTACGGAGGGCAGGTCGCGGCAATTCTTCCCTACACCACGAAACACGATGCGGCCCACGTGCTCGATCCGCTCGATGGCGTATTCCGTAAACAACTCGCGGCAGAGGGCCTTCAAACGCTTCCGGGACCGCGGTTGTCCTTTGTCATCTATGAATACCCCGACGACGAACGGAAGCGGTCTGGCACGCGCGCCGTGCGCGGCCACGAATCAGTAGTGAGGTTGCACCATGTCTCCTAGTTACGAAATGGCGTTGAGGAATGACGATCCGCTAATGGTGGCCGCGATACAGCAACGCGAGGATGTATTGGCGGAATGTGGTCATGCGTTGTTTGCCCGGCCATTTCCGCTGTGGAAACGCGCAATGGACATTGCGGGCGCGTTGGCGGGCATCGCTGCATTTGGTCCAGTGATGATAGCGGTTGCGTTAATCATCAAAATTACATCTCCAGGGCCAGTCCTGTTCACGCAAAAGCGGGGCGGCATGGCGGGGAAGGTGTTCGACCTTTACAAATTCCGCAGCATGTCGCTTGACGCGGAGGCGCGCAAAGCCGAGTTGATGAAATTCAACGAACGCAGCGGCGTTGCGTTCAAAATGACCAACGATCCACGCATTACGTCCGTGGGGAAATTCCTCCGCAAAACGAGTCTTGACGAATTGCCGCAACTTTTCAATGTGCTAAAAGGTGACATGAGTATTGTCGGACCGCGGCCATTGCCTGTCAGCGAAGAGGAAGCCTATTCATTCTGGCACTGGCGAAGGGTGGACGTGAAGCCTGGCCTAACGTGCATCTGGCAGGTGACAAGCCGGCATGATAAAGATTTTGATCGCTGGGTTCGCCTCGACCTCGAATATATCCGAAAGCGTTCTTTGGTGCTCGATGTATCGCTCATCCTGCGCACCATTCCTGCAGTGTTGTTTCAGCGCGGCGCTCACTAGCGGGTATCCGATGGGACAGGCAGCGGAAATAGGTCTCGTATCCACAGGTCGCACGAATTGGCTGGCGCGCACGGCGGATTCCAATCCACTTATGTCCAGGGGGATGCTAAGTATTACCGACCAGATAATTGCCAGCGCGACGACGTTTCTTACGGGAGCAGTGATTGCTCGACTGTGCGCGAAAGAAGAGTTTGGGCTCTATGCGTTGGGGTTTAGCCTGCTTGCATTGCTCATGACGCTCCAATCGTCGCTCATTACAACTCCCCTGATGATTGGCATGCCGCGGCTCGCCGGGGATTCACTTCGCAGGTTTTCGGGCAGTTCTCTTCTGCACCAAGGCGTGTTCGGTATCGCAGCAACGATAGCCGTGCTAATCGCCGCGGCTTGTGTCTCTGCATGGAACCCTTCACTTGGGGTGACGCTCGCCGCTGTTGGCGCCGTACTTTCATTCCTGCTGCTTCGAGACTACATCCGCCAGGCATGCTTCGCACGGCTGGCCTTCGGGCAGGCGCTGGTTTCAGATATCGCGCTTGCCTTATTGCAGATCGGCGCACTGGGTCTGCTTGTATTCACTGGCACGTTAAACGCCGCAAGCGCGTTTATTGCGTTCGGTATATCCTGCGCGATTTCCTCCGCGTTTTGGCTGGCGCGCACGCGCTCTGAGCGTATCGTCGAACCCGGCGTGGCAGTGATAGATTTCCAACGCACATGGTCCTCCGGTAAATGGCTGGTGGCGAGTGGATTGGTCTGGGCGGTCAGCATGAACCTGTATGCGTGGATCGTCGCGGCGTTTCACGGCACGGCTTCCGCTGGAGTATGGGCGGCTGCGTTTGGCGTGATGACGCTAGTTAACCCGCTTATGCTGGGTATACAAAATTTTCTTGGGCCGCGCATCCTTCATGCATTGCCGCTGGGCGGCATTTCGATGCTGAGCCGCGTTGTGCGTGATTCTGCCGTCGTGTTTTGCGCCGCGCTCCTTGTATTCAGCATGTGCATGTGGTTTTTCGGCGATGCTCTCATTGCGAACATTTATGGCGCAAAGTATGCCGGCAACGGTTTACTGGTTTTTGTGCTTGCGCTGAATGCTTCTGTTTTGACAGTTGGATTCGCCGTGTCCCGGGGACTGTTCGCGCTCGAACTGGCACACACCGATTTTTACGTCAACCTGATTGCGTTTGTGTGCTTTCTGGCGCTTGGGGTTGCATTCGTCCGGGTTGCCGGCCCGCTTGGGGCTGCAATCGCGCAATTGCTGACCAACGCAGTCGCGTCCGGCGCGCGCGTTCTGGTTTTCGCGCGCCATACGCGGCTTGCCGGGGCGGCAGCATAGATGAATCCTTCGGTGGCACACCTCGTTGACTCTGAATCTCGGCGCATGCCCTGGGTCATGTTTGTCTTGCTGACGGTGGCTTTTTTTATTGCGTTGCACGATCCTGTGCGTTCCTATTCGATTGGCGATGATTACCTGCCTTCCGAAGACACGCTGCAACACGATGCTTCCGAAGGAAACGCGAAGCGCCAGGTCGGTTTTCTCATGGTAGGCGCGTTCGGATTGATGATGTTGGCGATGCCCGGGCGGCGTCCCATTCAGACGAATGGTTTGCTCGCCGGACTGATTGTGTTCTTTTGCGCATGGCTTGTGCTGAGTATTACATGGTCGGATGATCGCAGTCTTACGGCGCGCCGGCTCGTCGTTATCGCCACACTCACTTCCGGGGCACTTGGCGTAGCGGCGCGCATGTCTCCCCGCGAAATCATGCATCTCGTGTTGTTCAGCTCGATGGCTTATCTTCTTGCCGGCATCGCCTCTGAGATCGCGCTCGGCTCATTCACACCGACGACCGAGCGTTACCGCTTCGCCGGCACGATTCATCCGAATAACCAGGGCGTCAACTGTTCGCTGATTGTGTTGTCATCGATTGCCGCGTTCCAGACCGAAAAACGCTGGCGCGGGTTGTATGTTGCTTGCGCGGCATTCGCAATGGTTTTCCTGATGCTGACGAAATCGCGCACTTCATTGCTCAGCTTTCTTGTAACGCTCGCGCTATACCTGATCGTGGTGTATGCCGGCTCTCCCCGGTTCATGTTTGCCTGCTGCGTTGCCGCGACCGCCGGGTTTACGGTGTTGCTCGTCGCCAACGGCTCGGTTTTGCCGGCATTACAGCAGGGCATTCTTCTCGGCAGAAGCGATCAGGACCTTGATGGCGCGATGGCGCTCACGGGCCGGTTGCCGCTGTGGGAACAACTGATCGAGTATGCGTCCGTCCGCCCGATCCAGGGCTACGGTTATGGAAGCTTCTTTACGGTCGAACACATCCGCGAAATTACCGCGCGCCAGGGCTGGCCAATTGCGGAATGCCACAACGTGTTTCTTGAAGTGCTCATGGGCCTTGGCCTTGTCGGTATGTGTACCTACGCCGTCATTCAGGTCGTGGGATACGCGAAATCTATTTCGTATTTCCGCGGCACGGGGGATCCGCGCTATGCGTTTCTGGGAAGTCTGCTGATGTTGGGAGTGGTGGGTGGTTTGACAGAATCGACACTTCTGGTTCCCACCATGCAGACGTTCGTGCAGTTTCTCACACTATCGGTATTCGGATTGCAGGCGCTCCCGGACGCGATGCGCGGGAAAGTCCGCGGAATCGACACCGGTAAATTCAGTGCGCCACGCATGCACACAACCGGCGGACGCATTGTCCCATTTCCGGTGGAGCATACATGAACACTGCGGCAAGCTATAGCGTATTGGAGGCGGCCTCCGTAACGTCGCGGACGGCCGCGCCTCGATTGATCCTCGCAAGCGGGTTCCAGCCAGATTACGTGCGCGAGATCGCCAACGCGCACGCCCGCCTTGGTTCTACTGTTCATGTCGTGGGCGGAGACATGCATGAGCAACAGACTTACCACCCCAACGTTTCTTTATTGAACCTGCGCGGGCGCGACGAGCGAGAAAACAGTACCTTGCGCGAAATCGCGAAGCTTGCGGGGTACTTATCGCGACTTGTTCGTACTGTTTGCACGTCTGATGCACCCATTGTGTACGACGTGAGTATCGGACGGCCACTGTTGCGGTGCTTGTTGATGTATCCACTTTTCCGCCTGGCCGGCAAGCGGATTGTGTACACCGCGCACAACGTGTTGCCGCATGACGCGGACACTTTTGCTAACCGGATGGTGTACTGGTTTATCTACCGCCTGCTGGCAGACTCTATTGTCGTTCATGGGCAATCGTTGAAAGAGCGATTAATAACGGAATTTAATGTTCAGCCCGAGCGTGTCCATACCGTGGCGCACGGAACCTATCATCCCCGCGACACCGAGGCGATCACCAAGGCAACCGCGCGCAAGCAACTAGGCATCGCGCCAAGAGAGCGCGTGTTGCTCTGTTTCGGACTTCAACGCCATTACAAGGGGACTCATTTTGTCCTCGAAGCATTGAACGACTACTGCGCAGCGGACCTGGTTTTGGTTGTGCGTGGACATGCGCCGGACGAGGCGTACAAGGAGTTTCTTACGGCACAAGTGCGACGCCACTGCGGTGGCCTGCGCATCAATGCCCGGCTAAAAGCTGTCTCAGACGCGGAGATGGAAGTGGTTTTCAAGGCCGCGGACATTGTGTTGCTGCCCTATCTTGAAGGCAGCCAGAGCGGCATCAAATTCATGGCATACGCCTATGGACGCCCGGTACTCGCCAGCGAAACCGGCAGTCTGCGCGAGTACATCCAACCCGGTATCTCTGGCGAGACATTCACCATGGCAGACCCCGTGGCGTTTCGGACTGCTCTCGAGCGCATGCTCGCGCACCTTGCGGACTACAGCGACGAAAAAATACTTGCGTATGCGCGTGAACACTGTTCGTTCGACGCGGCGGCGACACAGGTCGCCGCGCTTTGTGGCCGGCTGTCTAAAGAAGGAGGGTGATATGAAAGCCCTGCACATTCACAACCATTATCGCTACCGTGGCGGCGAAGATGTCATGTTCGAGCGTATTGGCAACCTTCTACGGGCAAACGGGCATAAGGTCGTAACATTCGAGCGGCGCAGCAGTGATATCGCCGGTATTTCCGGGAAAATGCAGGCGCTTGCGTCCAGCGTGTATTCGTTGCGCGCAAAAGCCAGTGTGAAGGAATTGCTTGCCGCCGAAGAGCTTGACGTCGTTCACGTACATAATCTTTATCCGCTCATTTCCCCGTCCGTGTTGGAAGCGTGTGCCGAACGCGGGGTCCCCGTTGTCATGCGCTGCCCCAACTACCGCCTTGAATGTCCGACGGGTGTACTCATGCGCAAGGGACGCGTGTGTACTGAATGCAGCGGCGGCCGGGAGTACCGTTGCGCAGTGAACAACTGCCGCGGCAATGTGCTGGAGAGCGTTGCGTTCGCCGCTCGCAATACGTTGACCCGCACGCTGGGTCTGTTCAAAAAGCACGTGAGTGTGTTTGCACCTCCGAGCCATTTTGTGAAATCTCGCCTTGTCGCTGCGGGCTTTCCGGAGGACCGGATTACCGTTGTGCCGAACATGGTTCCAATCCCGCGGACGTTCGGGAATGCGGCGCAGGGCGAATACATTGCGTTGGCCGGACGATTCAGCGAAGAGAAGGGTATCGAAACGCTGATAGAAGCGGCGAAGCGTTTGCCGAAGGTTCCAATACGCATTGCAGGAGAAGGCCCGCTTGGGGAGCGCCTGCGCGCAGGAGCACCCTCCAATGTTACTTTCGTTGGCCAACTTTCGCGCGAGGACCTCGGTGAGTTCTATTCCCATGCGCGTGCCTGCGTCGTCCCCAGCCGCTGGTATGAAGCATTTGGCCTCGTCGCGGCAGAGGCCATGAGCTACGCGGTCCCCGTCATCGCAACCAACATGGCGGGTCTGGCGGAAATCGTGGATCACGGCGAAACCGGTTTTCATTTTACCGCTGACAATGCAGCCGAACTTGCCGGACACATTGACACCCTTTGGAATCAGCCTGCGCTGGCGCGGGCGATGGGAATGGCCGGCCGCAAAAAGGTGGAACGCGAGTACAGCGAACAATCGTATTACCTGCGCCTAATGGGTGTTTATGAAACTGCGTTGGGCACAAAGGCCGCGGTGGCGCCGTCCGCCGAACTGGCCAAAAGCGCGTAATGGCCAATGCGAAACAAGGAGTGCGCAAGATGAAAGTGGCAATTATCACGGGGTCCGGAGGCCTTATCGGGGCGGAAGCGGCCCGCTTTTTCAGCAAGCGCGGATTCTATATTGTCGGCATTGACAACAACATGCGCGCAGAATTTTTCGGCGAGGAAGCGTCCACTGCCTGGTCCGTTGACCAGCTTAAATCAACTTTGTTGAATTACAGACACTACTGCGCCGATATTCGCGACATCGCGGCAATTCGGCTCATCTTCGAAGAGTACGGCTCGGACATTGCTCTCGTCGTACACACTGCCGCACAGCCGTCGCACGATTGGGCAGCGCGCGCACCGCTCGTTGATTTTGGCGTCAATGCTTGCGGCACTATCAATCTGCTTGAATGCACGCGCCAATGCGCGCCGGACGCGGTCTTTATTTTCACTTCGACAAACAAGGTGTACGGCGACCGGCCGAACACTTTGCCACTGCGCGAACTGGACGAGCGCTGGGAAATTGCGCTGGGCCACGAATACGAGGATGGCATTCGCGAGTGCATGTCCATAGACAACAGCACGCACTCCGTTTTCGGCGCATCGAAAGTCGCCGCTGACATCATGGTCCAGGAGTATGGCCGGTATTTCAATATGAAGACGGGGGTGTTCCGTGGCGGATGCCTCACGGGTCCGGGCCATTCCGGCGCGGAACTGCATGGATTTCTTGCATACCTCATGAAATGTTGCGTCGCGGGCCGGACGTACAAGATTTACGGCTACAAGGGCAAACAGGTCCGGGACAACATTCACAGCTACGATCTCATTCAAGCGTTCTACGAGTTCTATAAACGCCCGCGACGAGGCGAGGTCTACAACATCGGCGGTGGCCGCTACAGCAACTGCTCGATGCGGGAAGCCATCGCCCGCTGCGAATCCATTTGTGGTAAGAAAATGGACACGGTTTATTTGGATGATAACCGGGTTGGGGACCATATTTGGTGGGTATCCGGTCTGCAGAAATTCGAATCGCATTTCCCCGATTGGCGTATCACTTACGATGTCCCGCAGATCCTTAAAGAAGTCTATGCTGCCAATATCGAACAGCGCGAAGCGATTCCCGCATGATTCCAGCACGCAAAAAGCGAGCTCTTCGTATTCTGTTGGTCTCGAATCACCGGCGCTTCAAAATTAATTTCCGCGCACACCCGTGGGCCAGTGAACTTGCGGCGCGGGGACACGATGTGGACGTCATGTGCCACGCGAACACGGAGCGGTGGCGCACGAAGATTGAAAAGGTTGAGAACTTTCGAATCATCGAAAGCCCCGATCTGCTTATCGGTGCGCTTCGGCAAGGCTGGGACCCGGTGTGCGCCTACCGGCGGCTGCGTTTCCTTCGCCAGGAAAACAAACAGTACGACCTCATTCACTGTCTTGACACCAGGCTTGCAGTTGTTTGGCCCGCGCTCGCATATGCGCGCGAAAAGAAGATTCCCATTGTCAGCGACTGGATCGATTGGTGGGGGCACGGGGGGCTTATCAAGGAACGGCGTCCGCTCTGGTATCAATGGCTGTTTGCGGGAGTCGAAGTTTTTTTTGAGGAATACTATCGGAACAAGCTCGACGGACTCACCACCATCAGCCATGCCCTCGCCGAGCGTGGCGCAGGGCTGGGCGTGCCCCGTGAACGTTGCGTGGTCGTCCCCGGCGGCGCAAACCTCCGCAATTTTGCGCGCGTGCCGAATCAAGCACAAAGCCGTCGCATGCTCGGGATCGCCGAGGATGCGCCCGTGGTGTGCTTTTCAGGGCTTGACGTTTTGATTGATCTTCCAATGGCGGTCAAAGCGTTCGAGATTTTGCGCGAGACTGACAAACGCATAGTCTTGCTCTTGGTCGGGCCAACGGAGCGCGACGCACGCAACATGGTCTCCAATCGCGACTCGCTTAAGGGCATCAAAGCCGTTGGGCCGGTTGCGTACAAGGAACTGCCAAGCTATTTGTCCGCCGCCGACGTATTTCTCATGCCCTACACCCAGAAAGTCAGCAATGTTGGCCGTTGGCCCAACAAGATTGGCGACTACATGTGCATTGGCCGGCCGACGATCTCGAATCCAGTGGGAGAAGTGAAACGGCTTTTCGAGCGGTTTCCCATCGGCGGGCTCTGCGAAGAAACACCCGAGGGAATGGCCGCGGCGGCGCGGGACTATCTTGATGATGGGGCGCGCGCAGTGCGAACGGGGATGTACGCGCGAGAGGTGGCTGAAAAAGTCTTCTCATGGGAAAAACTTATTGTCGGACTTGAGAATTGGTACTACGCGCTCGTCGAAGGGCGCTTGGGTGCGGCGCGACAGCCGAAACCCGCGTCACCAGCATTACTGGTTCATCACCCCATAAACACCGCCGGCGCGCGGCGATAAGAAAGGATTGCGTTCATGAAGATTGCCGTCATCGGGAGCGGATACGTTGGGCTCGTCACCGGAACGTGTTTCAGCGAAGTGGGGCACGAAGTCACCTGCGTTGACATTGATGCCGCGAAGATTGAAGCGCTTCGGTTTGGACGGATACCGATTTACGAACCCGGGCTCGACGAAATGGTTGCGCTCAACGTTGAGCAAGGGCGTCTGTCATTCACGACGGATCTGAAAGCGGCCATCGAACGCGCGCTCTTTATTTTCATTGCGGTAGGCACGCCGCCACTGGAGGATGGCACTGCCGACCTCAAACATGTTCTCGCCGCCGCTGGTTCCATCGGCGAGTACATCAACGGGTACAAAATTGTGGTCAACAAATCGACCGTACCGGTTGGCACCGCGGACAAGGTACGCAACACCATTGAAGCAAAGTTGCGCGAGCGGACCATGCGGCTGGACTTTGATGTTGTCTCGAATCCTGAGTTCCTTCGCGAAGGTTGCGCGATCGATGACTTTATGAATCCAGACCGCATTGTGATCGGGTGTGGCGATTGCCGCACCGAAGTCTTGATGAAGGAGCTGTATGCAAGCTTTATCCGCGACGGCCACCCGGTATTGACCATGGACCCGATGTCAGCGGAAATGACCAAGTACGCCGCGAACGCCATGCTGGCTATGAAGATTTCGTTTATCAACGAGATTGCAACGATATGCGAGCGCGTAGGAGCGAACGTCGAGGACGTGCGCAACGGCATCGGCGCGGACAGCCGCATCGGGTATCAATTTATTTTCCCCGGCATCGGCTATGGCGGCTCCTGTTTCCCGAAAGACGTGCAGGCCCTCGTCAGCACGGCGCGCGGCGCGGGGTACGATCCGCAGATTCTGAGGGCAGTCGAAGAAGTTAATTCCAGCCAGAAAACCTCGCTCATGCGTAAGGTGATGGCGTATTACAACAATGATCTTTCGGGCAAACGCTTCGCGCTTTGGGGCCTGTCGTTCAAACCGGAAACGGACGATGTCCGCGAGGCGCCGTCGCTCGTGTTGATTGATTCCTTGTTGAAAGCCGGCGCCGAAGTTCAGGTGTACGATCCGAAAGCGGCGCGTGAAACACAACGGTACCTGGGTCCTCGCGCCGGTATCACATACGCAGAAGACAGTTATAGCGCACTTCAAAGCTGCGACGCGCTGCTATTGGTGACCGAGTGGTCCTATTTCAAAAACCCAGATTTTGATCGAATGAAGGCGTTGTTAAACACGCCCGTAATATTCGATGGCCGCAACGTATTTTCGACCGAACTGATGAAGATGCTTGGCTACGACTATTTCTCAATTGGACGCCCGCCAGTTTTGTCGCACTCACAAGCGTGGGCATCACGGACGAAAGCGGCTGTATAGCGGGCATTGTAAGGCTACGCGAACATGAAAAACCGGCCAACCATAAGTGTTGTTTTGTGTACCTATAACCGGGCAGACATTCTGCAACGCGCGTTGGACTCCTTGTCGTTTCAACGATGCTGCGGCGACATGTCTTACGAAATTATAGTCGTAGACGATGGTTCGACGGACGCGACGGAAGATGTCGTGCGCGAAGCCCGCAGGTGTACCAGCCATCCAGTCGCGTACATCCGGGAAAATGGAATCGGGATTGCGGCAGCGCGCAATGCAGCGGTCCGGCATGCGCGAGGCGAATGGCTGGCCTTTACCGACGATGATCAAATAACTGAACCGGCATGGTTGACAAACCTGTTGCGTGCGCAGAAGCAAACCGGCGCGGATGTTGTTGGTGGAGCCCGCAGGTTAGAACTTCCCGATCATGTTCTCGATCAGATACCGACCCGCATACGCCTTATCCTTGGCGAGATCGCTCCTGACGGCGCGGTCCGCGAGTGTTCCCGGAACGATCTCGTATGCACTGGCAACTTGTTGGTCCGCAAGGGCGTGGTTGATGAACTCGGCGGGTTCGATGCCGCCCTTACGCAGGGTGGTGAGGACACCGATCTTCTCATGCGGCTACGGCGCGCAGGGTACGCCTGTTGGTTTACACCACACGCAATCGTGCGCCATATCATCCCTCAGTATCGCCTGGAGCCGGCATACCTGCTCTGGGCATCGCTCCGTGGTGGCGACTGTTATGCGCATCGCGACGTTCGTGAATGGGGATTGCCCTGGACGTGGCTGGTATGTGTTCTTCGTATTGCCCATACAGCGACGAACCATGTCCCCGCGTTAATAATTGCCTTGCTGCTAAGGCGTTCACATGAGGTGCTTTCACGCCGCTGCAGCCTGTGGCGTACGTGGGGATATGCGAACCGCGTACTGCGGATGAGCATACCGCGATTTCCGCAACGTGCCAGTTCGACCAGCCCCATCGACTTTCGCAACGAGCGAAAGCTCTTTAACGGTTAGGAGTACGGAATTCTCATGCGCGTCGTTCAGATCATGAATTGGCACCGGTTCGGAGGCGGGTCCGATTTTATGGCGCGCGCCACGGCTGACGTTCTCCGTGCCAACGGTCACGATGTTTTCATGATGACCAGTGACAGTAGCGTATACGACCAATCCATCGTGGGTCGCGCCGCGGCCTCGGTGCGCGGGGTGTACTCTTTCGCGAGCCGCAAAGAGATGCGCGAAATTCTTAGGGATTTTATTCCTGACATCGTTCACGTCCATGAAGTCTATCCCGCGCACTCGCCCTGGGTTTTGCGCGACTGCAAGGAAGCCGGGGTGCCCGTGGTAATGACATGCCACGATTTCCGCTTGACCTGCCCTGTGGCGACGCATATCAGCAATGGACAACCCTGTGATCGATGCGTTCAGAACTCGACACTCTCCTGCTTTACCCAAAACTGCCGTGGTAACAGGGTGGAAAGCGCCGCCTTTGCTTTGCGCGGTGGCATAGCGAAATCCCTTCGGCTATTCGAAGGTAACATCGATTTGTTTTGCGCGCCGAGCCAGTTTGTCCAGGAGAAATTAATTGGTAGCGGATTTCCGCGCGACAAGTTTCGGGTAGTCCCAAATATGGTGCGCGCGACATCGCGCACCGTGGACGCCGGTTTGGGCCGCTATGCTGCTTTCGCGGGGCGCGTTGCACCTGAAAAGGGCATCGGCACGCTCATGGAGGCTGCATGGCGCACGGCCATGCCGCTGCACATCGCCGGCCACGCTACCGTATCAGGGT
>Ga0163150_10002598_pt1 | contig 27272 bp, 27 predicted proteins | sample OliLakLV19P2IB_FD_148628 | JGI IMG/M metagenome (GOLD analysis project Ga0163150, IMG submission 148628) | Freshwater microbial mat bacterial communities from Lake Vanda, McMurdo Dry Valleys, Antarctica - Oligotrophic Lake LV.19.P2.IB | ecosystem: Environmental > Aquatic > Freshwater > Lake >...
GCCTACAATCTCACCCGCAAGCTTCCGGGAAGGGATTCCATCCGCCTCCGGCGCAAAACCGCTGGGTGGGACGACGAATATCTCGCCAGCCTCATCGCCGCGTGATTTCCTTCACCCGATTCCCCTGGAGCTTTACCGGCTTGATGGAAAAGTCGAGTCTGGTGCGCGAGGCGCTGAAAGCGCTGATCGAGCGCGAAGCCGCGCGGCGTCTGGCTCGCTTGGGCGCCAGTCAGCCAAAATTGAAAGCGCCACCACGTCGCCGGACGTGAACAGATGATCCTGGTTGATACCACGGTCTGGGTCGATCATCTGCGCACCGGTGTCAACCGGCTAGCAGACTTGCTTGAAGGTGGCCTGGTCGTCACGCATCCGTTCGTGATCGGCGAGATTGCCCTGGGACACGTCAACCCACGGGACGAGATATTGCGCCTGTTGGCGAAACTGCCGGCGGCAATTGTTGCAACGGACAGTGAAGTACTCGAGTTCATCGACAGGCATAAGCTTTATGGACGTGGCATCGGCCACATCGACACTCACTTGTTGGCCGCAGTGAAGTTGAGCGCCGGTGCGGCGCTCTGGACGCGCGACGAACGACTGCATGGCATGGCAGCCGAAATGGGTCTTGCGATGGTGCAGACGTCTTGACATTGATTTTGTCCGGTCCAGCCGCCGGTGACAATTCGTGCAGTCGAATTGGGGCTTGCGCCCGCCAACAAAGTTCTTTATATGTTCTTATATCGGAGATAGGGTTATTCCAACCCGTGTTTCGCTACGTTTGAAAACTGAAAATGAACATCGAATGATCTGGCTCACCGCACTTGGACAAGTTACGCCCCGCATTTGGTCTGGAGGTTGCGGCAAGCCTGTTGTGTGTACACAGTTGAGCGCCGATGTTACGGAGATTTCCGCAGTTCCTGGCCAATGTGACAGTGTTACGGGTCGCGAAGAAGATCTCGCTTCAATGCGTGCGTGGAAATGTCTGCGCGAACACGGTGAATAGGACAGGACAATTGGGACGGTGTTCTTGGGACAGTGTCCTGTGTCCTGTTTGTCCTAAAAGTTGTGTCGGTTTTGGGCGGGTTTTTGCGGGATTTTGAGACAGGTTTTTTTACAAACTCCAATAAGTCAGGGTTTTGGGAAGGGTTTGGGGGTCGATGGCCGATTTGACGTCGATGAAAGTGGCCTCAGGCTTCAGTTTCGCCAGCAGCGGCGTTTGGCCGCCGAGGTACTCACGGTGCGGTACCGCCAGGACGAGGGCGTCGAGGTTTGTGAGGGTTTCAAACGGGGTGAGGGTGAGGCCGTACTCGTGCAGGGCATCGGCGGGGCGGGCCTTGGGATCGCTGATGGTGGCGTGGATGCCGAAATTTTCCAGCTCCCTTGCGATATCGGGGACACGGCTGTTGCGGATGTCGGAGATGTTTTCCTTGAACGTCAGGCCCAGAATCGCCACACGGGTTTTGCTGAGCGGGGTGGGGTGTCGGCTGAGGAAGCGGACCAGGCGCTGGGCGATGAAGGCGCCGACGCCGTCGTTGATGCGCCGGCCGGCGAGAATCACATCGGGGTGGTAGCCCAGCGCTTCGGCCTTGGTGGTCAGGTAATAAGGATCAACGCCAATGCAGTGGCCGCCGACGAGGCCCGGTGAGAAGGGCAGGAAATTCCACTTGGTGCGCGCGGCCTTCAAAACGTCCGAGGTGCGAATATCCAGGCGATCGCAAATCAAAGCGAGCTCATTCATCAGGGCGATATTCAGATCGCGCTGGGTGTTTTCCAGAACTTTCGCGGTCTCTGCAACCTTGATCGACGGCGCGATATGAATACCAGCGGGAATGATTGCTCCGTAAAGGCGCGCAAGGGTTGCAGTGGTTTCGTCGTTGCTGCCGGCGACAACTTTGGTGATAGTTTGCAGGGAATGTTCTTTGTCTCCTGGGTTGATGCGCTCGGGCGAATAGCCGAGGAAAAAGTCGGAACCGCATTTCAGGCCGGACGCCTGTTCAAGAATGGGAGCGCAGAATTCCTCGGTCAATCCGGGATAGACTGTTGATTCGTAGACGACAATTGAGCCGCGCTTGAGGGCGCGTCCGGCAGTTTCGGACGCTGCCCGCAAGGGACGCAGATCGGGGCGCTTTTGTTCGTCGATGGGTGTTGGAACGCAGACAATAAAAACATCGGCGCCTTTCAAGCCGGTTTCGTTATGGGTGAGGTTGAGTTGAACGGATTTGAGTTCTTCGGGCGAAGTTTCACCGGTCCAATCTTCGCCGCGCGACAGGCTTTCGATGCGCCGGGTGTTGATGTCGAAGCCGATGGTGCCCTTGTACCTGGCGGCAAAGGCGAGGGCGACGGGCAGGCCGACATAGCCCAGACCCAGAACTGCAATCGTTTCGCTCATGATGCGTTTCCCGTTGATGTGGGCATAGGGAGAAGCGTCTTGCGGTCTGTCAAGATGTGCGGCGTGGTCGGCAGATGAGTCAAGACATCGATCTGGCGCGATGGTTTCGTCCTGAGAATTTTTTATTGCTCTTGTTTCTGGGGCTGCTGGCCTGGGCGCCGTTCCCCTATGGCTCAAACCGGCCTTGGGCGGAGCTGGCGTTGGGGTTGGGGCTGGGCGCAGTGTTGATGTGCTGGGCGGGGGTTGCGCTCAGCGGTTTTGCGGCGGTGAACTTGCTGACACGGCAGCTGGCTCTGCCGGGTGTCTGCGTCGGTTTGGCTATGGGGTGGGCGCTTGTTCAGTCCATTAATCTGGTTGAGCTTGATAGATTGACCGGGCTGACTTTGAGGCCGCTCGCTCACCCGGTCTGGGCCCTGTCGGGAGCTGCTTTGGGCAAAGACCTTGGCGCCTACATATCAGTTGATCCCGAGAAGACCCGGGAAGCGTTGTTTGCAGCAGGCCTCAGTGTGGCGTCGTTTCTGATCGCGTTTGGTCTGGCGCGCGAGCGTGAACGCGCCAGCCTGTTGTTCAATGGTATTGTCATGCTGTCGCTGGCCTATGCCGTCGTTGCGATTGCGAGTTTTTATTTGCACATTGATTTTCAAGCGTGGCTCATGCCGGATGCGAGGGCCGATTATGGCCGGGTGTCGGGACCGTTTATCAATCCGAACCATTTTGCGACGTTTCTGGCACTTGGTACGCTTGCAGCACTTGGCAGTTTCGTTGAGACCTTGCGGCAATCCATTGTCTGGGATCGCGGTTGGCGGCTGGTGATGCGGTCTGGAATTCACACGCTGACGGGTCCAAGCGCGCTGCACCTGGTTGCCATTGTAATCATGCTATCGGCCCTGTTGCTCACCCAGTCGCGCGGGGGGGTGATCGCGTTTCTGGCGGGGACACTTGCCTTGACGTTCATGCTGTCGTTCGGTCGGGATTTGAGTCAGGGGGAGGCTTCGGGCCGGCGAGCGATTGTGGCGGTCCTCGTCGCTGTTCTGGGTACAAGCCTTGCGGTCAGCGCCGATCCATTGCTGAACAGGGTGCAGACATATGGATTGAACGACACGACGCGGACGTCGCTGGCCGACTCGGCAGTCAAGGCCATTCAGACTGCGCCGTTGACCGGGCATGGGTTTGGTGCCTTTCAGCGCTACTATCCGATTTTTGCTGACGGCTCGGTTCGGGGTGATGTGGACGAGGCCCACAACGACGTGCTGGAGACGTTGGCGGATCTGGGGTTGCCGGCGGGCCTAGCCTATGTTGCGGGGCCGGTCTTGCTGGCCTCAATGTGTTTTGCGGGGTGTTTTCGAAGGCGGCGTGATCGGGTGTTCCCCGCTGTTGCATTTGCTGCTTCCGTCGTGGTGGGTTTGCACGCGTTTGCGGATTTCGGTTTGCAAATCCCAGCGGTTGCCGTCACGTATGCGGCGCTTTTGGGTGCGGGCGTCGCACAATCGTGGCGGACCAATATGGACCTGGTGCGCTGAGGGTTTGTCTTGACTCTGGGGGACCGCATGTCTCTTGTCCCGGCCGAAAGTATTTTTGAGGACCTTCATGAGCCGCGCTCTCACGTTTCCCGGTCAAGGCAGTCAGGCAGTCGGAATGGGGCAGGCGCTGGCGCAAGCGTTCGAGACTGCCCGCGAATTGTTTCAAGAAGTAGATGAGGCATTGAAGCAGCCGTTGTCACGGGTGATGTGGCAGGGCCCGGATGCGGACTTGACCCTTACTGAAAATGCCCAGCCGGCACTTATGGCGGTAAGTTTGGCGGTGATGCGGGTGTTGGAGGTCGATGGCGGCTTTCAATGGGGAAAGCATACCTCACACGTTGCCGGGCACTCATTGGGCGAATATTCGGCGCTTGCGGCAGCAGGGGCATTTTCTGTGGCGGATGCTGCGCGATTGCTCAAGGCGCGCGGTCTTGCCATGCAACGTGCTGTTCCCGTCGGGATCGGTGGAATGGCCGCTCTGCTTGGGGCGGAGCTGTCTCAGGCCGAAGACGTGTCTCAGGAAGCGAGCCAAGGGTGCGAAATCTGTTGCGTCGCGAATGACAATGCGCCGGGGCAGGTTGTTATTTCCGGCCACAAAGCGGCGCTTGAACGGGCGGCTGAGATCGCGAAAACCAAAGGCATTAAACGGACGATAATGTTACCGGTGAGCGCGCCCTTTCATTCACCGATGATGGCACCGGCAGCGCGCGAGATGGAGGATGCCTTTGACCGGGTCAGCATCAGACCGCCGCGCGTGCCCGTCATCTCGAATGTCAGCGTAAAGCCTGAAAGCGACCCTGCCGTCATTCGACGATTGCTTGTTGAACAAATTACGGCGCGCGTGCGCTGGCGCGAAACGGTTGAAAGTTTCAAGGCGCTTGGGATTACGTCCATCGCCGAGATTGGCGCTGGAAAAGTGCTGATGACGATGGCCAAGCGGATTGACAAGGACTTGCCTGGTGTTTCGATTGAGTCGCCGCAAGACATCGAAGCCTTTTTGAAGTCGATTTAAGCCGAGGGAGCAGTCGCATGTTTGAACTTACCGGCAAAACGGCGCTGGTTACTGGCGCGAGTGGCGGCATTGGGCGCGACATTGCGCGGATGCTGCACGCCCAGGGCGCCACGGTCACGCTCTCGGGTACGCGGCGTGAGGCGTTGGAGTCGTTGCAGGGGGAACTCGGCCAGCGGTCGCACATTGCGGTGTGCAATCTGTCGGACGCGGTGCAAGTCGATGGGCTGCCAAAAGCCGCTGAAGGTCTTATGGGTGGGCTCGATATTCTTGTCTCCAACGCAGGAATCACGCGCGACAATTTGTTCATGCGCATGAAAGACGACGAGTGGGATGAAGTTATCCGCGTGAATCTGACCGCAAGTTTCCGGCTGGCGCGTGCGGTGCTGCGGCCGATGATGAAAAAGCGTTGGGGGCGCATTATTTCGATCACATCGGTCGTTGGCGTAACGGGCAACCCCGGACAAGGCAACTATGCGGCGACAAAGGCCGGCCTGATCGGTATGTCGAAATCGCTGGCGCAGGAAGTCGCGTCGCGCAACATTACCGTCAATTGCGTGGCGCCAGGGTTTATCAAATCACCTATGACCGATGGCCTGAATGAGCAGCAACGGGAAGCAATCATGACCAAGATTCCCTCTGGCCGGTTGGGTGCAGGTAGCGACATTGGTGCGGCGGTTGCCTATCTTGCCAGCGAGGAGGCGTCGTATATTACGGGCCAGACCCTGCATGTGAATGGCGGAATGGCCATGATTTGAATGGCTTAACCCTGTTGGTTCGATAGTTGGCAAGTCCGGCATGGGTGTGTTACGAAACCCGCAAATCTGCGCTTGGGGTTGAGATTCTCCTCAGGGCGTTAGGGGTACCCATTCTGGGACGTTAGTTTCTTAAAGGACGAAAAAAATGAGCGATATCGCCGACCGTGTAAAAAAGATAGTGATCGAGCATCTCAATGTGGAAGCTGAAAAGGTCTTGGAGAATGCAAGCTTCATTGATGATCTCGGCGCGGACAGCCTCGACACTGTCGAACTCGTTATGGCCTTTGAGGAAGAATTCAACGTTGAAATACCGGACGACGCCGCTGAGTCGATTGTGACGGTTGGTGATGCGGTCAAGTTCATCCAAGCGAAGTCGGCCGGCTAAAGCCGCCATCCGCGGAATTAGCGGGGTCTGGTGAAACTATGCGGCGCGTTGTTGTAACGGGATTGGGACTTGTAACGCCACTGGCCTGCGGCGTCGAAGACTCGTGGGCAAGGCTCATAAAAGCTGAGTCGGCTTGCCGTAAAATTACGACGTTTGAAACCGAAGATCTGCCCGCGAAGATCGCCGCGAATGTGCGGCGCGGCGATGGCAGCAATGGAACGTTCAATCCAGACCATTGGATGGATCCGAAGGACCATCGGCGAGTTGATGATTTCATTGTCTTTGCGATGTCGGCCGCGAAACAAGCGTTCGAAGATTCCAAGCTTGTTTTGGATACGGAAGACAAGCGTGACAGGGCAGGGGTCATGATGGGCTCGGGAATTGGCGGGCTCAACGGAATTGCCGAAGCTTCGTTGACGCTGCATGAAAAAGGCCCGCGCAAGATCAGCCCCTTCTTCATTCCTGGGCGTTTAATCAATTTGGCGTCGGGGCATATTTCAATACAGCTTGGTTTGAAGGGCCCCAATCATGCCGTGGTGACAGCGTGTTCGAGCGGCGCACATGCGATTGGTGACGCCGCGCGAATGATTGCGCTTGACGATGCGGACGTTATGCTTGCGGGCGGCACAGAGTCAGCGATATGCCGATTGGGGATTGCCGGATTTGCCGCTTGCCGCGCGCTATCAACCGGGTTCAATGAGGAGCCGCATCGTGCATCGCGCCCATATGATAAGGATCGCGACGGATTCGTGATGGGCGAGGGATCAGGCGTTGTCGTGCTTGAAGAATTTGAACATGCCAAGGAGCGGGGCGCGAAGATTTACGCAGAGATTCGGGGATACGGTATGTCTGGGGATGCCAACCACATCACCGCTCCGGCAGAAGACGGGAATGGTGGGTTTCGGTCAATGCAGATGGCATTGAAGCGTGCGGGGCTCATGCCATCAGACATTGATTATGTGAATGCGCATGGGACATCGACCCCCCTGGGAGACGAGATCGAACTACGCGCTGTTGAGCGGCTTTTTGGAAATTCGGCCGATACTGTGTCGATGTCTTCGACAAAATCTTCGATCGGGCATTTGTTGGGAGCTGCAGGGGCTGTTGAGGCAATTTTTTGTGTCCTCGCACTTCGGGATCAAGTCTGCCCGCCCACGTTGAATTTGGATCACCCTTCAGTTGAAACAAAGATCGATTTGGTCCCTCATTCGGCGAAAAAACGCCGGATTCGAGCAGCGCTTTCAAATTCTTTCGGATTTGGCGGGACAAATGCAACTCTGATTTTGACGTCGGCCGATCAATAGTTAGAATCCAGCCCCTCGTAGGCCCCTCCTCGCGGAGCTAAAATTTGCGATCCTTTCTACGCGCGTTTCTGGTGCTTATCTTTCTGGCGGTGGCTGTTGGTACTGTCGGCATTTCGTATGTGTGGCACGAGTTTCAAGCGCCTGGGCCTGCAGCCTTGCACGGCGAAGTAGAGACTATTGTGGCTTTGCCGTCCGGGACTGGGCTGGGACAAATTGCTGCAACGCTTGAGGCTCGGCGGGTGATTTACAGCAGCCTCATATTTCGGGCTGGTGTCATGTACTACGGACAAGCGTCGGCTCTGAAAGCGGGCGAGTATGCCGTACCGTCTGGCGCGTCGCCCATGCAAATCATGCAGCAATTGATCGAGGGCAAAGCGATCGTCTACAAGCTGACCCTGCCTGAAGGCATTACGACGGCAGTGATTGTTGACCTGGTTCGCAAGCACGTGGCGCTTTCCGGCGAGGTTTCGCTCACTCCAGAAGAGGGCTCATTGCTGCCGGAAACCTACGTTTTTAACCGCGGCACGTCTAGGGATGCGCTGATTGAACGAATGCAGAATGATCACGATGCGGTGGTCAATGAACTCTGGGTAAAGCGGGTGCCCGATCTGCCGTTTACAACGAAAAATGAAGCAGTCACTTTGGCGTCGATTGTAGAGAAAGAGACCGGCGTCGCTAGTGAGCGCCCGCGGGTTGCTGCTGTATTCGTCAATCGACTGCGCAAAGGAATGAAACTGCAATCTGATCCAACGATTATTTACGGTTTGACGAAAGGCGTGCCGCTTGGCCGCGGAATCCGGCAGAGTGAGCTTGAAAGACCGACAGCCTACAACACCTATGTGATTGATGGGTTGCCGCCAACGCCAATCGCGAACCCCGGAAGGGCTTCAATTGAATCCGTCCTCAATCCTGCACTGACTGATGATTTATATTTTGTTGCCGACGGCACAGGCGGGCATGTTTTTGCGAATAATCTCGCGGATCATGAGAAAAACGTGCAGAAGTGGCGGCAGATTGAACGTCAACGGGCGGCAGGTGCCGGCAATAGTTCCGCTTCGCCCGGTCGTTGAGAAACTGCGTCTACTCCAGTTTCGAATGACCGGCTGAGCGAGTGCTTCCGGCAGAACGAGGAATCAATGGCTCTTTCGAGCATGACAGGATTTGCGCGAGCGCATGGCTCCCATGGACCGTGGCGTTGGCATTGGGAAGCGCGTAGCGTGAATGCGCGAGGGCTGGACGTAAGGGTGCGTTTGCCCGAGGGCTTTGAAAGCTTGGAGCAGCCCGCGAAAATTCTGGCTAATGAGCGCTTCGCACGTGGAGGTGTAATGGCCTCCCTTACGATCGACGCTGACCCCAATCGTGGCAGTATCCGCATCAATCAAGATGCGCTGCAGCAAATTTTGGTGGCTATGCAGCAACTGGAAGCAACTTTGAAAGCCGAGCCACCGAGGCTTGACGGCATATTGGCGCTGCGCGGCGTGCTCGAAGTGCAGGCACCAGTGACAACGGAATTCGAGCTCGGTGCGCGGGACGCGTCCCTTCTGACCAGCTTGGCAAATGCGTTCGACTCACTGGTGACCGCACGCCGCGAGGAAGGCGGCCGCCTGGATGCAGTGCTTCGCCAGCACGGTCAAAAAATGAGGAACCTGGTCGGCGAAGCGGAGCGCTTGGCAGCGACGCAACCTGAGCAGTTTCGGGCAAAGCTGAAGGCGTCACTTGACCAAGTGTTGGTCAATCACACCGTATTGAGTGCAGAACGGCTTGCTCAGGAAGTCGCTGTCCTTATTGTACGCGCAGATGTTCGTGAGGAGATTGATCGGCTCAAGTCGCATTTGGCGCAAGCTGACGAATTGTTTACGGGAAAAGGATCGCAAGGCCGCCGCTTGGATTTTCTGGCACAGGAACTAAATCGAGAAGCGAATACATTGTGCTCCAAATCGACGGACATTCAGTTGACGCGCATCGGCCTTGAATTGAAGGCGACCATCGATCAGCTTCGTGAACAAGTTCAAAACGTCGAATGAGCGCGAAAGTCCAGATTGGCCGGCGAGGGATGATGCTGGTGCTTTCGTCGCCCTCCGGCGCTGGTAAAACAACGTTGGCCAAGCGTCTTTTGGCTATGGATTCAGCTTTCACGATGTCGATCTCCGCGACTACCCGGGCGAAACGACAGGGCGAAGGTCATGGCATCGATTATCACTTCGTCACGCAGCAGAGTTTTGCGGATATGATCCAGCGAGAAGAGTTCCTGGAGTTCGCGACTGTCTTTGGGCATTCATACGGCACACCCAAGGCCCCTGTGGAACAGGCGGTGCAGGCGGGTCTTGACGTGCTGTTCGACATTGATTGGCAAGGGACCCAGCAATTGCGGGAACGCGCAAGAGAGGATGTTGTCAGTGTTTTCATCCTGCCGCCTTCGCGCGCGGAGCTTGAGCGCAGGCTGAATGTTCGCGGGCAAGATTCTGCAGAGGTTGTAGGTAAGAGAATGGCCAAGGCCAGTGACGAAATCAGTCATTGGGCAGAGTATGACTACGTCATCGTCAACGATGACATCGAAGAGGCGCTCGGGAAGATCGTGCGAATAGTCGAGGCTGAACGCTACAAACGCGTAAGGCAGACGGGGCTTTCCCAGTTTGTGAGGAAGTTGGTAGTTTAAATCCGTCGTGCCAACGCTCGAGCGAGGGCGGTGAATCCGTCGACACCAATCTCCTCAGCCCGCGCCGTGGGGTCGATGCAGGCCTCGCGCAAGAGCTCGTCGCTCATTGCACCAAGGGTTTTGAGGCTAGAACGTAACATCTTGCGTCTTTGACCAAACGCGGCGGCGGTGACGCGTTCCAGAAGCGACGGATCTGCTTCCCCCTGCGCCTCAGACAACAGGGTAAAGCGAACGACTGTGGAGGTCACCTTGGGCGACGGCGTGAAAGCGCTACGGTGCACATCAAATAATATCTTCGGATTGGTACGCCACTGGCTGATGACGGACAGGCGGCCGTAGCCAGGACTGCTTGGCACTGCGACAATCCTCTCTGCGACCTCGCGTTGAAACATCAGTGTCAAGCTCTGATACCAAGGTGGCCAGGGATGAGCTTTGAGCCATTTGATGAGCAAAGGCGTGGCGACGTTGTATGGAAGATTTGCAACTACGCTCGCACGTCTTCCTGCCAAGATTTGACGCTCGTCGATTTCCAATGCGTTTGCCGAGATCACGGTCAAGCGATGTGGGTAGGCGGTTGATATTTGCTGAAGGGCTGGCAGGCATCGATCATCGAGTTCGACCGCGATTATATGCGAGGCGCCCTCCGCCAGCAGGGCGCGTGTCAGGCCGCCGGGGCCGGGACCAATTTCCAGAACGATGGTGTCGTCGAAGGGACCTGCTTCTCGAGCAATTCGGCGAGTTAGATTCAAGTCGAGCAGGAAGTTTTGGCCAAGAGATTTGCGGGCGCTTAGTTCAAGGGACGCTATCACGGCTTTCAGCGCGGGGAGACCATCACCCGTGGTCATGTTGTTTTTGTGTGCTGCAAACCAATACTCTCAGCTAGCCTTAAGGCTGCGAGAAGGCTTGCAGGGCTTGCGATGCCTTTTCCGGCAATGTCAAATGCGGTGCCGTGATCGGGTGACGTGCGTGCGAAGGGTAATCCCAGAGTTACGTTCACACCCCTTTCGAAATCCAGTGTTTTGAGGGGGATGAGGGCCTGGTCGTGATACATGCAAATGGCGGCGTCGTACCGGGTGCGAGCGGCCGGGTGGAATAATGTGTCCGCAGGAAGAGGCCCGAATACCAGGATATTTTCTGATTTGAGTTGGTGAACTGCAGGCGCGATGATGGTGCGTTCTTCGTCACCCATGGCTCCATTTTCGCCGGCGTGCGGGTTGAGTGCAGCAATTGCCAATCTGGGCGCAGGAATATCAAAATCGCTTTGCAACGCCTTGTGCACCGCCCGCGCAGTTTCGACGACAGAGTGAATACTGAGTGCTTGAATGGCGAGAGACAACGACAAATGTCCTGTCACTGGCGCGACACGCAGCCCATCGATGACCAGCATCATCACAGGCTTTGGACTGCCGGAAAGCGAGGCCAAGTATTCTGTGTGACCCGGAAATTTGAAACCTGCGGTATATAACGTGGCTTTGTGTATCGGGTTGGTTACGACCGCGAGTGCTGCGCCAGATTGGGCAAGTGAGACGGCTGTCTCGATTGATTGGATTACGATTGCTGCGTTGGCGATTTCCGGTACGCCGTACTTGGGTTTTGCCGCCAGCCGCAATGGCAATACCGGAATACCTTCATGAAATCGGGCGATGGCTTCGTCTATAGATGCGATTTCAACGATGTGGGTGTGACTTTTGAGGTGGTGCGCTTCCGCGCGTAGCCAGCTTGGATCGCCAATCAGCACAAACGGTGGAACCAGTTGTCCATCCGGGGCGTGCCATGCTTTTAATACAATCTCACCGGCAATCCCTGAGGGTTCGCCCATGGTGAGCGCCAAAGGCCTGCGGCGTGCCGTCATCAGACGGTCAATTGTCCTTCATCTCTATGGTCGCGTCACGGCGGAGGTCGCGGAGGTAGCGGCGGGCCAGCATTGAGAGTTCCTGATTGAACAAGCGGTTTTCGATTTCTTCCTTGGTCACATCGTCGGCAGGCTTGACTACGGATTCGGCTTCAACCGTTACCGCTGGTTTCATACCGCCGTCGCAGATGACGTACATTTCAATGCCGGTTGCACCACGAAGCGGAGGTGTCGAACGGCCGTTGGGGGTCTTTTTCAGGATTTCAACAAATTGAGGGGCCAGATCCTTGATAGTGACTGGACCGATCATGTCAAATTTTGCACCGCGAGACTTGGCAACCGTGCCGGCAGTTGCGCATCCATTTACAGTTCGCATGATCTCTACGGCGTTTTGGCGAACCTGCTCTTCCTTCGCCTTAGCGGATCCTTGAGCGAGCGGCACAGACACCCTTGCCAATGTGATGACCGCCTTCATTTTCTGTTCCACTTGGGGTTTTGATGGTGGTGGAGCGGCCTGAGCCGTTGCACCTGCGGCCAAGCGCTTCTGGCGCAAGCCGAGGACATAATAGCCACCCGGTGCTCTAATGGGGTCTGAGATGGCACCGGGTGCCATGGTCTTGACCTGTTTGCCGAGAGCATCGGGAAGGTCAGCCAGTGTCACCCATCCAATATCCCCTCCGTTCGAGGCGGATGAAGACTGACTGAACTGTCTGGCAACAGCAGTGAAATTTGAGCCGGAGCGCAACTGCCCGAGAATGCCTTGCATGTTTTGTTTCACTTGTTCCTCTGCGCCAGGAACATCAACTGCGAGGTATATTTCGGACAAGAGATATTGGGGTTGCTTAGACGATTCTTGCGCCTGCACAAACGCGCCGTCGATCTCTTCGTCTGAGATTGTCACGCGCGGAGCCAGCCTTTGCTGGATTAATTTTTGCCAAGCCAGATCGGCCTTGATCTGGTTTTGAAGCGTCGTGCGTGCGATGTTGTTATCGTCGAGCGTCTTGTAGATCTGATCAACGGAAATGTTATTCTGCTGCGCAATTCTTTTGAAGCTCTTGTCCAGGTCTTCGGACGTTATATTGACTTTGCTCTTCTGGGCTTCTTGAAGTTGAAGCAATTCGTCTATGAGTTGGCGAAGGACCTGGGAGCGCATCCGCTTCGCCGCCTCTGGGCTTTGTGATCCGGACGTGACCATCACAAGCTTGATGCGTTGATCCAAGTCGTAACTTGAAATGACTAGGTCGTTTACGACCGCAGCGGCCCGCATGGTTGCGGGTTCTTTGGTTGCAGCATCCACCCGCGTATTGGTCATTACATAAGCGAATGTTGCGACGCCCAGGCACCAAAGTGCCATGGCAATGCGTGTCAATGAAACTTGTATGAGCGGTTGCATCGAATTTCCTGAAACATGACGTCCGGCATCGGGGCTTTGGGGACTCATGTGATCACATAGCCGTAAAGCCAGAGAATAGCGAATTTCAACCGCCGATCAATGCCATCGTAGGCCTTACAACTGCCACAAAATGGCCCTAATTCACGCCTTTCAAGCGAAACGTGAACAAGAACGAACTCGCGGGTTCGATATCGCGATCACGTGTGAAGCGCCGGCGGAAATCCACGCCAAATTCCGCGCAGTCGTCAATATAGGCCAAGCCGAATTTGCTTTCGATCATTTGATCGTCGGCCAGGTCGCGACGGCCAGATGCCTTGAACCATATATCTTCGATTGCGCGAACCGTACCGCCAAGATTGACTTCCTCGCGTTGCTCGGGGAGGAGTGGATCGGGATCAGATTCTCTCTCAAGCAAAACATAGCCGGCGCGGAACGTGTACCAGTCAGGATCAGATGCTTCGGCGTAAATTTCGTTTCTTTCAAATCGAAATTCCGACTGATCCACCCGGAAGCGATGCACGATCCGGATGTTGCTTTCGGGTTGGATGGTAATCCGACCGACGTAATCGGACCGTTGCGTGCTCAATCCTGACTCTTCGGTGAACGCGTCGTCCTCGTGCAGACGGAAGCTTTCCCCGATTATTGCTTCTACATAGCCATCGTCGAAATACGCGGCCGCGCGCACGCCCGCATTGATTCGTGGTCCGGCTTCCCATCGGTCCAAGCCAGGAAATTTGTTGAACGAAAACAAATTTGTTTCGTCGAACTCGAAGCTTGCGCTGTCTTCATTTGGAATTTCATCGGGATTGCCGCCATATGGGGCCCCGATAATCTGTACGATTGGCTCGATGATTTGTTTCCAACCCCAGTCGGAACGAACCAACGGATAACGCCATTCGACTCCGGCCCATGGCAGTGCCCTGGCAACAGTGTGCGTGCTGGTTCCGCTTATCTCCGCACCGACAAGGCTCGTATCTGTGACGTGGTATGCGTCGCCGCGCAGATTGGCGAACAAAGTCAGGAGGTGTCCGCCGCTAGTTGTGAGGGGAAGTTTCCAGGACGCGGTTGCAGACAGACGTGCGGTGTCCCGCCCTTCGCCCCTGTGCAAATACAATGCATTGCCGGATAACGAGAATCGTCCACCCAGCACTGTTTCATCGGGGACATATTCGATTTCGGCCAATGGCAGCACCAGTGGCGTTAGTCCAGGATCATCGTCCTCTCTCAAGCCTTGAAAATACCAGCCGTTTACTGCCGTATAGGAGCGACCATCTATGCCTTCGACGAACAAGTTATTTTGAAGCCGGTCAAGCGAAGAGATGTCGTATCGTTTCAGATACGTGTCATTGGACGTCAGCTCGGCGTTGTATCCCCAGCGCCAAACCTCATCGATCTGAAAATTTCCGCTGCCGAAAACGTGCCCTTGGAGTGTGTCGTCACCTGTTTCAGCGCCAAAACGGTTGCGCGATTGGCCGTACCGTCCACTGGCTTGAATGTTGTAAGCTCCGGTTTCAGTCCGTTGACGCCATTCGCCCTTCAATAGCGGCCCATCTTCTTCGGTGTAAACAGGCGCCAGCAGGAGATCATAGCTGGGGTCGAGTGCGAAATAGTACGGTACTTCCAAGAAATAGCCGAGGTCGCTTGAGTGTCCAACGCCCGGGACCAAAAAGCCGGATTGGCGTGGCGCTTCAGGGTCGGCGTGAGAAAAGTAAGGCAGATACGCGACCGGCACTCCGAACACTTCGAAGAACGCGTCTTCGTATTCAACGCGCGCTTTCTCTTGATTGTAGATAACCCGGAAGGCCTTGATCTGCCATGTTGGCGGCTTTTCAGGGTCTTCTTTACAGGGCTTGCACGTTGTGTAGACGGCCTTTTCAAGGGTCATTACTTTGCCGTCAGTTCTTGTCGCTTTTGCGGCGGCAAGTCTGCCGCGGCCGGCCAAAACAATATTGAGACTGTCGATGATGCCGTCGCGCATGTCATCGGTTACTTCGATGCGATTTCCGGAGATCGTGGTTCCGTTCGCTTCGCGCAAAGTGGCGTTGCCCTGGGCGATTACAATTCGTGTCTGTTGATTGTAGGTTAGACGATCAGCGATGAGCGTGCGCTCGCCATACGTAATTTCCACATTTCCTTCGGCGCTGACGACGTTGGTGTTGGTGTCGTATGTCATCTTGTCGGCGCGAATGAGCACTTCTTGTTTTGCGTCGCTGGATGGTTTTGTTGCGGCGTTAGTGGCAGGGCTCGTCGCTCCGCCTTGGGGTAGATCGAGAGCGAACAAAAGCGATCCGTCGCCCGCCAATGCCAATAGCGACAAATTTAGAAATACTGGGAGGCTAATGATGAGGCGGAACGCGACCTTCATCCATCCTCCTGATTGAACATAACTGCCATACCGATCAACAACGCCGTGGTTGCGGGGGCCCACGCAGCCAGCGCTACCGGAACAGTACCTGAAATCCCCAATGCCCGAGCGACGTCGGTGAAGAAATACAAGACGAATCCAGTCAAAACGCTCGAGACGATGAGCCTTGCAGCCCCCCCAAGTCGCGCCAGCCTAAGTGAGAAAGCCGCCGCTACGAATATCATAGCGCATAATAGCACCGGTCCTGCAAGCAATGCGTGGTAGTGGAGGCGATGTTTTGTGGCTGAAAATCCAGCCGCTTCAGCCTGGGCGATGAACTGCGGCAGGTCCCAAAACGCTATGGTTTCTGGGGTTGCAAAGCTTTCTTGAATTTGATTGTGAGTTAGTGACGTTTTCACATCGAGAGTAGGGTAAAATACTGCTGGACGATCCGGCCCGGTAACCCAAGCCTCCACCAGGTGCCATTTTTGCTCTTGAAGTGATGCCGATTTGGCATCGATTCGACCAGTGAAGGCGTCTTTGCCCACGTAAATGAACAGAACTACATTTTTTAGATGTAACCCGGAATCTGAAACACCCAGGGCGTGTATCACTGTTTGCCCTTTTTCGTCTCCTTGTCGAAGCCATAAACCATTGTTGGAGACGGCCAGTAATGACGGGCGGCCGCGAATGTAGCGCGCCTGAAGCTCCTCATACCGCGAAATGAGACGGGCAGCGAAAGGGTTGTAGACGGTGGTCATAAACCCGCCGATCAGCAAGGCGACCACCAGGGCAGGGGCCAAAAAAAGCCAAGCTGAGACGCCTGAAGCCCTGGCAATCACCAATTCCTGGCTGCGCGTCATTCGCGCGAAACACCAAATTGCGCCGAACATTACGGCGAACGGCATCATTTTTTCCGTGAGGTTCGGAAGTTTCAACAGCGCCATGCTGACGATTGTCGATAGCGGCACTGCCTCGCGCCCGGCTGTGCGGTTCAGAAGGTCAACAATGTCAATGACAAAGGCCAGCGTCAGACAAAAGGCAAAGACGATCCCGACGCTGACAAGGAACTGTTTCGCCAGGTATCGGGACAGAATCCAACTTATGTTCATGACGCAGCCTCGACCGCTGGCGCAGGGGCAAGTCCAGAACCCTTAAGATACTCAAATTTTCGAATCGACAACAGAAGCAACAGCCCGGCAACCCAGAGCAATGGCCATACGTACATTGTGAACGCCGCGTCTGGTACGGAATTTGTGAATTGCTGAAATCCAAATCCTGGAAGCCTGGCCGCAAGCACCGCCGCGCAGGCAAGCGCTATCCGGCCGCCATATCCTCGCCGGTTGAACGTTCCTCCCACGAGTGCATAAACCCCGATCAATGCAAAAACTAAACAATAAAGCGGCCCGCTCAGTCTGTTGTGCGCTTCAGCGAAATATTTGCGCCGCTGCTTGTCGTTCACCGTTTTTTCGGGAAACAGAAGTTCGTTGAGGTAGCGTTCGCTGGGTTCGCGCGATGTCTCGCCCCGCTGCTTGTCGAACTGCCCAAGGTCAAAAGTGTATTTTTCAAAGTCCAGCACTTTCAGGCGGCCGGCCCCACCCTCGAGCCATTGAACGTTTCCTTGAAACATGATCAGGCGAGGTCCGGCCGGCGTATTGGCAAGCAACCCCCGTTGCGCCATGTAGGTCGCGATACCTTTGGGGTTGCGGGCATCGTGAACCAGAATACCGCGGATGTCGCCGCCAGAATTGTTTTCCGACACGTAGACAGTCAAGCCTTCAATTGGATTTGTGAAGGCGCCTTCGCGCACGAATGTATTCACAAGATCGGCGCGTATCTCGAATACCCGATCTTTTACTTCCCGCATACCTGCGGGCATAATCATCAAGTTCGATACGTAGGCGGTCAAAGTCGTGAGCACCGCCAACAGCAGGATTGGACCCACAACGGCCCAGCGGCTGAAACCGGCGGCCCAAATAATCACCAGCTCGCTTTCGACGTAAAGCCGGTTGAGGGAGTAAAAGACGGCTGCAATCAACGCGAATGGAAGTAAGAGACCTACCACTTGGGGAAGGGCTAGAATGGTAAGGTAAAGGTAAGTCGTCGCCGATTGGCTTTGATTGATCACGAGGTCGAGCATGCGCAGCGACTGGGAAAGCCAGGCGACGCCGACCAAGGCAAATGTGAAGAAAATGAGCGGGCCACCCACTTGCCGGAAAATGTAGTTTGAGATTCCGGACATGAGGTCAATGCGTGCCTTGTTTTTTGCAGGGAAATGTGACCGCTTCACATCGCCTGCGTTGCCCGGTACAAATCTGTGCCCTTCCCGTTTGGCAGGGCATTCTTTCAAAATCCCATGGCTAATGGGCTCCTGGGGAACCCGAATAATGCAGGTGTGGTGTCCACGCAATCACCTTCCTGCTTTTCCTCTCGATTTGTTGCGTTAAGAGATAACCAGACATGCAAATCAGTTTTGTGAAAGCCGAGATTCCTGACGAAGGCACGCTCGCAATCGGCGTGAACGAGGGCGACGACAACTTGCCCGGTATTCTGGGTGAATTGGACAAAAAATCCAAAGGGGCTTTGGGGAGAGGGTTAAAGGCCGCTCGATTTAAAGGTGGCAAAGGCAAGGTCGTGGAAATGCTGGCACCTGCCGGAATTGACCTTGATCGTTTGCTGGTTGTCGGGCTTGGCAAAGTTGACGAGTTTGGTGCGAAGGCTGCGGAAAATTTCGGCGCTGTGGCGATTGGGCGATTGCTCGCCAGTGGAGAGAAGTCAGTCACTTTGCTGCTTCAGTATCCTGCCGGGAAGGTGGCTGACGACGATGGAGCGATTGCAGCTGGCGTTGCTCTGGGCGCCGTCTTGCGCAGCTATCGGTTCGACCAATATCGAACCACGCAAAAGAAAACTGACAAGCCGACGCTTGCCAAAGTTAACATTGTCGCACGCGATGTTGGCGAAGCGAAAAAAGCATGGCGGGCGCCCGAGGCGATTTCGAAGGGCGTTTTTTATGCACGCGACTTGGTCTCCGAGCCGCCCAATGTGCTTCACCCAGAAGAGTTTGCCAAACGTGGACGGTCTCTGGAAGACATGGGCGTCGATGTTGAGGTGCTGGGCGAAAAGGAAATGGCCAAGCTTGGTATGCACAGTTTGCTGGGCGTTGGCTTGGGATCGGAATGCGAGTCGCAGCTGTTGGTGATGCAGTGGAAAGGCGCGCGGGACCGCAATGCGCAACCCATTGCATTTGTCGGCAAAGGCGTGACCTTCGACACGGGCGGCATCTCGCTTAAACCGGGTCCGGGAATGGACGCCATGAAGTACGACATGGGTGGCGCGGGCACGGTGACAGGCCTCATGCACGCGCTCGCCGGGCGCAAGGCCAAGGTGAACGCGGTCGGCATTTGCGGCATCGTCGAGAATATGCCGGACGGAAAAGCGCAGAGGCCGGGTGATGTCGTTAAATCGATGTCGGGGCAAACTATTGAAATTTTGAACACCGATGCCGAAGGCCGCCTCGTTTTGGCCGACGCGCTTTGGTATTGCCAGAACCGCTTCAAGCCGAAATTTATGGTCGATTTGGCGACCCTCACGGGCGCCATTCGCGTTTCCCTTGGGCTTGAAATTGCAGGGCTGTTTTCGAATAACGACGAGCTGGCGGATCGCTTGCTGGCTGCAGGAAAAGCCGAAGGCGAAGAGTTGTGGCGTATGCCGATGGGTGAGCGCTTTGACAAGCTGATCGAAAGTCCGATTGCCGATATGAAGAACATCGGCGGGCCATTCGGCGGATCGATCACGGCGGCGCAGTTTCTTCAGCGCTTTGTGAACAAAGTTCCGTGGGCGCATTTGGATATCGCGGGAACCGCGTGGGCCGAAGAGGCGCGGGGAACAACGCCCAAGGGTGCAACGGGTTTCGGCGTGAGGCTGCTAAACCGCCTTGTCGCTGATCATTACGAGGGCTGATGGCCGAAGTCCTGTTTTATCACTTGGAGCGGGCGTCACTGGAAGATGTGCTGCCCGGCCTGCTCGAAAAAACACTTGAGCGGCGCTGGAAAGCGTTTTTGCGCGTCGGGTCCGATGAGCGGGCGGCCGCACTAGATGCCCACCTATGGACTTTTCGCGAAAACAGTTTTTTGCCGCACGGGCTTGATCGCGATGCTCATGCCGGCGAGCAACCGATTTTGTTGTCGGCGAAATCCGGCAATGCAAATGAGGCGCACGTTTTGTTTTTTGCCGACGGCGCGGAACCCGATGATTGGGCAGGTCCCCAATTTGCTTCGGTGAACCGCGTTGTGGTGGTTTTCGACGGACGTGATCCGAAAGCCGTTGAGCGAGCGCGCTCGCAATGGAGCGACGCCAAGGCGGGCGGCCACGAGATCACGTACTGGCAGCAAGCGGCATCTGGAAAATGGGAAAAGCGCGCGTAGAAAATTATTCGGCGGCGCGCTGACGAAGTGCGAGTTCGAAGGGCACCACGTTCTCGGGAAGGCCTTTGAGACGTGGTTGTTTGCGGGCCTGGGGTTCGGGCTGCTTGTCGTGAATGCCAGCGTCGGCGCCGGCCTCCATGAAAGCATCCAGAACTTCGATCAGTTTCATAAACTGAAACCAGGCGTAAGGTGTTTGTGTCCCCGTGGTCATACGATCCACGGCCCAGTCTTTCAGTACACGCATCTGCGTATCGGGCGTCTTTGCCGATTTCATTTTCCCTACCCAAACTTATCACTGACCATCGCGAATCAGGAGCGTCGAGATTGAGCCCGCCCGGTTAATTGAGGCTTAATGCGGTTCGCGCGGCCTCGAGTGCTTCGGTTGAGGCGAGCCAGGCGGCCTCGGCGGCATCGATCTGTTTGAGAAGGTCTCCTCTTTGCCTGGTGAGTGTGGTGACGCGTCCGGCGTCTTGTTCGTAGAGGTCCGGTGCATTGAGTGCGGCGTCGAGTTTGGCGAGTTCGGACTGAAGTTTGGCGATGCGTTTTTCCGCTTCGTCGGCGGTGCGTTTGAGCGGGGTGACTTGAGCTCTGCGATCGGCGCTGGCTTTGCGCTCTTCGGCTTTGGTGAGTTTCGGCGCATTGTTCGCGGGCTTTACGCCTGCCGGTTTGCGCTCGTCGAGCAAGAACTTCCGGTAGTCGTCCATGTCGCCATCGAATGGGGTCACGTTGCCGTTGGCCACCAGCCACAGGCGATCGGCGCAGGTTTCGATCAGATGCGGATCATGGCTGATGAGGAGCACGGCGCCGGGATAATCGTTCAGCGCCAGCACCAGGCCTTCGCGGCTGTCGATGTCGAGGTGGTTTGTCGGCTCGTCGAGGATGAGCAAATGCGGCGCGTCGAGGGCGGCGATCATAATCAAAAGCCGCGCGCGTTCGCCGCCCGAGAGAGAGCCGATGGCGGTGTCGGCCTTTGATTCCGGAAAGCCAGCAGCGCCAAGCTTGGTGCGCGCCTCGTGTTCGCGGATGTGGGGGAGCAGGTTCATCAGGTGGCGCACCGGCGTGATGTCGCCCGACATTTCATCGAGCTGGTGCTGGGCGAAATAGCCGATGCGCAGGCGGCGGGCTTTGGTCAGTGTACCGCTCATCGGCTTGATGCGGCTGGAAATCAGCTTGGCAAAGGTCGACTTGCCATTGCCGTTGGCACCCAGCAGTGCGATGCGGTCATCGGGGTCGATGCGCAGCTCGAGGTGCGATAATATCGTGCGGCCATCGTAACCGGCACTGATGCGGTCAAGGGCCAAGAGTGGCGGGGACAGTTCTTCCGGTTCGCCCAGCCTGAAGGGCGCCACGCGTTCGTTTGAGATGCCGGCGATCGGTTGAAGTTTTGCGATAGCTTTCAACCGGCTTTGTGCCTGGCGGGCTTTCGAGGCCTTGTAGCGGAAGCGGTCGACGAAGGCCTGCATGTGTTTGCGCTGGGCGTCCTGCTTGCCACGCGCGGCTTCGGCGACGGCAAGGCGCTCGCTGCGGGTGCGCTCAAACGTGTCGTAGGGGCCGGTATAAAACGTGAGCTTCTTGTCTTCCAGATGCAGGATCGAATTAACGGCGGTGTTGAGCAAATCGCGATCATGGCTGATCAGCAGCATCGTGCCCTGGAAGCGTTTGAGATATTGCTCCAGCCAGATCGAGCCTTCGAGGTCGAGATAGTTGGTCGGCTCGTCGAGCAGCAGCAGGTCGGGATCGGAGAACAGCACTGCGGCCAGCGCCACGCGCATGCGCCAGCCTCCGGAAAATTCGGAGCATGGGCGAAGTTGCGCTTCGGCGTCAAAGCCCAGGCCCGCCAGAATTTCAGCTGCGCGTGCCGGGGCACGGTGGGCGCCGATGTCGACGAGGCGCATTTCGATTTCGGCGATGCGCATCGGGTCGGTTGCGGTTTCAGATTCCGCCAGCAACTCAGCCCGTTCGGTGTCGGCCTCAAGCACTGTGTCGAGGAGCGAGGTGGGACCGCCCGAGACTTCCTGGGCCACGCCCGCAATGCGCCAGTTGCGCGGGAACGAAATGTCGCCGCCATCGGTTTCGGTTTCACCTGTGAGCAAGCGGAACAATGTCGTCTTGCCGGTGCCGTTGCGTCCGACCAGTCCCACCTTGTGGCCGGTCGGAATCGTGGCCGAGGCCTGCTCGAATAGCGGGCGGCCTTCAATGCGATAGGTGAGGTTGTCGATGCGGATCATGGGGCGCGCTGTCTAAAACGCTTTCGGGGCTGAGGGAAGGCGTTTCCGCCGCACCGCGACACTGAGGGCGGCTTGCGGCGTCAAGCTCGCCTCTGTATGTAGGCGCACCCTAAAATCCCCCCGTTTTCCCTGAGGAATTGCCTGATGTCGACCGAACGTACCTTTTCGATTGTGAAGCCAGATGCCACCCGCCGCAATTTGACAGGCAAGGTGATCGACCGGTTGGAGAGCGCGGGCCTTCGCGTCATTGCGCAAAAACGCATCTGGATGTCGGCCAAACAGGCTGAGGCTTTTTACGCGGTGCACAAAGCGCGTCCGTTTTTCCATGATCTGGTGAAGTTCATGACCTCGGGCCCGGTAGTGGTGCAGGTGCTTGAGGGCGCCAATGCCGTTGCCAGGAATCGCGAAATCATGGGTGCGACGGACCCTATGAAAGCGGCCCCAGGCACGATCCGCAAGGACTTCGCGGAGTCGATCGAGGCCAACTCGGTGCACGGCTCCGACAGCGCCGAAAACGCGGCGGCCGAGATCAAGTTCTTTTTCGCCGATACCGAGATTGTAGGGTAGGGCGGAACTCGCCTCACGGGCGTATGGTCTGTGTATGTACCTTTGCATGCATTCGTGCATATAAGCTGTCCCCGGTGCTTGTTTTTCGCGGACTTGTTGGCCTTTTCGCAGGTGGCTGATGTGCCGGATTTTGTGCATGAATGCATGCGCAAGCTGCTCGCCGGGCCCCATTTCCATGCATAGCATCGACCACGAGGGCGCTGGGTAAAGCGTCAATGCCTGCGCGGCGCCGTGGGGACGGTGAAGGGTTGTGGCGCACGTGAAGCATGAAGATGTCTCCGGTTTCATGGGTTTCAGTTATGTAAGAACAAAAGACGAACCTGTCAAGCAGCAAATTTCCGGGCCAAATCCTGATAGTTTTTCTGTTGTTTTTCCCGGGAGCGCGGGCAACTTGCCCGCCCTTCTTCCCGCGCCCAAAGGGCGGGCAGGCGAGCGTGTGAAGAAATCACGCGGAGGCGCAGAGCCGCGGAGATTTGCGCTTGAAATCTGTTACTCTCCGCGTTCTCCGCGCCTCTGCGTGACATTCCTTCACAGCCTCGGATGCCCCAGGTCCCGGGGAAGGGTTTCCGCCCGTTACACTCGCTTGCGCGGGCTTGTGCCGGTCCAGCGCTTGAAGGCGCGCGAAAAGGCGGCGGCTTCGGAGAAACCGACGAGGTAGGCGGTTTCATTGACCGAGACTTTTTTGCCGTCGAGATAGTGAAGTGCCATTTTGTGGCGCAGTTCGTCGAGCACCGTTTCGAACGTCGCGCCTTCGGTTTTCAGGCGGCGCAGAAGCGTATCGCTGCTCATGCCTAGCTTGCCGGCAATCGCGTCCTTGCCGGCATCGCCGGTGTGCAGGATCGGCAGCAACAGGCATTCGACCTGGCCGCGCGTGGTTTTCGAACCTTCGAGACTTTTGAGCAGCGCGTCGGCATGGCGGCTCAGGACGCCGAAGACATAGCGCGGTTGGGCCGCGAGTTTGTGGGCCGGCCAGTTCGCATCGACCAGGATTGCGTTCCTATCGGCTTCGAAGACAACAGCCGCGCCAAAAATGCGCTCGTACTCGCCGCGATACCCGGGATCGGCGTGGGTGAAGTGGGCGGCTTTCACAGTAGGCCGTTCGCCGGTCCAGCCAGAGTCTAGAACCATGCGCAGGCAACCGCAACTCACGCGGGCCATGGTGGATTCGGTGAGTTCGGGAAAGTCGTTCGGATGGCGGCGCGTGTCGATCAACCACAGCCCGCCGTCACCGGGCGCGAGTTGAAAGCGATCCGGGGTGCCCAAATCGACTTCGACGACAAGCCGCCCATAGCGATTGAGCTGCATGAACGCTTCGAGCATCGTTTGCGAGGCGCGGCCGATCAGGCCCACGACCGACATCTCGGAAAGGTCGATGTCCTCGCCAAAGTGAAGCGCGAAAGCCGGGTCGCGGGCGAGGTCCTTGGCCGCCAGCATGAGCGCCTGGTACTTCGCGAGCGGGATGCGATTGTCCTGGTCGGCCAAGTCTTGGCGGTCGATGCCCGACCGCGCGGCCAGCGCCTTGGCGTCGGCACCCTTCGATGCGGCGTAGTCCATCATGCCACGCGCCATGCCCGCAGCAACGGTAAATTCAGCCATACCGGCGCAACCTGCAATTTGCGATCAAGTTTTTGCGGCGTGGCGTCATGTTCGGGTGGGCTCGTCGGCGATAGGTTCCATGGTACAACACTAAAAGTTGGGCGTGGCAGGTGCAAGACATTGAGCCGCTGTGGGGCGTACAGATCACGAGGATGTTTGAGCGCATGTTGGTTTTCAGCGCATGATGCACGCCGGGATCTTGGCATTTCACATTGGTATGGGAACGCTGGGCGTTTTGATGGGCGCGGCTGCACTCGTGTTTCGTAAAGGCAGCGGGCCGCATCGCGTGGTTGGCACCGTCTTTGTCCTCTCGATGTTGTTCATGGGAGCGAGCGCCTCCATTCTGGCGGTGATGAAGCCGCAACCGGGTTTGGTCGCCGGCGGTCTGATGACAATTTACTTTATCGCCACGGCGTGGATGGCGGGCCGCCGCAAGGATGGTGAAACCGGTGCGTTCGAAATCGTCGCTTTCGTCGCCGCCCTCGCGCTAGCCTTCCTAATCGCGATGGGTGCCTACGCGCTCGCCACCGGCGCGACGAAGGCGCCTAACCCGGTATTCCCCTATGTGCTTTACGGCATCAGCGGCGCAATGGTGCTTGCGGCGGCCGGCGACCTCAGCGTCATCTGGCGAGCCGGTCTTTCTGGGGCGCAGCGCATCGCGCGGCATTTGTGGCGGATGTGCTTTGGTCTGTTCATCGCCGTCGGCTCGTTCGCAGCGCAAGGCGCGGCCAAGGTGTTGCCGGCTGGCGTAGGTCTGCCCGTGCTTTTGGTCTCCATGTTTCTCGTCCTCGGCGTGATGGCCTATTGGCTCGTGCGCGTGCTGTTGACGAAGTGGTACAGCCGCGCGGAGCAAGCTGCGTAGTTACCGGGAGCGTTGAAATACGGAGACACGATAATGCTGTCGATGCATTCACGGGTTTGAACGCTTGCGGTTAGAGTGTTCCGCGATGGTTGTTTTTCCCGGGAGCGCCGGAATCCTGCGCGCTTTTTGCAGGCTGCAAGTAGGGCGGGCAGGAGAGCGTGTGAAGAAATCACGCGGAGGCGCGGGGCCGCGGAGATTTGCGCGCGAAATCTGTCACTCTCCGCGTTCTCCGCGCCTCCGCGTGACATTCCTTCACAGCCTCGGATGCCCGCTCTCCCGGAGAAGGATTCGTGTCCGCGAAATTAGACTTTTCACGTTTTGCTACAGCTGCTTGCTATTCGCGACGCCTAAGCGCACTTCAAACTCGAAGATTGAGTTCACGTGTTGTCAGCCAGTTTTCGGTTGCTCACTCAGGGATCGGGTTCCAAAAATGATCAGGCAAGCCAAATCGCTAGAATCTATGCACGAGTGTATAATGGTAGAATTGCGCGGCATATGTTGTTGCGGCGCTGTCGATGGCATTGGTATCGAGGTCAACTGGGAAAGACCCTCAGGCCTTACCAATTGGTGGGTGACGCGAATCCGATACCAAAACACGGCGTTTCCGCATGCCGATATCGCCGCTTCCGAGAATGAGATTTCGCGGATCGAGGCGCTTCTTCAAGCGCGGTATTTCATAGAGCCAAATGACGGATTCTCGCGCGGAACGCGTGTTTGATGGTGCCACTGTTTTGACACGAACAAATAGCTGTTGTGCTTGGGGAACCAAGCCGCACGGAACGAAATTCATTGCATGGAGTTAACGTCCTGTACCTGCTCTTCATCACGGATGATTAACACCATGTTTGATCCTACCAAGTATCAGCGAAAAGCTGCCGGCGCGCGGACAATGGCGCATCAGATGGCCGATGAAGGCGCCAAACGCTTTTGGACGCAAATTGCAGACGATTATGAGCGCATGGCCATTGATCGCGTTTCCCACTTGACGCGTACGCGCGACACGGCGTTCGGCTCGGGGAACCCGACGGGAAGTCTTGCGTAATTTTCCCGGCGGGTGCGGAACGAATTGCGCCTCTTCGCGTTTTGATCTCGACGGCGCGCGCCATTTCGCCTCGCACGCCGACGCACGAGGAGTGTGTACATGCGCACGCAATTGATCGTCGTTTCGGCTTTCGTGTTGGTTCCTTTCTTGGGCGCCTGCGATAATGGCGATGAGGATGTTATTCCCCGTACTGTGCCGCCGTCCTCTATTGGCGATGCTGTCGTGAAGCCTGACGGGGCTCCGGCAAAGGCCAACAAAAAGCCGGTCGGAGGGACGGGCCCGGTGTACGAGATCTGACGGAAATTAAAGGGACGCTATACTTATCTCCATCAGCCCAAACCCCCGTGTTGCTTCGGCTTGGGGCCGGGTTTTTGCTTGGTGAGTTTGCGGCCCAGACGCTTCTCGATCTGCTTGAGGAATGAGGCCGAGGTGAGTGGCCGCCCCGTTCGCTCGCCCGCGCGGATGGCTTCAAGTTCGCCACTGCCGAGTTTTTCGCCCAGAAACGCACTCCAATCGTCGACATGCTTAAGCAGGGCTTGACCCGCACCAGGCCATCGTCACGCGCGGCCAGGTGAGCTCCCGCACTCGACCACGGCCAATCGCGGGCGCGTGTCACCAGTTTTGCTCGCACGGGATTCTGCTCGACATACCGCACGCAGGCCATCAGATGGCTTTCATCCATCGCCACCGACGCAAATCGCCCCTGCCAAAGATAGCCCGTCCATCCCTTGCGCTCGTTGATCAGGCGCGTGTAACGCCGGTGGGCTTCGCTCAAAGCGGCGCGCAACCCATCAGGATCGGACGGCACCAGAACGAGATGCACATGATTGGGCATCAGGCAATAGGCCCACACCTCGACCAGCAATTCTCATTTTGAAGTTTCAGGCATCTGCAGTCCATTGATTGGCGGGTTTGCGGTTGGGTGTGGTTTGGGGGCGTTATCCGT